>ERZ808037.1404-NODE-1404-length-15802-cov-8.193259_pt1 | contig 15802 bp, 10 predicted proteins | sample MGYA00380190_ERZ808037 | MGnify/ENA primary metagenome ERZ808037 (study PRJEB31490, sample SAMN06133399) | mouse gut metagenome | isolation source: J9 | host: mice | place: China: Chengdu | collected 2015-05 ... | reverse complement strand
AACATAACTCTATCATACTACGTTGATGGAAAATGCGCAACTGAAAAGTACAAATTGACTTTAAATCACTGCTTCCACAATGGTTTTGTTCCCTATCGTTATTGTTTTTATGCCAGCTTCTTTTTTCTTATTAAAGTTAAAACTAAGCAAATATCCCCTGTTCTGATGAAAATAATCTAAATACTCTGTAAGCTGCCGTTCTCCACGCTCATGATACTCGTTTCCACGCCAGATTTTCATTTCTATAATAAACTGCTCTCCTGCATAATCTACAATCACATCTGTCCGCCGTTCATCCCTCGTCTGTGCTTCAATATAATAATTTCCTGTACCATTTATTATAGGTCTTAAATATAACAGGAAAAATTTGCGTCCGTAGTCCTCTATAAACTTATTGTTGTTCTCTCCATATATATCATTAAAATGTTCCACAAATTTTTCCAATATACGTTCCATATTCAGCCTGCCATTATAAAGAAACTGGCTTTTATTTTCTTTTGCCTTCCTGCATATTGCGTTTGAAAGCTCTTCCTCTGACAAAAAAAGATTGTACAAACGCGTTTCAAAAATACGGTTTGCCACTTTAACACGATTACCATCATCTTGAATGTATCCAAACATACGCGCAAGCTCTATTGTATGATTATCCTGACTGTATACAATCTGTTCTCCTTTAAAAAGCATCGCATACAGCAGCTCTTTCAACTCTGGGTATTCCGTAATATGCTTTATCATACTGTCAAAAAGAGTGGCCTTCATCCTCAAAATAATCCTGACTGCCGCTTCGATTCCTTCCATCGTCCAAATACTGTGCTCATCTGCAAAAGCATCTTGTAACAGCAATTTTTCATCTATAATTTTGCAGAGTGCAGACACAAGATATGGATACCCTGATGTATATTGATAAAGATATTCTGCGACAGCCTCAACCTCCATACCAGTGTTGTGATCAGTTTCATACTCTCTTAACATAGCCGCAATCTGTTTTGCTGAAAAGCTCATATCAACATCAAAATCTGCGGCAATATTCCATGGACTATTATATTGATGTTCTGATTGTGAACGTATTTTCAATTTTAAGTTGACTATATCATACACGCCTGCAAGAATCACTGCATGAAAAATCGGGCTGTCTTCTCTATCCAGATAATACCCCCGAAGCTGTGCAAGAAAATCAATAAATACCTGATTATTTGACGCGCTATCCACCTCGTCTATCATCAAAACAATCGGTTTGTTAGATGCCTCACAGATCTTGCTAAGTCTCACAAACAATTCTCTCAGACTTCTGTCCGCTGCATTCTCAACGAAATCTCTCAGCGGCTTCAGCAGCCATTCCTTTTCGTCATGCCTCATCAGCACTTTCTTAAAAGCTGACAGAAAGACATTTGCAAAGGCCCATGTAAAAGTTTCCGCACTTGCAAATTCTTCGCTGCCGATTCCCTGAAAATCAATCGAAACCACAATATATTCATACTGCAAATACTCTGCAAGCGCACGAAGTGTTGTTGTCTTGCCATATTGACGCCCTCTGTTGATCACAAAGTACTTCTCCTGATCGACAAATTGTTCCTTTATCACTTTCAGCCGTTCCTCCAATGGCACCATATAATGTTTTTTCGGAATGCAGCGTCCCTCTGTATTAAAATAACGTAACATTTTCTGTCTCCCTTCAATGATGAAACATCATTCCGTCAATGCAATGATCATATAAAAATTGTTTTATATCAGATTGATCCCCCGTCTCATAATATGATACTAACAACTTATAAAAATCTTTTATATCTTTTATGCTTTAAGTCATAGATTGCATTAATATCCTCGATTGTATATCCAGATACTGCCATTCCATTGTAAATTGCCTGTGTGTCTGGATACGTTACACCGATTCCCTCAAGATTCGCACTCTTCCATATATAATCTACGATATTGCGTTTTGTCAGAAAAATATTTTCCTTTTGTGTCATATTATATTTTGATTCCATTTTTCCCCTCAATACTCCTCTCGACTAGAGCTGTAGTGTTTACCTCTGATAGTTGACAATATCTTATTTCTATTGTATTTGTAATTCTATTATAATCTTTTTCCAGTTTAACACAAGATGCTTTTTATTTTCTGAGACATTTAAAAAGCAGAGACTCTCTCGAATCACTGCTTTTTGACAATTATAACTTTGTAAGCTTATCCAAACAACCTCCAGAACCATGAAAAACTTTTGGGCGTGATCTTGAACTTCACCTTCTTTGTACCACCATAATTTCTCTTGCCGACGATTTCCACACTGGCTGTTCCTTTCTCAATATTATTGGCATAGCTTTTTTCTACAATTTCATAATCTGTTCCATAAACCAGAGTCTCCTTTCCAACTCGTACTATGACACTGTCTTTATCTAAAGTGACCGCTTTTCCAGTATAACTCTGTGATTTGACACTTACTTTTGCCTTGCTGAAATCATTCTTTGTGATCTGATATACCCCTTCCAACTGTCCATTATATGCACCCTTTCCTGTCACTTTGACTTTAACTTTTGTACCTGCATTTACCTTGCTTTTCTTGGTCAGCTCTGTGCCGTTCTCTAATGTGTATATAATTTCGCTTTCATAATCTTTTCCTGCGGCAAGTTTCTTTCCGTCTGCATCTGTGAGAATTGGCACGCTGACGTATTTTCCGGGTTTGTCCACGAAGCCCTTATCCATCACAGTGAGTGTTACTGGAGATTCTGTATCATTTAGCGCTTTGCCTGTAATCGTAAATGTCTTTGTCAGATTTCCTTTAAAATTTCCCCTGCCTTTGACAGATATGAATGGTTTATTTTTTATATCTGCTGCTGTGACACTCTTGTTATGCTGATAAGATATTGTATAGTCTATTCCCTCCGCGAGTTTTCTGCCAGCGAAGGTCAGTTCAAGTTTTGGCTTACTGCCTCCTTTTAGATATTTGGTTTTAATTTCTTTATCCAGTCCTCCTATCGCGTGTCCTGTATTTTTTTCCAGATCATAGGCTGTTATTTTAAAAGTTTTCTTAATCGTTCCACTGTATGCATTGATTCCATTTATCATAACAGTTGCATTTCCTACATTTACGTTTTTCGAATACACTACCTTGTAATCGGTTTCTTCTGTCAGCTTTTTATTATTCAACATGACTGTAATTTTTTGTTCCTGTGCCATACCATTATAGACCCTATCCGTAATCCCTGATACTACAGCACCTTTTAAAGACGTTCCATTAATTTTAAAAGTTACTTTCTTTGTTCCTGCGTATTTACCAATACCTGTCAATATTACTGTTGCAGTGCCCGTTTGTATATTATTGACATATGTAACTGTGTAGTCTATATTTTTCACCAAAGGTACTTTTTTCATTGTGACTTCCAGAGCTGGCTCTATTGCTTTTCCTGTATAAGTCTGGTTTGCTATCTTTTTTACTACTGCACTGCTGATTAAAGTGTTATTGGTAATGGTAAACTGCACAGTCCTTGTGCCTGTAAAGTTTCCGCCTTGCCTTGCTGTCAACAAAATCTTATAAGTTCCTGCTGATTTGTATGCATTGCTTCCTTTGGAAGGATAAGAAACAGTAAAGTCTTTATTTTTTGCCAGTTTCTTTCCATTGTAAGTGACAACGGGAACTTTTTTCTGGACTTTTTTGTTGTAGGCGACTGATATATCATCTGTGGTAATGCTGGTGTCGTTTAAATCCAGCGGAAGTATTTTGAAAGTTTGTTTTTCTGTGCCGGTGTAATTACCTTTTCCTTTGACTATTACGACTGGGGCTGTTGATTCTTTTAACAAATCGTTTGCTTTGGTGTTGTTTTTGTAGCTGATGGTATAGTCCTCACCTGCTTTTAGTAGTCTATTACTATCGTAGACACGTACTTCTGGTTTAATGGGTTTTCCAGTATAGGTATATGTCTGAATGCCTGCTATCCAGAGACCGTCGGGAATTTTGCCGTCTGTAGGGATGTCGTCTGGGAGGACGTCACCACTGGAAGGATTGTCGGGAGTATCAGGATCGGTATTATATTTCTTCCAGCCTGCATATAGGGTAATATCAGATGTCACAATGTCTGTCGTAAAATCCCACAAAGTTGTGCAGGCAACATCTTTATACCAACCCGTAAATGTGTAGCCTTCTGCTGTTGGTTCTGTGGGTGGTTCAATGGTACTTCCTTCCTCGATGTCTATATATGTAGTTACTCCTTGTATTTGCGTATCAAAAGTAACTTTATATTTTATTTTATCTTCAAAATTTTCATCGGATGAATCTGCAATTTTTTTGTCATATATGCCATCATCATTGCTATCTTCACTAACAATAATTTTCTTCTCTTCCTCCTCAATCAGTATACTATCTTTAGAAGAAGAAACCTGAAGCTTTATCTCTTTTGTGTCATCATTCACATCATACACTGTCACATTTACATTTTGCAAATTATCACCGCGGACAATGACACCTTCTTTTGTGGTTTCTGCTGACACTTCTGCTGTATTATTTCCACTAATAGTGATGCTATCTGCGGAAAACGGACTATCATCCAAAGTCAAACCAAGACTATATTCTCCTAAAATTCCATTTACACCTACTGTATTCTCATCTGAAAAATGAAGTGCATCATATGTGTCTGCATCCACTGATATGTATGCATCATTTAATAAAGCACTAAAATCTAAACTTTCTCCCTGTATTTGCGGAGTAATTCTGCAATTGGAAAGTCCCTTTAATTCGACATTCAAAGCAGAATTATCTCCATCATAATCACAGGAAACTTTTAATTCCCCATCCACAGAAGATGATTTTCCCACAATATCATATTGCTTTACACCAGTATCAATTTTAATCCCTCCGTTACCATGATACCTCAACCAAACTGAATACTCGTCACTCGTGCCTATCCCTATAAAATCTAAATTACTAATTGCATCAGTATCATCTGTAACTAAATCAAGCGTACCATTATCTTGCGTTATCGAATACCTCGGAATTATCCACTTACCACTATCAATATTATAATACAAATAAGCATTCTCTGTACCACTTGGACAATTAGAATCATAGATCTGCAATCTTTTTTGAAACGTCCTTCCATTTATATTCCAAGTTCCATCTTCAACACTATATCCAACGACTGCATGACCATAATTTTTTTTCTCGCCATCTTTATCTACCTCCCATGAATAGCAAAGCAAAATCGGTAAATAGATATTATCAATAATTTCAAGCTGCTGTTGAACTGTTTTTGATGAAAAATCTTCCGTAAGGTTATTAATTGTTCTGGTCTCCTGATTCATATAGTATAAACCAACCAACGACTGAACATTTTCTTTTTGTTTAACACTATATAACATTTCAGGCGAACCATTAATACTGTCTAATGATAATATATCCCTGTAAAATAATAGGGATGATACAGCTATACCATAGCACTGCCCTTTATGCTCGCTATGAATATATTCGTTCAATGCAGCATGATCACTAGCATTCAATCCGTTCTTAATACTGCGCTCTACCGAGCTATCTAAAGGGATAGACTTAACGATATAGTTTTCAAATCCCCATGTATCATCAGGTATCACCCAGCCTTTTATAGCTCTTACTGTTAATGTTTTTTCAACCTGCTGTCCTGCCGCAGATGCAAAAACAATCGTTGTCTGTCCTTTTTTCCCACGAGACTTAACTGTCAAGTTATAGGAGGCCGTTTTTCCATCATCAGAAACCTTATAACTACTTGTCACAACTTCGACTTGTGCGGTTGGAGTTTTCCAGCTATACTGTAACTCTTTCATAAAGCTTTCCAAATAGTCCTTATCTGCTTCTGCCAGTGTAACTTTACATACAATATGACTTTCTTTATCCACCTCTATTGCAGAATCTACCTCCAAAATCATCTTAGGCTCAATGATAATTTTACATTCTTTCGTTATACCATTTGATGATTTTCCTGTAATTGTAACTGTCCCTACTTTATATGGTGTTACGGTTATCATCAACTCTGCGGTACGGTTATCTACTGATTTAATACCTACACATTTTGTCACTTCGGCGATTTCAGGGTCACTGGTAGTCCATTGAATGCTGTCAATTTCTTTTTGCAGGATATCAGATGAAACTTCGGCGTCAGCAGATAATTTCAATCTGCCGGAAATGCCGATTGTGTCATCCAGTGTCCCGGCAACAGAGGACTTTAAGGTAAAATCTGAAACAATACCGCTGGCTGTGCCTCCTTCTTCGATTGTTACCTCGCAACTTGCCGTTATGCCGTTTGAGGTTGTGCCTGTGATTATCACTGTGCCAGCTTTGTATGGAGTGACTGTTATGTACAATGTAGCGGAACGGTTATCATCTGCGTTTGTGCCAGTGCAAATTGTAACCTCTGCAACTTCTTTGTCGCTACTTGTCCATGTGATACTCTTTACTGCGGCATCAAGCAGTGATGATGAAACCTCTATATCATTGGATAGGGTTATTTCACCGGAAATGTTTATTGTATTGTTTACGGCTCCTGTCGCAGTACGTGACAGCGTGAAGGTGGAAATATTGTCAATTGATGGTATGTCTGGCATTGTGCTGTTGTAGTGGATAGTGGCATTGGTTAATTCGGAATTGTTAGCGCCAATACTAATTTTTGCCCAATCTTCCTCATTTCCACCATAAAATACGTCTGTTAAGCCACAGCATCCGTAAAACGCAAACCTCTGGATGCTCGTCACGCTTTTTGGGATTTCCACTCTTGTCAAACTGCTACAACCATCAAATGCCTCTTTCCCTATACTCGTTACTTTATCTGGAATTTTTATATCTTTTGCAAGTACACCATTGATATATAAATTATGTGCATACCTCAACGGATTCGCTTTGTACGAATTCGTTGAGGTCACATCCCCAAATTTAATCTCACACCATGCCCCCAAATCAGATATGTATACTGCATTTAACCCCTCGCATCCTTCAAATGCATAGCGCCCTATGTTCGTTATACTTGACGGAATATTCACACTTGTTAAGCTACTACAATCCCTAAATGCATATTGGTTTATTTTTGTCATCCCCTCCGGAAATTCCACTCTTGTCATATTATTACAATCATCAAATGCATATTGCCCTACGATTGCCACACCTTCTGAAATTTCCACACTTGCCAAACTATCATAACCAGCAAATGCATAACCCCTTATAGTTGCCACGCCTTTTGGTATCTTTATATCCTCCATCAATACACCATCAATATACAATTTATCTCCATAATATAATGGGTTCGATTGCCATCTTTCAAAATTAATCCCGCACCATGCCTCTATGCTAGGAATATAAACAGCATTTATACTATCACAGCTCCCAAATGCAAATCCATCTATCGCTGTCACACTCGATGGTATCTCCACGCTTGCTAAATTTTTGCATCCATAAAATGCATTATCTGTTATCCTAGTTACTCCGCTTGTTATAACAACACTTCTTATATCTGTTACATGTGTTATCCAAGGAACCCGAGACGATCCTTGACGAAACCCATGATCCATATCCCCACTACCACTAATTGTCAAAACTCCATCGCTATCCAATACAAATGTCACATTCTCCCCACAACTACCTGAAAAAACTTCAAAACTGGAATCCCCTACATCTTCCTTCACTGTAATAAAATCAGACTCTGTTTCACTCTCCATATCCTTGTCAGCTGTTGTTGTATCTTCACAGTCCTCCTCCAAAAACTCTTCCTGTACATCAGTACTCTCCAATTCATGCTCACTGTCAGTATTTTCTTCTTCATTTATTTCTGTCTGTATTTCAGTCTCTTTAAAAACACTTTCATATACACCTTCTGTTTCACTTTTTGACATACTTTCTACAACATCCGTTTCCAATACTTCCTCATTCATCTCTGTCACCATTTCTTCCGCATAAACACGACTTACTGGAAACGGAACTAATGAAATCGCCATCACCCCCGCCAAAATCCACGCTGTAAATCTTTTTCTCAACTTCATAAAACAACCCTCCATTTACTTTCCTGCTTATATTTTATTTCATTTAACAAATTCACATCCGAATTACCTATGTATAGGTAATATTTAGATTCTATTCCTCTTTTTGTCTCATGTCAACTATACAAAGGTAATTTCTGCTTTTTCATCTGCTATGATAATAAAACCACAATACCATCAACCATCAAATACAGGAGAACCAAACTATGGAATACTCACAACTATTTGCCCAGCGAATCCATCAGCTCTGCACCAAACACGGCATAACCATCAACAAGCTTGCCACTATGAGCGGGCTAAAACAATCCACTGTTGATAACATCATTCGGGGAACCAGCAAAAATCCAAAAGTCAAAACCCTCCACAAAATTGCCATCACCTTTAATATGACATTAAGCGAATTTCTTGATTTCCCTGAATTAAATAATTTCCTTCTTGAAGAAGATGATATTGAGTAGCAGTACCCGATTATATCATCCCTATACATCCGAACTGAACAGCATCTCCAAATGTGCATAGAAAAATTCCTTGTTCATATGCGCTATGTATGAGTATAACAGCAATGCCGCCATGATAATCACTTCCACCATCTCAACATCCTCCGTCGGATTTCTCCAATAAAAAACCATCCTGCATATCACGATCATGCTTCCCATAAGAATTGTTTTTGCCCCATATTCAAAAAACATCTGCCGTCCAACGGCGGAAAGTTTTTTGTCACATCCTATCCTAAAACTTGCGATTCCTTGGGCAGCATTTCCAATGCCGAGACAAACCAGCCAGAAATCAGGAAATACGACTGCCAGTGTCCCGAATGTCATAGCCGCTATATAGCACAGCCTGATACACAGAGATTTCCCATTATGATAATGCATAGTAATATTCCTGTAAAATTCATATACATACAACAATGCTGTCAGAGAAAGCGCCAGAACCACTGTTGGGATATGCCTATACATCCCTTTTACTGACAAGACATACAACGCCGCTGACACAATGCAAGAAAGCAACATTATTCCCACGGCTACTGATGCTTTCTTTGGTTTCTCCGTATACTCTTCTATCTTTTTCCTGATATCAAGCTTTCTGACATATTCCGATTTATACTCGTCAAGTGCCGTCTTCACATTAGACGGCATTTCAGTACTTGCATATACCTCAAAACTTTGAGCAATATAGTCATGTGCTACCTCATGTATGTTTGCATTATTATGCTGAATTTGCTTGATTAAACGCAGTTTTTGTAATTCTTCTTTACATTTTTCAAAATTATTCTTTTCATCCTGTGTAAATATGCACAATGCAGCTTCTAAATCCCCATTCGTAAAACTAATTCCATTATTGCGTCCAATGCTAAGTAAATACATAATCCTGCTGGCGTTAAAAAAATCTCCTGTGCTGCACAACTGCACATCAAAATACCGTTTCATCATGGAATTGATATCCCATTTCCAAAACCGCTCTGATGCAATATAAACCTTTTCATTCTCCAAAATATTAAAAATAATCTGCTGCTGTATCAGTGCTGCATCTTTAAAATGAGCATATATCATACCACCTTTTTCTTTTTCGAATGCCTGCTCGCACAGCCTTAACATCTCGTTGTCATCTGATTTGGAATAAATTTCTTCCCCAAGGCAGACCAGTATATTATTGTCATTCAGCACATTTTCATTCTCTCCTGTAAAGTATTTCTTATGTGCGATTGTCCCATTACAATCGGGATTGGAATTATTTTCCGCATCCAGATAATTGAGATCAAACGCAAACAAAAACTGAAGGAAATATTCTTCTCGGAGCGAAAATATAACTGCGACATTAGAAAGCGATAAGTTTTCAACACAATGTTTTATCATCGCCTTTTTCTCCTCATTTAAAGAAAAATACCTTTCAAACTGATCAAATATAATAACAATATTTCGTGCCTCTTTCTGGATATTTTCCACATAGTCTAATCCAAATGTTTCTTTTAGATAGCTTTCCAGATAATTGTATTTATCACTGAAATTATAAATGCCATATTTTTCATCTGCCGCCACATATTTTCCATATTCCAAAAGATTTATAATGGTGGACTTTCCGCATCCGCTTGCGCCAACTAGACAGATTCCTCTCTTATGTCCAGACTGCCCCCAGATTGTATGTAAAGTTTCTTCAATATATCTTACTTCCCTTTCCCGGTTGATAAGACCATTATCAAAATTGGCTTCAATAGCTTTTGATTCCTCAATGCAGTATAATCCCACAAAAGTCTTACTCATTTTGTATGGTTTTATTTTCTTCATTCGTTCCTGCTGTTTCCTGCAAAGCAATAATACAATATATGCCGCTACGGAAATTCCAATAATGAGCGCTGGATCTATAAACTGTTTAAGCAGTTCATAAGACGCAGATAATGCAAGTATATAGACAAGCAGATCGTATATTTCCTCATGCGTTATTTGTATATGAAATATATTTCTATGCAATCCCTTTTTTCGTTTGATGGTGTCCATAGTATTTCTCCCTCAATTAACAAATTCCTGTATTTCCTTTAATCTTTTTTTTGCAATGTTATACCCTTGCTGATAAAACTGATTCATCAGCTTTGGATTATTTCCTGTCCTTTCCACTAACACTTTTGACGGTCTTATAACAAGAACCTCTCTTTTTTCTTCGAGCTGTTCTATATATTGAATCGTTTTACTATATCTTGCAATTCTGTTCTCCAATTGTCGGATAAGATATGGATATTTTCTATACAGCGCATTATCGACAATATTCATAATTTTTATATCTTTTTTACAGTACCCCTTTTCCCTTGTTAATATGACAATATTTTTTTCATACCCTAATTCTCTGGAATGTCTGATGGGAATTGCATCTGTTATTCCTCCATCTAAATACGGCATTCCATCCAGCATTGTTATTGGTGACAGATAAGGCATACTGCAACTAGCTCGACATATGTTCATTAACCTCTTTTCATTCTTCTTCTCTGATAAATACTCCGCCCTTCCTGTGATACAATTTGTTACCACGTATTCACTGATAATATCTGATGCCAAATAAGTTGCGTAATCAAACGGCACTAACTTATTTGGATACTCATCAAACACCATATCCAAATTTATCATTGTTTTCTTATGAGGAACATTACGTAAACTTATAGGTGGAATATTTCTTCCATTTGGTATCATACATTCTTTTGTCCTGCCAATTTGTTTTGATACATAGTCAATTGCATTACACGTACCTACTGAAACGGATACCACGTATGGCAAATAAATGTCTTTACTTTTAAAAAAATCTAATACACCTGCGGTGAATATTCCCCGATTTGCCCCGCCTTCCAAAATTAGTCCGACCCTTTTCAATTTATACTCCTCCCTTTTGTTTTTGCTTTCCCAAATCTGTGTTCCAAAACTATGTCATTTTCTTATTTACAGCAATTTAAGCTTTCTTCTTATAATATTGTTCTACTTTCTTAATTTCTAAATATAACGTTGATTCGAAAAGGTATACTTTTTCGATTTCATTCTAAACGTAAAAATTTTGTGAATTATTATCAATGTATTTCTTGTAAAAACAGTGAATTATAGTATAATAAATATATATTTGGAAAAAAATGTAAAATCCCGAAAAAGTATACTCTTTCGATTTCTACTGGTCACAGATCTTTACTTTTTTCGTATTCTTTCGCTTTGTCAAAAAATGTACTTGCTGCCAGATTGCAGGCTTTTGCCGCCTCTTTCAGAGTCAGTTCCTTAGCCCTCCACTGCCTATGCACTTCATAAAAATTATCAGGCAGTATCACAGACGGTCTCCCAAACTTAACGCCCCTTGCCTTTGCCGCCGCTATTCCTTCTGCCTGCCTCTGTTTGATATTGATTCGTTCATTTTCTGCAACGTAGCTCAATAGTGCAAGCACAATATCACTGATGAATGTTCCTAAAAGATTCTTATCCTGTCTTGTATCGAGAATTGGCATATCAATTACAACAATATCCGCTCTCTTTTCTTTGGTAATAATCCGCCACTGTTCATTTAAATCTGCATAATTTCTTCCCAGACGATCAATCGACTTCACAAACAAAACTGAATTACTATCTAATTTCCGCAATAATCTTTTATACTGCGGTCTGTCAAAATCTTTTCCTGACTGTTTATCCATAAAAATCTGTTTCTCTGGCACCCCCATTTCTTTCAATGCAATTAATTGTCTGTCTTCATTCTGTTCTCTACTGCTGCATCTCATATACCCATAAAGTTTCTGTCTTTCCATAACCGACCTCCATTTTCTGCCTTTTTATAGAATCATATGGCAAAACTGCATACCATTTCTACATTAGCAAATGATAAAAGGCAAAATCTGGTTATTGTAGCGTTATATGTTCCATAGCTGCAAACATTATAAAAGGCACTAACGAATATTTTCCGTTAATGCCTTCTAACAGGACTTTTTCATAAGTCCAACTCTCCCAATGCTTCCGAAAAACTATTATACTGCCTTGTATTGGGCTCTCTGGTTAAAGCTCAAGATACTTTCCTTCAAAGGAAATCCAGATACCCCACAAGCTTCTGATAAAATCTCCTCTCCTGATCCTTAAAATCCTGCAACGCTGCACTATATTTCGGCTGACTGGCATCTTCGAGTTGCGCCAATGCATCTTTGGCAAATTCCAGCACTTGTTCAGCGGTATCTCCGCAGAGTCTCGTGCTCTCCCCTCTCATCACTGCCGACAGATACTGCTTTAGATACTCGGACGGATAAAGCAATGCTCCCTCCTCATCAATTCCCAATCCATCTGTTCCTGCTTCCTCTGCGGCTTTTTCCCATGCCTGTCTCACAGACTCCGGCAACTGATTCAAAAATTCTGAACGAATCGTTTGATAATCCATTGCTGCTTTCAACGCTTCTGCATCTTTGCTGCCATTGAGATAGCTTTCCCAAAAGGACTGGTCACTCATATAAAAAGCAAATTCAGAACCTAAGTTACGTGCCTTTTCAAGCATCTCGTGTGAAGCCTTCATACTCCAGCCTGCGCTCTTGTTCAGATGATTCACATATGTAATCTCACCCTCGCTGTCAAACTGCATTTGCGCATAGCCGCCGTCCAAATCCTGCACATAAATTGCATTGTCCACTGGAATCAGTGTATTGGCGTCCACGCGCAGCATTTCCACCTCCTTTGGCATCCCATACGTTTCAAGCAGATGCACCAGTTTATTCCCATCTGCCACCTGACCGTAAAGTTTCGACGCCATACATGTCCCTTTTTCTTCCTCGACCATAGCAAGCCAGTCGCGTTTTTGTCCAAAGCCTTCTTCCTGACCGGAAGCTGCTTCTGGCAGCGCATCATGAACATATGTATTGAGCATGTCCCAACTGCTTTTTGCTCCTTCTGTTTTCTTTTCGTGTGCATCAGCATAACTGCATAGTGCAAACATCTCAATCGCTGACGCAGCGTTGACATCTATCTCATCAATGTTAATGATAAACTCTTGTTTATGTCGGTCTGCGCCTTCCGCAGTCACTTTTATGAGCGGTAAATCTGCTGAAAAGTTATCATCATACGCGGCTTTCAATCCATAACTTGCACCTGACTTGGCATCTTTGAACGAAGTGCTTGCCAATCTGCCCCCGTCCTCCTCAGCGCTGCCCAGCACCATACTGTAAGTCCGGCCTGCCAATCTGGATTCCTTGTTGTTCTTTACATAGGCTTTGTACTCCTGATAACTGAATGTGACATTCTTTACTCCTGACATTTGTATACCATTCCTTTCCATTAAAATTCTTGCCTCTCTAAGAAATTCGTAAGTTTCCTTCCTTTTAAAAATAAATCTCTGACGCTCATTTCCGAGATCTCCTTCAATAATGCACATGCTTGCGTGCAAATGCTGACCCAGTTTCTTTTTGCATTCATAAAATTGTCCACCGCTGATTCCCCATCACGCACTGTCGGCGTAACACCGCTTGTCTCTGTGGTATCCTGCATCATTCTGAGCGTATGGTATGAACCAAATGTACTACCAGTACCTTCTCCTGCATAGTCTGCATAGCTGCACAGTGCAAACATCTCCATCTGTGATGCATGTTGTGGGTTAATCTTCCGAATTTCCACCGAATACACTTTATTTTCGCCGTTTAAATTCGAACGAATCTGCACTACAGGATTGTCCTTTGTAGATTTTTCAGAAAGCCTTGCTGACATACCATATACCACTTGCTTTCCTTCTTCTGGAACCATGGTAAAACCCAATGCTACACCACCTGTTTCTGCCTGCTCAATCTGCTTTATACTGGCTGGAAGCATGGTGGCAAACTCTTCCCGAAATGTCTTTGACTGACTGGCATTGTGGATCATTTTATCATGAATTTGATTTGATATGTTATAAACCTGCATGAATCTGCACCTCCTTCATCACTGTTTCTATTAATAGTATCGTCCATTTTCTGCCTTTTGCGCAGTGACAATATCACGACAGAAACGCGACAAAAAGGTTTTGTTATTTCAGAATAAATTCTAAATTCGAAAAAATGATATAATTTCTCTTGACAGTTTTGATATACGACCGTATAATGAATTATACAATCGTATAAAAGGAGGCATCAATATATGGGAACTACGCTAAAAAAATTAGGGGAGGCAGAACTAGAAATCATGCAGGTGGTTTGGGACAGTGGAAATCCTGTAACTTCAAATTATATTTTAAAAGAATTACAGGAACGAAGAAGCTGGCAGCTTTCCACATTAATGACATCATTGACAAGGTTAGTTGATAAAGGATTTATCAGTTGTGACCGCTCAACAGGAAGAAATCTGTATTCTTCGATTATTTCGGAAAACGAATACAAAACCAGAGCTAGTAAACATTTTCTCGAAAAGCTATATAATAATTCGATACAGAATATGATCACTGCATTATATAGTAATAAAGAAATCAAAAGCTCTGATATTCAAGAACTCAGAGATTTTTTGGACAAATTGGAGGATGAATGATGGGAAATATATTTTTATCCATTTTGGGAATTTCAGTATCGATTGGATTGGTCGTGATCGGATTGATTTTTCTGACTCCATTTTTAAACAAAAGGTATGCTGCCAAATGGAAATACCTGATTTGGATTTTTCTTGCATTGCGGCTGCTTATCCCTTTTGGCGGAACAAATGGGCAGTATGTTCTGGATAGCGCATCACAACCGAATGCTGAAATGGGTACTAAATCGAAAGAAAACAATGCAGACAATCCAACTGGCACAGCGATGCCATATCGCAGGATTGTTGTTGAAATACCGGCGCAGATGACCACTCCAATCAAAGCCTCGGCTGAAAAAAATACAGCAAGTATCACCCTGCTTGATATCGTGGCTCTTGTCTGGATTATTGGCAGCCTGATTTTTATATCTGTACATCTGATCAGTTATTCCCACTATAAACGACAGGTGAGAATGAAGGGAAAAATCATAAAAGAAAAACATATTTTAAGCCAGATCGTTCAGCTAAAACGCGAATTGCATATCAGACGTACAGTGTGCGTGATGGAATATGATGAAGCTGAAAGCCCTATGATAATAGGCTTTATAAAACCTGTTCTAGTTTTACCCAAAGAGCAGTATTGTTCTGAAGATTTGTTTTTTATCTTAAAACATGAGTTGGTTCATTTAAAACGGGGCGATGTGTATCTGAAACTGCTTTTCGTAACATCGAATGCTGTCCACTGGTTCAACCCAGTCATCTGGATCATGCAGAAGGAAGCCGTTATTGATATGGAGCTGTCCTGTGATGAACGAGTTACACAAGGCACAAGTTTTGCGTTGCGGAAAGCATATACAGA
>ERZ808037.1403-NODE-1403-length-15804-cov-34.429453_pt1 | contig 15804 bp, 15 predicted proteins | sample MGYA00380190_ERZ808037 | MGnify/ENA primary metagenome ERZ808037 (study PRJEB31490, sample SAMN06133399) | mouse gut metagenome | isolation source: J9 | host: mice | place: China: Chengdu | collected 2015-05 ... | reverse complement strand
TAAATTACTAAAAATTAGCGATATGTGCAACTTTTTCATTTATAAATATTTGGATTCTTAATTCAACCAACGAGTTACAAGTAAGAAATATTAAACCGTAACAAGAGGTCCTGTTTTCAGAATGGAAGCAGGACCTTTTTTTGAAATTATTATTACCGGCCACATAATAAATCCATTGTCAACATAGATCTGTTTGGCATTTTTGAGTAATTTTGCATCTATCAGGTCCAATATCAATGAAAAGCCCCACAGGCATTCATAGGATTAAGGTGATGAAACATATGGAAAAAAGAAACATATGGGAGAAAAGAACATAATAATAGTCCGGAAATACCACTCGCCATGCGGAGAACTTACACTCGGCTCCTTTGGAGAGGAATTATGCCTGTGCGACTGGCAGTCAGGACGACACCGCAGCCGGACGATCGGTCGGCTGCAACGCATGCTTGATGCCGAATTAGAGGACGGCACCTCACGGGTGATCGACATGGCGGCGTCACAGCTTGATGAATACTTCGCCGGCGCAAGAAGGACATTCGACATCCCGTTGCTTTTCTCAGGCACGGAATTTCAGAGGACTGTGTGGCATGAACTGCTTAAAATCCCCTACGGCACAACTGTATCCTACGGCACAATAGCCCGAAACATCGCCATGCCGAAAGCCGTACGTGCCGTAGCCAATGCCAACGGAGCCAACCCCATATCGATCTTTGCCCCATGCCATCGAGTGATAGGGAGCGACAACTCACTGACAGGCTATGGGGGAGGATTGGAGGTAAAGGAGTTTCTGCTGAGACTTGAGAATGCATTTTGAAAATGTACTGTGAACATTTTGCTATTAAAAAGTATTAATCAAGAGTGCAATCTTACAAGGTTTTTGTATCTTTGCCTTTCAAAGTCATCACGCAAATTAACAACAATACTCACAACACATATATGAACTCTCGAGGCTCAATATTCGGGAACATGCCCCCGGTAACCAAAAACCTCATAATCATCAATCTCATAGTGTGGCTGGCCATGATAGTGCTGCCGGGACGCATAGGCGGCAGCCTTGAAGAATTCGGCGGACTGCACTATTTCAAAGCCACCGGCTTCAATCCCGTTCAGCTGGTCACATACATGTTCATGCATTCCACAGGCAATTTCGCCCATATATTATTCAATATGTTCACCCTGTGGATGTTCGGCATGACACTTGAACGCACATTCGGGAGCGCGCGGTTCCTCTTCTATTACATGTCATGCGGAATCGGCGCAGGACTCATACAGGAACTTGCCTGGATGCTCACATGGGAGAACACCCTCACCCCCATCATTGCCAATGCAATGCATATCGATTTTCCTGAAGCACGCGAGATACTCCAGTCTCCTGCCGCACAGGGACAAGTGTCACAGTGGCTCAACATATTTGTCACCATCGGAGCCTCAGGAGCCATCTACGGAGTCCTGCTTGCTTTCGGTATGATGTACCCGAATGCCCCGATCTACCTTTTCTTTGTGCCTGTACCCATAAAAGCCAAATGGATGGTGACAGGGATGATAGCCCTTGAACTGCTGATAGGGCTAAGCGAAGCGGCCGGAAAAAGTGACGGCATAGCCCACTTCGCGCATCTCGGAGGCATGATATTCGGATTCCTCATCATATATTACTGGAAGAAAAAAGGCACCTTCGGAGGGGGCGGATATGGCGGTTATTGATGACATGCGCGCAGGATTCGCACGCTCATCCACCCTCATGAAGATCGTGTGGGTCAACATCGGCATATTCGTGCTTTTGCGCATAGCCGCAATCGTGTGCGTATTCTCAGGCAAGCCCGACACCATCAACCTCATTCTGTCGCAGGTTGAACTGCCGTCATCCGTAAGCACCCTGCTCACCCGTCCGTGGACCCTCCTGACATACATGTTTGCGCAGTACGATCTGCTGCACATCGTATTCAATATGCTATGGCTCTACTGGTTCGGGACTATGTTCCGAATGGTGTGCAATTCCCGTCAGCTGCTTGTGCTGTATCTCTATGGCGGTCTTGCGGGAGGCATGCTCTTTATTGCAGGCTGCAACACCCTCCCGCTCTTCCACGGCAATCAATATGGCTCTCTGATAGGCTCCTCGGCAGCCGTGATAGCCATAGTCACCGCAGTTGCAATACTTATGCCGCATTTCAAGATGCATATGCTGTTCATCGGAGCCGTATCCGTAAAATGGATAGCCATAGCCACCATAGTCCTTGTGCTCATAGGAGTGACCGGAAGCAATGCCGGAGGTGAGATAGCCCACCTCGGAGGTGTGCTCACCGGCGCGATTTTCGCCATACGGCTCAAGAAAGGGAGCGACATAACAGCACCTTTAGCCGCAATATTCAACCGTGCCTCACGGCACACCGGAAAAGCATCACGCACCCAAAGCGGCAACACTGCTTCATATTCACCCCGCGAAAACGCAGCGTCCGCAACAGCCCGCCAACACGCATCGTCCGTAACAGCCCGCCCATCGGCATCCCAATCACCCTCCGGGCTATCACCTGACGAACGCAAAGAACTCGACACGATACTTGACAAAATAAAAAAGTCAGGCTACTCAGCACTCACTCCGGATGAACGGGACCGTCTGTTCAACGTAAGCCGGAAAATAAAATAAACCGAGACAATCTCCACTGTATCCCATACCGGACAGCCACTCACACATACCCGACGGAATGCAAGATTCACTGTTTCACCGACTGATCGGCCGCCCCGCACGTGCGACGCTCATCACCATACTTCTGGTGGTGAACATCATCGTCGCCGTAGCCACGCTGATATCGGCCTACGGAGGGACCGTGAACCCCGCCCACACTGTGATACCGGCACTTCTAAGCATGATGCTTCCGATATTCCTTATAGCAGGCATAGCCACAGCAGGGCTTGACCTGCTGGTCCGTAAACCACTCATGGCGATAATCATAGCCCTGTCATGGATAGCATCTGCCCCATCCCTGCTGTCGTATTCACCGATGCACCCTTTCTCAAGCAGTCTAAGTCCTGAAGAGGAGGGCCGATCATTCAGATTGCTCACATGGAACGCCCTGCATTTCTGGGACTTCCGAGGCAATGTGCCCGGGCTCACATCCAATGCATCGATCGGCTACATACTTGACACTGACGCGGATATTGTAAACCTGCAGGAAGTAGAGGCCATACAGGAGTCCCCCATGTGGCACATCACCCCCGAACAGGTCAAGAGCCTGAAAGAACGTTACCCCTATCGCGTGGTGAATGTCAACAACGAGCTGACAGTGCTGTCGAAATATCCGGTGGAGTATGTAGACATCGACATGCCTTATCCGATGGGGATACGCATGGCACTGTTCAGATTCGACATCAAGGGTGACACAATCAACATGTTCAACGTGCATCTCGAATCCATAGGTCTGAACATGGCCGACAAAGAGCTATATCAGGGCCTGTTTGACAAAGCACCCGGGAGTGAACGGGCCATACGCAAAGAGCTGTCTGACGTAAAGCACCAGCTTGTGAGCAAAATCGCCACAGCATCCAAGAAGCGGACAGAACAGGCAAGATTCATCCGCCGTACCATCGATTCGATCGGCGGCAATTTCATCGTGGCGGGAGATTTCAACGACATCCAGGGGAGCTATGCCGTACGCACCATACTCGGAAAGGGAGACATGCGCGACGCATATGCCGAAAACGCCTTCGGTCCCGCCATAACTTATCATGGCAACCGGTTCTATTTCCGCATAGACCACGTGCTATACCGAGGCGACATGGAAGCCCGTAAGATAAAGCGCGGAGACATCCCGTCGAGCGACCATTATCCTCTCACGACGACATTCCTCCTGAACAGCAATAAAGACCGGTACCCGGACTCAGAAACAGCCCGGAGCCAGGACGGAACGACGGACCACCATAAGAATCAACCTTAATAAGAATCAACCTTAATCCATAACCATAAATCATCACAAAAGATTTAATTAAAAAAAACAACCATCATGAAACCTGTAAAACTGGCAGCGCGTATCGCACTCTCCTTAGGGATCGCCGCCTCAGCAACAGCAATCACCATGACCACGACATCATGCAAAGAACAGCGTGCCAATCCGTTTATGGAGTCTTACGGCACGAAGTATGACATTCCACCTTTCGACAAGATACTCTACACCGACTATCTTCCCGCAGTGGAGAAGGGTATCGCCGACAGGAAAGCCGAGATCGAGGCTATCGCCGAGAATCCCGAAGAGCCGACCTTTGACAACACCATCATGGCAATGGAGAAGTCAGGAGAGCTCCTCAACCGTGTGATGCGAGTGTTCGGCTCTCTTAACGAGGCCGACGGCACTCCCGAGATCCAGGAGCTTTCAGAGACAATCTTCCCGATGGTATCCTCGGCTTCGGACGAGATATCCATGAATCCGAAACTTTTCGCCCGTGTTAAATCGCTTTACGACCGTCGCGACAGCCTCGGGCTGGAGCCCTATCAGGTAAGAGCCATCGAGCTGTCCTATAAGGACTTCGTGCGCAACGGCGCACTTCTGTCGGAAGCCGACAAAACCCAGCTCATGGATATCAACAAGCAGCTGACAGACCTCTACCTGAAATTCAACAAGAATCTTCTTTCCGCCACCAATGAATTTGAGCTTGTCGTTGACAACGAGGCCGACCTTGCCGGAATTCCGGCCGGAATCGTGTCCACAGCAGCAGAAGAGGCCAAAGCCCGCGGCAAGGAGGGCAAGTGGGTGTTCACACTCCATGCGCCTTCACGCCTGCCGGTGCTGAAGTATGCCGACTCGCGCGACATCCGCGAGAAGATGTACAACGGCTATATCAACCTTGCATCGGCAGCTCCCTATGACAACCGCCCCATAATCGGCGAGATAGTCAAGCTCCGCGACCGCAAGGCCGGCATTCTCGGATACAAGGATTTCGCATCGTACATGACCGACAAAGTCATGGCAAAGACACCCGAGGCCGCCAATGAACTTCTCATGAAGATATGGACTCCGGCAGTAAAGCGTGCCAACGAGGAAGTTGCCGAAATGACCGAATATGCCAAGGCCGAGGGCAACGACATCACCATCAAGCCTTGGGACTATTACTATTACGCTGAAAAGATAAGAGCCAAGAAGTACAATCTTGACGAGAACGAAGTGAGCGCGTATTTCGCACTTGACAACGTCCGAAAGGGTATATTCACGCTTGCAGAGAAACTCTACGGCGTTAAGTTCACCGAGATGCCCGACGCTCCCAAATACAATCCGGAAGTGACCGTATATGATGTGACCGACATCAAGAGCGGCGATCATGTGGCAGTGTTCATGACCGACTATTTCCCGCGCGCCACCAAGCGTCAGGGCGCATGGATGGATGAGATGAAGGGATCGTTCGTCGATCCGGACGGCACAGTGGAGCGTCCTATCATCTACAATGTGGGCAACTTCACCCGTCCGACAGGCGACACCCCCGCTCTCCTCACCCTTGACGAGGTCGAGACAATGTTCCACGAGTTCGGACACGGGCTTCACGGCATGCTCAGCCGCGCCAAGCTCCGTTCGCAGTCAGGCACCAATGCTGACCGCGACTTTGTTGAGCTCCCCTCACAGATCACCGAGCACTGGGCCATGGAGCCGGAACTGCTTAAGGATTTCGCATTCCATTACAAGACCGGAGAGGTAATACCTAACGAACTTGTAGAAAAGCTTCAGGCCGCATCGACCCACAATCAGGGCTTCACCACTACCGAACTTGCCGGCGCATCGCTTCTTGACCTTGCCTGGGGCGCATACAAGCCTGCCGAAGGTGAGACCATCGATGTGGATGCATTCGAGAAGCAGGTTGCCGAGAAACTCGGAATGCCTTCGGAGATCGCTTACCGTTACCGCTCGCCCTACTTCAAGCATGTGTTCGGCAGCGACGGCTATGCTTCAGGATATTACACCTATCTCTGGGCCGAAGTGCTTGACACCGACGGCTTCGAGCTGTTCTCCGAGAAGGGAATCTTCGATCCTGAGACAGCACGCTCGTTCAAGGAGAATATCCTTGAGATGGGCGGCAGCGAGGATCCGATGGAACTTTATGTGAAGTTCCGCGGACATGAACCTTCGGTAGACGCACTCCTGCGCAACCGTGGTCTGATTTAATTCCAAAACACACTCATTAAAATCTGATAAGGCATGGAGGGGGACCGTACCCCCTCCATGCTAATTTAGAGGGTGTTTCATATCACCATTTTAATAGACGATAAGATATGTCAGTCTCGATAATACGTCATGTCACATGGGTTGGCTTCTGGGTCAATGCCGTGCTGATGGTCATAAAGATAGCCATAGGTCATTACGGTCACAGCGACGCGCTTGTGGCCGACGGTGTGCATTCGCTAAGCGATTTCGCGACTGACCTTATAGTGCTTTCATTTGTCGGCATAGCCTACAAAGGTGCGGATTCAGAACATCCCTACGGACATGGCAAATTCGAGACTTTCGCATCTCTGCTTATCGCTGTGATACTCGTTATTGTGGCCGTGGGTCTTGGGTGGTCAGGTGTCCGTGCCATCATCAGTTCTCTTCAGGGAAATCCGCTTCCACGACCTGACATATGGACCATCGTTGTGGCGTTGATAGCGATTTTGTCGAAAGAGTGGCTCTACCGGTACACCATAGCCACCGGAAAACGGATAGACTCGTCGTCACTTATAGCCAACGCATGGCACCACAGGAGCGATGCCATCTCGTCAGTGGCCACACTCATAGGTGTTTCGGCAGGATATTTTCTCGGCGAAGGATGGCGCATAGCCGATCCGGTCGTGTCGATAATCATTGCTTTTTTCATAGCCGGATCTGCAATCGAGATAGGCAGGCCGTCGGTCGACGAACTTTTGGAGCGTTCGCTCCCTAAAGATAAGATACGGGAGATCGAGGAAGCTGTCGCTGCAGTGCCGGGAGTCAAGGATTATCACCGGCTCCGGACACGCCGAAACGGACATTCTTATCTCGCAGAGCTGCACATAAAGGTTGATCCGAATATTACCGTCACGCAGGGGCATGCGATTTCTACATTGGTTGAGACATCGTTACGCAGCCTGCTGGGTGAGGACTCCATAATCACGGTTCATGTGGAGCCTTACAGAAATAGTGGAGCATTACAGGAATAAATGATTCCGTGAATGGGGGACTTACAGCTATAAATGATTCCGTAAATAGGGCATACATTTTCCCGCCATCCCTAACGGGAATAGTTAGCAAGATCACCGACGGAGAGGAATGGCATGGCGTGCGGCGGAGGGGGCACGCCCCCTCCCTACAACCACAACAATTATTGATGTAACTTTCGCGAATTCCCCTGCGAACAATTTTGGTGTGTCTGTTACGAATCCCCCCTCACGAACAATTATTGATGTGACTGTCGCGTTTCCCTCCTGCGAACAATCTCCGCTTACCATTGATGGCATTACTGTCGCGAATTCCCCTGCGAACAATGTGCGTTTGTTATGTATGTAGGGAGGGGGCGTGCCCCCTCCGCGGCGAGCACCACCATTTCCCAAATAATTGTTCGCGAGGGGGACGCGACAGTCATGTCATCAATGGTAAACGGAGATTGTTTGAGGGAGAGGTGCGCAATGGTCATAACTATTAAGGTATGAAGCATGGGGGAAGAGGGTTATTCGCGGCTGAGGAGAAATGGGGTGGCGTGCGGCGGAGGGGAAATGCATGGCGCGTGGCGGAGGAGAAATGGGTTGCGCGCGCGGCGGAGGGGGCACGCCCCCTCCCTACCCATACATATTATGTGACAGTCATATTAGAGATGTTGAATTTTTTTGCTGTGTATCAATATGTCAATGGGCTCTTGCCGTGCGGTTCAGTTTTGGGCTGCGGAGCACGGCGTACCGCCTGGCGTGGTGGGGTGGAGGGTAGTATATTTCTGCCAGGATTGCCGATATCATTTCTGTAAGAGTTATATCAGGCATTGACGGAAGAGCCACGACCATAGGGAGGTGCTGCTGACGCTTCACAGCGGATTTTGACCGGAATGGAATGAGGCGTGTTATGGCTGCCGGTATTGCAGTGTGCCGGTATGTGTTGCATATCGGGGCTGCTGACATCGCCGCTGAGGCGTGGATGATGATGAAACCTCTTGGATTATGGGTGGGTAGTATGGAGGACATGAGTCGACGCCACCTGCCGGTGCGATAATGGAAGGGGGATGATGTGCAGTAACGCTCGACATTGAGAAGCAGTGTGCAATAAGGGGATGTGCCACGGACCGCGTCGACACTACGGTGGGTGATAAGCCGGATATTGGACGGCAACATCCTTGCCGGCGGGTATCTGTGACGGTCTTTGCCCGGGATGAAGAGCGTGCCTCGGGCATCAGGAAGACCATGGAGACGGTATTCCTGATATCGGAGAAGTATCCAGGTGGAATCTATGCCGGGTGGGTCAAGAATGAATACCGGGGATGAATCACGGTTGACGCGGGCTTTTTCGAGCGGGGATATGACGGAAATCTCGACAGGTGTGAGAGGTCTGCCGAGATAACGGGAGAAATGGATATGCCATGGGGTCTCAACCGGCATACGCATGCGCTGTGGCTGAAGAATGGTAATTTGTTTCGCCATATCACAGGCAAAGGTAGCATGGAGGAACGGGAATAAAGTGTGATAATGAATTTGCCAATCTCAAAATATTTTCGTATATTTGTATTATAATATTAGTAGTATTATGGCAAAATACACAAATAGTAATAATATATTATCTGTATTAGAGGGCTATACGTTGAATAATGCAGATGATATCGCTCAACAGATTGCGGAGAGCTTCCGAAAGCGGCGAGTGGAGAAGAATATTACCCGACAACGCATTTCCGAACTGTCGGGAGTCCCTTTGTCTACAGTGGCGCGCTTCGAGCAGAAAGGACGTATCGCATTCGAATCGCTTGTCAGGCTGGCGATGGCTCTTGGGTATGCACAGGATGTCCGCGCTCTGTTTGGCTCATCCAAATTTGACACTATGGAGGAGCTTGATATGATTCGCCGTAAAAGCGGTGACAAAAGAGCATACACAAAAAATCAGAAGAGATGAGAAAGACCGAGAAGCTTAAAGTCAAGTTTCGCGAGCAGATGGTCGGCACATTGTCGCTTACGCCGGATAACCGTCTGAATGTCTTTGAATACGACAAATCATGGCTCGCCAACGGTTTTAGCATATCACCGCTTGAATTGCCGCTAAAGCCCGGTGTTTTTATTGCCAAACCTCAGCCATTTTATGGCAATTTCGGTGTTTTCGAAGACAGTCTGCCTGATGGCTACGGCCGTTATCTTCTTCACAAAGCACTGCTGCGCAAAGGCATAAAGGATTCTGACTTGTCATCATTAGACCGGCTCGCCATAGTGGGCAATAACGGTATGGGCGCACTTACTTATTCTCCGGCGATCAACCTTGAGCAGGAAGAAACCATAACCGATTTCGACAGACTTCAGGAGATAGCTCTTGAGGTACTGAAAGAACAGCAGGATAATGATGCCGGACTGCTGCTCTACAATAGCGGCAACAGCGGCGGGGCACGACCCAAAGCAATATTTTCAGATTCCGAAGGACACTGGATCGTCAAGTTCAGACATACTTACGACCCTGCCGATATGGGAATTCAAGAATACAGGTACAATGAAATCGCACGGAAATGCGGAATCATTGTGCCCGATTTCCGCCTTGTCAACGGACGTTACTTCGCATCCAGGCGGTTTGATATTGACACAGACGGGAAACGGCTTCACACCGCAACAGCCGGCGGCTTGTTGTGCATATCGCTTAGAGAACCATTCATGGATTACTCAAATCTTCTCGCACTCACGGGCTATGTCACACAAAGCCGTGAAGATGTGGAGCAGATGTATCGCCGCATGCTGTTCAATTATCTTACCGATAACAAGGATGATCATTGCAAGAATTTCAGTTTCTATGTAGTCAGAGATTCTTACACAGGAGCCTGGCATTGGCGGCTTGCACCGGCATACGATCTCACGCTTTGCACCGAAGGATATAACGGAGAACACGCAACATCCGTCAATGGCACAGGCCAACCCGGATTATCCGATTTTATCGCTGTCGGAACAAAAATAAAACTGCCCGAAACAAGATGCCGCGAGATAATTGAAGAGGTCAGCTCCGGTTGCATTGAATTAATCAGCTATGACATTATGCGATAATGGGTTTAAGAATGGAATTGCACACGGGGCGGAGGAAAATGGGATTGACGCACGGCGGAGGGAAATGGAGTTGACGCGGGGAGAGGGGGGAATGGTGGTGCTCGCGGCGGAGGGGGCACGCCCCCTCCCTACATTCGCGACCGTTATAGCCAAATCTATTTCAACAATTTACGGCCGTCACATCCGCTCTCCAAAACACTCATCTGATGAATGGCTATCCGGTTAAGCTTAACAAGTCTCTCGCTTTGCGTCATTCCCTGTTCGATAAAAACCGCATTGAGGTTCTCCATATTCGACAGGCATATAAGTTCGTTGATTGTGGCGTAATCCCGTATGTTGCCTTTAAGGTCGGGGTGAGCCTCGCGCCATTGCTTTGCCGTTGCACCGAACATCGCCACATTCAGCACGTCGGCTTCGTTGGCGTAAATGATGCTTGCCTGTGCAGGAGTAACCTCCGCAGGGATAAGGTTATGCTTTATGGCGTCAGTGTGTATACGGTAGTTGATTTTCGACAGTTCACGCTTTGCCGACCAACCCAACAACCGCTGTTCCTCCGTTTTGAGCCGCTGAAATTCCTTGACGATGTAGAGCTCAAACTCAACAGAAATCCAGCTTGCGAACTTCAACGCAATATCTTTATGCGCATATGTTCCGCCATAACGGCCTGATTTAGCGATTATACCAACAGCATTTGTCGCTTCCGTCCATTTCTTTGGCGATAGCGTAAATGCATTCAGTCCGGCCTATCGTCTAAACCCCTCGAATTCGGTGGGTTTAAAATTCGGATTGTAAAGCCGTTCCCAAATACCTAAATACTCTATTGTGTTGCGATTACGCAACCAATTTGCAATCACGGCGTTAGGCTCATCGCTTTTATGTCGTGCCAAATCGGTCAACGAAATATAATCATCCCCATTGACGGCGATAATTTGTATATTTGTATTTTGAACTGTAATCTTTGCCATAGATTTATCGTCGGTTTAATGCCGTATGCGAAATTACGCATTTTAGCTGACAAACAGAATATTCCGTTGAAATTTCGAATCTTATTTTGATTGAATTGATTTTCAGCGACAAAATAATTAAAAATCAATTCCCACATGAATAATTTTAGCAATCTAGGTCATTAAGAATCCAATTATTACATGAAATGTTTAACTAAATAAACGCTTCGTGACAACACACAACTTTTCAAAATGGTTATAAATAGTGTAACCGACATTAGTCCAAACGATAACGTTTGTAGATAGCGTTGTCCATTCTTGTCTGTCACGCAGTGGGATGCGGTTTCAACATTGGTTGAGACGTTGTACCGGGGAGGATTCCATAAATGGTATGTGCATTTTTCCGTCATCCATAACGGGGATAGTTAGCAATGGTCGCTGGCGGAGGGAAATGGTGATGCGCGTGGCGGAGGGGGCACGCCCCCTCCCTACGATCGCGACAGTTTTGCCAGTAATTGTTCGCAGGGGGATGCGCGACAGTAATGTGTGAACGGAGATTGTTCGCGGGGGAATTCGCGAAAGTTACATCAATAATTATTGCGATTGTAGGGAGGGGGCGTGCCCCCTCCGCCACGCGCGACAGTCATAAAACGGGGGATTGTAACAGATATACATGCAGGCTGAAGGTGACGGCTGACGGACTTAATCAAGTGTTGAGGGATGCTTATGGGGATGAAAATTTGGCAGGGTGGGAGATTTGTTGTAATTTTGTGTCATTGAACCGATTTAAACCAATCACAGACATAGCCAGCTACTTATGGTCGTATTTTTTAAGAAAGGCGCTAATCTAATCTACGCCGTAGAGACGAATCACAAGTTCTCCGCCGAGGAGGCAGCCAAACTTACTTGGCTTTTTGACGGGGCTACCCCACTCAGCTCCACCTCGGTCAAGGGCCGTTTCATAGGCCCCCGCAAGGAGATGATCACTCCCTGGAGCACCAACGCAGTGGAAATCACCCAGAACATGGGTCTGGAGGGGATCACCCGCATAGAAGAGTTCCACCGTACCACTGACGAAGAGCCAGCCTTCGACAAAATGCTTTCCCGCCTTTATGACGGGCTTAACTCCAAGGTGTTCAGCACTTCGACAACCGCTGCACCCATAGAGCATATAGACGACATAACCGAATATAACAAGCGCGAGGGACTCGCCCTGTCAAAAGAGGAAGAGGCTTATCTGCGCCAGCTCGCCGAGAAGCTCGGACGTCCGCTCACGGACAGCGAAGTGTTTGGCTTCTCGCAGGTGAACAGCGAGCATTGCCGCCACAAGATATTCGGAGGCTCATTTGTGATTGACGGCGAGGAAAAGCCAATGTCGCTCTTCCAGCTCATCAAAAAGACATCAAAGGAGAATCCCAACCGCCTGGTGTCGGCCTACAAGGACAATGTGGCCTTCGTAGAGGGACCGACTGTGGCACAGTTCTACCCTACCCATCCGGAACGTCCCGACTATTTCGAGGTTCGTGACCTCCCTACAGTGCTCTCGCTCAAGGCAGAGACCCACAACTTCCCGACCACCGTGGAACCGTTCAACGGAGCAGCCACCGGCAGCGGCGGCGAGATCCGTGACCGTCTCGGAGGAGGCCGCGCCTCCTTACCCCTTGCAGGCACGGCAGTGTACATGACATCTTACCCGCGCTTAGGGGGCCATCCCTGGGAGCTTATGATGAATCCCCGCGCCTGGCTCTACCAGACCCCGGCAGAGATCCTCATCAAAGCTTCGAACGGAGCATCGGACTTCGGCAACAAATACGGCCAGCCACTGATATGCGGGTCGCTCCTGACATTCGAACATGACGAGAACGGAAAGATGTATGCCTACGACAAGGTGATAATGCTCGCCGGAGGTGTAGGGTATGCAGCAGCCAAGGATGCCATAAAGGGCACCCCCGAGGCCGGAGAGGCCGTAGTGGTTATGGGCGGCGACAATTACCGTATCGGCATGGGCGGCGGAGCAGTGTCGTCGGTAGAGACAGGGCAGTATGCATCGGGCATAGAACTGAATGCCGTGCAGCGTGCCAACCCCGAGATGCAGAAGCGAGTGTCGAACGTGATACGCGCCCTCGCCGAGAATGACAACAACCCGATAGTATCGATCCACGACCATGGCGCAGGCGGCCACCTCAACGCTCTCTCGGAGCTTGTAGAGGAGACCGGCGGCAAGATAGAGATCAATGCACTCCCGATAGGCGACAAGACCCTCTCGTCGAAAGAGATAATAGGCAACGAGAGCCAGGAGCGCATGGGCATGGTGCTGAAGAAAGAGGACATTGAATATGTAAGGACCATAGCGGAGCGCGAACGCGCCCCGATGTATGTGGTGGGCGAGACCACAGGCGACCACCGCTTCGTGTTCGAACAGAAGGACGGCGTCAAGCCCATAGACCTTGCAATGAGCGACATGTTCGGCTCGTCGCCCAAAACGACTCTCACCGACAGCACTGTAGAGACCACCTACAAGGATGTTCCGTACAATGAAAAGGATATCGAGAAATATGTGGCCGACACACTGTCGCTGGAGGGTGTGGCATCGAAGGACTGGCTCACCAACAAGGTGGACCGTTCCGTGACCGGCAAGATAGCCCGCCAGCAGTGTCAGGGAGAGATACAGCTCCCTCTCAGCGACTGTGGCGTGGTGGCTCTCGACTACACAGGCACCAAGGGTATAGCCACCTCCATAGGACATGCACCCCAGGTAGCTCTCATAGACTCGGCAAAGGGCTCTGTAATGGCTGTGGCCGAAGCTCTCACAAATATCGTCGGCACCCCTCTCGCCGACGGCATCAAGACAGTGTCGCTCAGCGCGAACTGGATGTGGCCGTGCAAGAATGCGGGAGAGGATGCGGCACTTTACCGCGCGGTCGAGGCATGCAGCGATTTCGCATGTGCCCTTGGCATAAACATACCTACCGGCAAGGATTCATTGTCGATGACGCAGAAGTATGGCGACGACAAGGTGTATGCCCCCGGCACCGTGATAATCTCAGCCGCCGGCGAGGTGAGCGATGTACGCAAGACCCTCTCACCGGTGCTCCGCGCCAAGGACTCTACCTTATACTATATAGACTTCTCAGGTGACAGCCTCAAGCTTGGCGGCTCGGCCCTGGCCCAGACACTCGGCGCGCTCGGCGCGGAGGCTCCCACAGTCACCGACGCGAAGGGATTTGTGAACACATTCGACACCGTGCAGAAACTCGTGGCCAAGAAGATGCTTCTTGCCGCCCACGACGTATCGGCCGGAGGACTTGTGACCACACTTCTCGAAATGACATTCGCAAACACAAACGGCGGCATAGAGCTGAACGCCGATGCCTTCGGAGAGGATGACCTGGTGAAGATACTCTTCAGCGAGAATCCCGCTCTCGTGGCACAGGTGGATGCATCGAAGGTTGCCAAGGTGGACGAGGCACTCAGCAAAGCCGGAGTGAAGTTCCACCACATAGGCGCGCCCTGCGAGGAACGGACACTCATCATAAATCACCGCGGCAGCCAGAGACTGCTCGGGATAGACCATCTGCGCGACGTGTGGATGCACACAAGCTATCTCATGGACTCGATGCAGAGCGGAGAGAAGTGTGCACGCGAACGTTTCGAGAACTACAAGAAGCAGCCTATACGTTACCGCATGCCATCAGGATTTGACGGCAAACTCGCATCGCGCGGGATAGCCCTGCGCCGCGAGGGTCACGGCGACGGACGCGTGAAGGCAGCGATAATCCGCGAAAAGGGTGTGAACGGAGACCGCGAGATGGCCTACTCGCTCTACCTTGCGGGATTCGACGTGAAGGACGTGCACATGACCGACCTCATGAGCGGACGCGAGACGCTTGAGGATGTGAACATGATAGTGTTCTGCGGCGGCTTCTCCAACTCCGACGTGCTCGGATCAGCTAAGGGATGGGCATCGGGCTTCCTCTACAACGAGAATGCCAAGCGTGCGCTCGAGAACTTCTACAAGCGCGAGGACACACTGTCGCTCGGCATATGCAACGGCTGCCAGCTGATGATAGAACTCAACATCATCAATCCGGAGCATCCGAAGAAGACACGCATGCTGCACAACGACTCCCACAAGTTCGAGTCGCAGTTCTTAGGCCTTACAATCCCCCAGAACAACTCAGTGATGCTTGGATCGCTCTCCGGGAGCAAGCTCGGCATATGGGTGGCCCACGGAGAGGGCAAATTCCATCTGCCTATGCCGATCGACAACTATAATGTCGTGGCCAAGTATGCCTACAACGGTTATCCCGGCAACCCCAACGGGTCGCGCTGCTCTGTAGCGGGACTATGCTCGGCCGACGGACGCCATCTTGCCATGATGCCCCACCTTGAGAGAGCTATCTTCCCGTGGCAGTGCGGATTCTATCCCACGACACGCGCCAATGACGAGGTGACACCATGGATCGATGCCTTCATCAATGCCAGAAAGTGGGTTGAAGAGCACGTTTCACATTAATTTACATAAAAATCGCTCCGTTTTTCCTGAAAATAAGTAAATTTGTCGGAAAAACGGAGCGATTCACGTAACTACTCAGGTATCTAAATGTGCCCAAATGCTTGATTATCAACAGTAGCAAACTTGTTGATTTACTATATTTC
>ERZ808037.1401-NODE-1401-length-15855-cov-5.336418_pt1 | contig 15855 bp, 16 predicted proteins | sample MGYA00380190_ERZ808037 | MGnify/ENA primary metagenome ERZ808037 (study PRJEB31490, sample SAMN06133399) | mouse gut metagenome | isolation source: J9 | host: mice | place: China: Chengdu | collected 2015-05 ... | reverse complement strand
ATGGGGCCTATAGGGCTCGAACCTATGACCCTCTGCTTGTAAGGCAGATGCTCTCCCAGCTGAGCTAAGACCCCATAATGTCGCTTTTTTGCGACTGCCAGAATAGTATACCGCGAATTGTTTCAATTGTCAACAATTTTTTGAAAAAATTTTTAGTTTTTTTTGAATAAAGATTTTTTGCATGTCTTCACGGCAGTTTATTTCTGGTTAAATGTTCTGCCGAGTTGACATAATTTGGCTCAAATGTATATTTTATAGAAGTTTTATAGAATTTTAATCCATCTTGGGAAAAATATAAGCTGAAAAATATCCCATTTGCCGTAATTTATGATATACTAAGGTTATCATGTGTTGATACGCTTCAGGTGGATACGCAGGGCTATAGTGGACGCACATGAACCGTAAACCTTTATGCGTCCACAGATAAGTATTCCGCCATAAATAAACGTCTGCCAGGCGCACTTGGAATACCTGAACTTATGCCGCTTATCCGGCGGCGAACTTTAAAGTAACTACGCAGGAGGGACCATGTATTTTTTTATCGTTAATCCTTGTTCCAGTGGCGGAAGAGGGGAGCGGATATGGAAAAAATTGAAAAAACTTCTGGAGAAGAGAACCGTCAGCTATGAAGCCTATCTGACCAGGCAGCCGGGAGAGGCCCGGGACTATGCGCGGGCGCTGACCGAGAATGTTCAGGAGAAAAGAATTATTGTGGCTGTGGGCGGGGACGGGACATTTAATGAAGTGCTCGATGGACTGTATTTTTATCCTGAAGTCAGTCTTGGCTATATTCCCGCCGGTTCGGGCAATGACTTTGCCCGCAGTCTGCGTCTTCCTACAAACCCGAAAAGGGCCTTGAATAAGATCCTTCTGTCCCCATATTATCAGTTTTTGGATTATGGGGTGCTCACCTATGGGGATAAGGCAGAGCACCGCCGTTTTGCCGTAAGTGCAGGGATGGGGTTAGACGGTGAAGTCTGTCTTTGTATAAAGCAGGGATTGGTGCAGAAACTTATGCGGCGGCTTCGTCTGGGACGTTTTTCCTATATCCTGTTTGGTCTGGTCCGACTGATAATGGCAAAGCCTTCCCGGGGATATATTATCCTGGATCGGGTAAAGAAAATTGAATTTAACCATATTTATTTTATATCGGCTCATATTCACCCCTTTGAGGGAGGCGGCTTCTGCTTTGCACCGGGAGCCGATGCAGGTGACGGGAAGCTTTCGGTGTGCGTGGTCAGTCACGCAAACAAGAGAAAACTGCTGAATACCCTGATTGCTGCCCTGCTGCGCAGAAAAAAGAATATTCGGGGAATCCGCCGTTATGAGTGTCAGGAGGCTGCCTTTTATATGGAACAGCCGCAGGCGGTTCATACGGACGGTGAGGTCTGCGGGACGTGGAGAATGATAGAGACAGAGTGTATTCGCAAAAAAATCAGAATGATTCTATAATGCTGCGGGCGTATAGTTCATCATTTTTATGAGATTTTGCAGCATCATGCTACACTTATCAAAAATGGGATAAAGGAAAGGAAACGATAATGAGAATTGGGCAGGGATATGATGTACATTGTCTGGTTGAGGGCAGAAAATTAATTTTGGGAGGGGTGGAAATTCCTTTTGAGCGCGGGCTTTTAGGCCATTCGGACGCGGATGTTCTGGTTCACGCGGTGATGGATGCGCTTTTGGGGGCGGCAGCTTTAGGCGATATCGGGCAGCATTTTCCGGATAGCAATCCCAGGTATAAGGGAATTTCCAGTATTGCTTTACTAAAAGAGGTGGGATGTCTTTTGACCAAAAGCCATTACAGCGTGGGAAATATCGATGCGACCATCATTGCCCAGAGGCCAAAGCTTGCGGCTTACCGTCCGCAGATGGCGGAAAATATTGCCGAAGCATTGGGAATACAGCCAAGCCAGGTCAGTGTAAAGGCAACGACCGAAGAAGGTCTGGGATTTACCGGGCAGGGCGAAGGAATCAGCGCACAGGCCATTGTCTTATTGACAGAAGGGGCAGATTATTGTTATTATGGTTCTGAAACTAATGCAAGGTAAACCTTCATGTGCCCGCAAGTGAGTGCACCACCATGAATAAACGTCTGCCGGGCGCACTTGGAATACCTGAGCTTAGACCGCCTAGTCAGCGGTGAACTTTTAATAGTAAAGAAAAGGTTGCTGTGAACGTGTGAACAGTAATAAGAAAAGGAGAATGAGGGGAAAATAATGAAGATTTATAATACGTTATCCAGGCGGAAAGAGGAGTTTGTGCCGTTAGAACCGGGAAAGGTGAAGATGTATGTCTGCGGGCCTACGGTTTATAATTTAATCCACATTGGAAATGCCCGTCCGATGATTATTTTTGACACGGTTCGCCGTTATTTTGAATATAAAGGGTATGAGGTGAATTTTGTTTCCAATTTCACGGATGTGGATGATAAGATTATTAAAAAGGCATTGGAGGAGCACGTAGAATCCGATGTGATTTCCAAACGCTATATTGAGGAATGCAAGAAGGATATGGAAGGGATGAATGTGCGCCCGGCGACCAAGCACCCCTTAGCGACCGAGGAGATTTTCGGTATGCTGGAGATGATTCAGACCCTGATTGACAAAGGCCATGCCTATGCGGCAAAAGACGGAACGGTATATTTCCGGGTAAAATCTTTTAAGGATTACGGGAAGCTTTCGCATAAGAATCTGGATGAATTACAGTCCGGTTTCCGCGAGATTAAAGTAACCGGTGAAGAGGGGAAGGAAGACCCGAATGATTTTGTTCTCTGGAAGCCGAAGAAAGAAGGAGAGCCTTACTGGGAGTCTGCATGGTGCAAGGGCCGTCCGGGATGGCATATTGAGTGCTCGGTAATGGCAAAGCGTTATCTGGGCGATCAGATTGATATTCATGCCGGCGGTGAGGATCTTATCTTCCCGCACCATGAGAATGAAATTGCCCAGAGTGAAGCAGCGAATGAAAAACCATTTGCCACCTACTGGATGCACAACGGCTTTTTGACCATTGACAGCCAGAAGATGAGTAAATCCTTAAATAACTTCTTTACGGTTCGTGAAATTGCCGAAAAGTATGATTTGCAGGTGCTTCGCTTCTTTATGCTCAGCGCCCACTACCGCAGCCCGTTAAATTTCAGTGAAGATCTGATGGAGGCGTCCAAGAACGGCCTTGACCGGATCTTAACCGCGATAGAGCGTCTTGGGGAACTGGAAGCAAAGAAGGGGGAGAATGCACAAACCGGCGAAGGTACGATGAAAAATGAAGAAGCCCAGGCCATAAAAGCATTGCAGGAACTAACAGCAAAGTTTGAAGCAGCGATGGAAGATGATTTTAATACCGCCGATGCGGTTGCTGCCCTGTTTGAGATGGTAAAGCTGGCCAATATTTCGGCAAAGGAAGAAAGTTCTGCCCTGTTTGTCCATACATTAAAGGAAGAAATCTGCCGTTTGTGTGATGTTATGGGTATTCTTACCGAGCGCAAAAAAGAAATGCTGGATGAAGAGATTGAGCAGATGATTGCCGACCGCCAGCAGGCCAGAAAGAATAAAGATTTTGCCCAGGCCGACGCCATCCGTGCCAAACTTTCAGCGATGGGAATTATTCTGGAAGACACCAGAGAAGGTGTAAAATGGAAACGGGCGTAAGCGCAGGCTTTCCGGATTTTTACCGTCAGATGATGCACCTGGAAAAAGCAGATGCCTGCCGGTATTCTCCTCTGGTTTTGGCCTATGTGGGAGATGCCGTCTATGAGATAATGGTGAGGACAAAGATGGTAAGTGCAGGGAATCTTCCGGTGAATAAGCTGCATAAAAACAGTTCTCATCTGGCCTGTGCAGGAACGCAGGCGAAGATAATTAAGGCACTGGAAGAAGAACTGACCGAAGAAGAACATGCCGTGTTTAGGCGCGGAAGAAATGCCAAATCCATGTCTTCCGCGAAAAATGCCTCGATTGTCGATTATCGTCTGGCTACCGGATTTGAAGCTTTGGTTGGCTGGCTCTTTTTATCCGAACAGTTTGAACGCATGACTGTGCTGGTGAGCCGGGGCTTTGCTGCTTTGGAAGAGGAGGAAGCCAGGGAATCAGACATTCAGGATAAGGAAGAAAACAGGGAATCAGACATTCAGGATAAGGAAGAAACAGAAACATTATAAGAAATTTCAGGAGGAACAGGAAAAGGTGAAGGTCGAAGAATCCATGATCGAGGGACGAAACGCCGTGCTGGAAGCCTTCCGTGCGGGCCGTCCTATGGATAAACTCTATATTTTGGACGGGTGCCGTGACGGTCCCATACAGTCGATTGCCAGGGAGGCACGAAAGCAGAGCACTCTGATTCAGTATGTACCCAGAGAACGGCTGGATCAGCTTTCGCCGTCGGGGAAGCACCAGGGGGTTATTGCCTATGCCGCCGCCTACGCCTATGCCGAGGTGGAAGATATGCTGCATGCCGCTGAAGAGAAAAATGAACCTCCGTTTTTGATTCTTTTGGATGGAATCGAAGATCCGCACAATCTCGGCGCCATTATCCGGACGGCAAATCTGGCCGGAGCGCATGGAGTGATTATCCCCAAGCGCCGGGCGGTTGGACTGACGGCGGTTGTGGCGAAGGTTTCTGCCGGTGCCTTAAACTATACGCCGGTAGCCAAGGTGACAAATCTGTCGGCGACGATGGAGGAACTGAAAAAGCAGGGCCTGTGGTTTGTTTGTGCCGATATGGGCGGGGAGAGCATGTATAAGCTGAATCTTCGCGGACCTATCGGCCTGGTTATCGGAAACGAAGGGGAAGGCGTGGGAAGCCGGGTGAAGGAAACCTGTGATATGGTTGCATCCATTCCCATGAAGGGTCAGATTGATTCCCTGAATGCTTCTGTAGCCGCAGGGGTTCTGGCGTATGAAATTGTCCGTCAGCGGCTTTTGCCCTCTTAAAAAATAAAAAGAAAAGGAAGTGAACACAGCTATGCTGAAAGGAAAGAAAACGATGAAAAAAATGACAGCCCTTTTGCTGGCTGCCTGTCTGGTCACAGCAGCTGCACCGATAAATACCCAGGCGGCTGTCCGCAGTCCTATTGCTACCGGGACGACGACCTATGGAAACGATAAGGTGACCATTGATGCCTCCAATACCGATCAGGGCTATGTGATGATTAAATACAAAGGCAGCAATGGAAAGATCAAGATACAGATCACCAAGGGGATAACCTATACATACAATCTGAATGCAAGGGACAGCTACGAGGTTTTCCCGTTTACCGAGGGGAACGGAAGCTATTCGGTAAAGGTTTTTGAGAATATCAGCGGAAATCAATATGCCCAAGTCTGCAGCCAGAATATCAATGTCAGTCTGGCGAATGAGTATACGCCGTTTTTGTACCCGAACCAGTATGTGAATTTTAACCAGAACAGCAATGCCGTAGCCGTCAGCAATCAGGTGGTTGCCGGGGCAGCGGACGCGATGGGGGTAGTGACCAGCATCTATAATTTCGTTGTTGATAACTTAACCTACGATACGGTTAAGGCGGCAACCGTGCAGAGCGGGTACCTGCCTAACGTGGATTCTACGCTGGCAACCAGAAACGGCATCTGCTTTGACTACGCTTCTCTGATGACCGCCATGCTTCGGGCGCAGGATATTCCGACAAAGCTGGTGATTGGCTATACCGGACAGCTTTACCATGCCTGGATCAGCGTATACCTTCCAAGCCAGGGCTGGATTGACAATATTATTTATTTCGACGGCCAGAACTGGAGTCTGATGGACCCGACCTTTGCCTCCAGCGGCGGGCGTTCCCACGGCGGCGGAGATGGAAGTTATCAGGCAAAATATGCGTATTAAACCTGAACTTATGCGTTACTGTGAACGTGTGAACAGTAATCTTATGCCGCCGGACTGGCGGAGAACTTTCAAATGTAAGGAGAAATCCCTGTGGAAAGACAATTTGATGAACAATTAGAAAACGAAACAAAGGAAACACAGGAGAAGAAGGAAGACAGCAAGGGAAAAAAGCAGGCGGCAAACCGCTATAATTTTCAGGAACTGTCTGCGTTCTGTCTCCAGGTTTCCCTGCTTTTGGAAGCGGCGGTTCCGCTGGACGAAGGACTCAGGATTATGGCTGAAGATGCCGGAACACAGTGGGAGAAAGATATGCTGCTTTATATGGCGGAAGGCGTGGAACTGGGCGATCCGTTCTTTCAGGTTCTCGAGGAAAGCAAAGCCTTCCCGCCCTACGTGGTCAGGATGGCAAAACTGGGACAGAGCACAGGTACCCTGGATCAGATGATGCTTTCACTCTCGGAATACTATGAAAAAGAATTCTTTTTAATGCGGAATATCAAGAATGCCCTGACCTATCCGATTATTATGGTATTCATGCTTTTAGCGGTGCTGTTCGTCCTCTTTGTGAAGGTAATGCCCATCTTTGAGGATGTTTATGTGCAGCTTGGGGCGCAGCTTTCCCCGGTTGCCCAGTCGGCAATCCGCTTTGGCGGGGTGTTCAGCGGCGTGGCTCTTACGGTCGGTGTTTTCCTCCTGCTGTTTGGCGCGGGACTTTGGGCTTTTACCAGGATGGGACACCGCTTTGCCATGGTCGAGCGCGGTGTTGGACTGGTGAAGAAGAAAAGCCGCATTGCCCTTGCGGTGGCTAACCGGAGATTTACCTCGGTTCTTGCCCTTACCCTGCACAGCGGACTGGAACTGGAGCGGGGACTTGACCTGGCAGCGGAACTGGCAGAGAATGCCGCCGTGCAGGAGAGGATTGAAACCTGTAAGGAGATGCTGGAGGAAGGGCAGAGTTATTATGATGCGATGAAGGCTACCGGTCTTTTTTCCGGCTTCCATGTGCAGATGATTAAGACCGGCGACCGAAGCGGTCATCTGGATCGGGTGATGGAAGATATTTCCAGAGATTACGAGCAGGAAGCCGATAATGCCATCGACAACGTGATTGCCCGGTTTGAGCCGACGATGGTGGCGGTTCTGGCGGTGGCAGTGGGCCTGGTTCTGCTTTCGGTTATGCTTCCGTTAGTCGGCGTGCTTTCAACGATTGGCTGAAAAGGATAGAAAGAAGAGCAAGGATATGAAAAGAAAACAACAGGAAAAGAGGGACTTAAGCTTAATTAAGTTTTTAGCTTCCGTCTTGATTTTTGTTCTGGTTATCGCTGCTTTCGTCCGTGGTTCTGTGTCCTTTTCCGAGAAAGCACACAGTGAAGGGGAGGTAACCCTGCGCAATGCCATTGCCAGGGCTACCGTCCAGTGCTACGCCATCGAAGGCCGATATCCGCCAAGTGTGGAATACTTAGAAGAACATTACGGCGTCCAGATTGACCGCACGCGCTACCATGTGTTTTATGAAGGCTTTGCCTCGAATATTATACCGGATATCACCGTGATTCCGGCGCAGGAACAGGAGGGAAAGACCGATGAATGAAACCGCAGAAAAACGAAATACCGGCAATCACGGACAGGCATTTAACCTTTTGTTTACGATGCTGTTATTTTTGGTATTTGTGCTCTGTGCACTGTTTACCGTGTTAATCGGCGGGCGGGTTTATGAAAACATCAACATCCGTTCCCAGGATAATTTTACCGGAAGCGTAGCCCTTCAATATGTGGCCAATAAGGTGCGCCAGGGCGATATGGAGGGTGCAGTGCGGGTAATCGATATTGAGGGTACGCCGGTTCTGGAACTGGAAAGCCGTTTAGAGGGCGGGAATTATGTGACCTGGATTTACTACCATGAGGGAAATATCTGTGAACTGTTTACCGACCCATCCTATGGCCTGGGACTTGCCGACGGCTTAACGATCCTGGAATGTGAGGGATTTTCGGTGAGCCAGAGTGAGGACGGGAAACTGATTCATATGGAAACGAAAGGAGCCGGCGGCGGAAAACTCACCCTGGCCCTGCGCTGCGGGGATGGTTTATCTTATCCGGCAGAAAACGGGCAGACAGGAGGAAGCGAAGATGAATAGCAGAAAGCGTTCCGGCTCCGGTATTTTTCTGATGGAAATGATTATGGTCTGCGGTTTTTTCCTTCTGTGTGCGGCGGTCTGCATCCAGGTATTTATGCGTTCGGATGCCATGAGCCGTCTTGCCAGGGAAAAAAACCAGGCGGTGCTGGCTGCGGAAAGTCTGGCAGAAACATGGAAGGCAGAAGGTATGGAGGCATTTGCCGCTGTACAGGTAAGGCCGCTTTCCGACGGGGAAACAGCATATACGCTGTTCTTTGACAAAAACTGGACGGTTTTGGAAAATCCTGCGCCGGAATCGGAGGATTCTCAGGCATCGGCTTATTATATGGCAGAGCTGACTTTGGGCGAAGAAAGTGGAGCGCCGGGAAAGATAGAGTATTTAAACCTGGTGTTAAAAAGAGGAACAGCCCACCCTTACAGCCAGGAGCGGAATAAAGACGGTCAGGTGCTGACCCTGTATTCTCTGCAGGTGAAAAAATACAGAACACAGGGGGAGGACGGATATGGCAAAGAGTGAAAGTAAAAGCGGGGCCAATATCGGAAGTGCCTCATTGATATTAATCTTTATCGTCCTGTGTCTGGGGACCTTTGGACTGCTGTCCTTATCCAGCGCGAAAAATGACCTGGATCTGGCAGAAAGAAACGGACGCTCGGTTACCGGTTTTTACCGTGCGGATGCCGAGGGAGAGGTTTTTTATGCCAAGGTCGATGCAGCGCTTAAGGAAGCGCTTTTGAAAAATCCGGAGCATCCGGAAGACGATATTCAGGAGGCCCTGGGAAATGCCTGGCTTCCCGAGGAACAGTGTGCTGCTGCAGAAATAGGAATGGAAGAGGGACAGGCACTGTCCATCCGCCTTCATTTAACCTGGGAAAATGGTCAGGGAAAGGTTTCCATTCTCCAGTGGAAGGTGTATAATCAGGTAGAGTATGAAATTGATCAGGATATGCCTGTGTGGGATGGAAGTTAATCGTTACTGTGCATGAGCAGGCAGTAGCAAGTTAAGGAGGATGGAAGTATGGAAATAATGGATTTTTTCAAACAGGCGGTGGAACAGGAAGCTTCGGATATTTTTCTGATCCCCGGTATGCCTTTTTCCTATAAAATCGGTGGGAATATTACCTATCAGGGGGAAGAAAAGATTTTTCCGGAAGAGATGGATCGGATGATTGCCCAGATTTATCAGATTGCCGGCAATCGGGATATGAGCACGGTTTTATCCGGCGGGGATGATGATTTTTCTTTTGCCATCAGCGGTCTTTCCCGGTTCCGTGCCAGCGTAATGCGCCAGAGGGGTTCTCTGGCTGCCATTATCCGTATCGTGCGGTTTGAACTGCCAAATTTCCAGTCCCTGAATATTCCGCGGAACGTTATCGATATTGCAAAGATGACGAAGGGGCTGGTTTTGGTGACAGGACCTGCGGGAAGCGGAAAAAGCACGACCTTGGCCAGCATTATCAATGAGATCAACATGACCAGGAATGCGCATGTAATTACCCTGGAAGATCCGATTGAATACCTGCACCGTCATAAACTCAGTGTAGTTACCCAGAGAGAGGTGGGAACGGACACGACCAGCTATATGAGCGGACTCAGGGCGGCTCTTCGTCAGGCACCGGATGTTATCCTTTTAGGGGAAATGCGTGATTTTGAAACCATCCGCACGGCGATGACTGCGGCAGAAACCGGCCATCTGGTGATCTCCACCCTGCACACCATCGGGGCGGCGAATACGATTGACCGTATTATCGACAATTTCCCGCCAAACCAGCAGGATCAGATCCGAATTCAGCTTTCCATGGTTTTACAGGCGGTGGTTTCCCAGCAGCTTATTCCCCGCATTGATATGGTGGGCGAGATTCCTGCACTGGAAATTATGTTTTTAAATAATGCCATCCGCAACATGATCCGTGAATCGAAAATCCATCAGATTGACGGTGTAATTTCTACTTCTGTGGATGAAGGTATGGTGACAATGGACAACAGTCTTCTCCGTCTGTACAAGGAAAAGAAGATTTCCAGGGAACATGCGGTAATGTACAGCAGCAACAGTGAACTGATGGAGAAGAAGTTAAATCGATTATAAGAGATTCGTGTGTGCCTGGAAATTGCAGAAATGCATTTTCAGGCACATTTTTGTATAGTTTACGGCGTACTCTGCCATACTAACCGCAGATCCGATAAAATGCCAAAAAACGTTAAGCGGCTGAGAAAACAGCGGTACAGGAAGGGAGTTTGGCCATGAGAATTGATAAGAGGAAAATTGCACTGATTGGCTGCGGGATGGTGGGGATGAGTTATGCCTACTGCCTGCTCAACCAGAATGTCTGTGACGAATTAGTTTTAATTGACCTTAATGAGAAGAAAGCATTGGGCGAGGCTATGGATTTAAACCACGGCCTTGCTTTTGCTGCATCCAATATGGAAATTTATCCGGGAAATTACAGCGACTGCCAGGATGCGGATATGGTTGTGATCTGTGCCGGCGTGGCGCAGAAACCCGGGGAAAGCCGCCTGGATTTGTTAAAGCGCAATGCCCAGGTTTTCCGCTCCATCGTAGAGCCGGTGACCAGAAGCGGGTTTAACGGTATCTTTTTAGTTGCAACCAATCCTGTGGATGTGATGACCAGGATTACCTGCATCCTCTCCGGATTTAATCCAAGGCGGGTTTTAGGGACGGGGACGGCGCTGGATACGGCAAGGCTCCGCTATCTTTTAGGTGAATACCTCCATGTAGACCCCAGAAACGTCCACGCCTACGTGATGGGTGAACACGGTGACAGCGAGTTTGTCCCCTGGAGTCAGGCGATGGTGGCAACCAGGCCGATTATGGAACTCTGCGGGAAAAGAGAACCGGGAAGAGAAGAAGAAGAGGAGATCAGCAAAGAAAGGCTGTGGGAGATTGCCGGACAGGTGAAGGGGGCAGCTTATCAGATTATTGAAGCCAAGCAGGCAACCTACTATGGGATCGGTATGGCGATGACCCGGATTACCAAGGCGGTTCTGGGCGATGAAAACAGTGTGCTCACGGTATCGGCAATGCTTCGGGGTGAGTACGGACAGCGGGATTTATTCACCGGTGTTCCCTGTGTTATTAACGGCAACGGCGTCCGCCGTGTGATGGAAATGCCCCTGACCAAGGAGGAGGAAGAACAGTTTGCCTCCTCCTGCCGGACATTAGAAGAAAGTTTTCAGGGGGTTTTATAAAGCCTTAATCCCGAACCGTGATCATACGCAGGCTGTAACCCGACCAGTTGTTGCCCATAATATAAGAAGTGGTCTGGGTTCCCGCCTGAATATTGACGTTCGTGGAGGTCAGCGGACCGGATACCATGTTATTGCCGGTAATTGCTCCGATTAAGATCACCGGCAGTTCCCGGATAACACTGTAGAAATTGGAGTTGGTGACAAATACCGTGTAGATCCCGGCCATGGCCCGTTTGTAGGGGCTGACCTGCGTAAAGCCGATATTGCGGAAGATCGTGTCGCCATTGCCCAGTTTGATATCAAAGTTGGAATCGCTGTAGCTGACATTCACCACACGGTAGCAGCCGTAGCCGGAGGGAAGATTATTGCAGCCTGTATCCTGGATCTGAATCATTTCCAGTCCGCCTTCCTTGGCGTCCACTAAAACCATAGTAACCTTCTGGTTTGCCGAAAACGGGAAGGTCTGCTGCAGCAAAAGTGCCTGCCTTCCGGTGGAACGGTTGACAGAGATGGTGTGGAAGCCGTCGGAAATCTGCTGATAATTGGAAACGTGGCTGAACATAAAGTTAGAAGCATAGGTTACGCCGTCGATGCTGAAGTTGACCGGGATGGTATTGGTCGAAGCATCGATAAAGCGAACCTGGCCGTAACCGCTGTTTCCGGGGAAGAAACCGCAGGTATTTCCGGGGCAGAAGCTGCAGCCGTTTCCCGGGCAAATCGTGGTCGAACCGCCGGGAAGGCTGGGGAAGGCAGGGATATTTATTCCGAAGTTCGGTCCGCCCACCGTCCAGCCGGGATAAGCAGGGATTCCTCCTTCCGGAGCGATAGGAAGGGAGATGCCGTAATCATTGTCCGGAGTGTTATTGCCTCCGCTGTTCATATTGCCCGGGTAAGCAGGGATTCCTCCTTCCGGTGCAATGGGGGTGGTTATTCCGCCCTGGGTGATGCCGTGCCAGCTGCCCTCCGCCGTGGAAGGTTCCGAAGCTTCGGCTGCGCTGACATTTACGTTTTGACAGGAGTCTTTTTCAGCCATGAATGCTACCTCATGTTTTTTTAATTTATCATATGAGGTTCGGCGGAAAATGGTCACAGTTTTTTCTTTGAAGTTATGCCTGCGCGTGTAAATAATAAATAATTTCTTCTAAGATTCCAATCGTTCCCACGCGGTAGCCGCTGCTGCTGTATACGGCTTCCAGATCCTTTCGGACAACGGCCAGCAGAGGATAGTTTCCCGGTTCAAGGTACAGCCTGCGGGCAAGCGGCTCGGCCAGCTCATCAAAATCTCCATAGGCAATCTGGATTTGCGGAAAGCGCTGCATCGTCGTTTGCAGTGTTTTTTGTTTTAGGGCATCCGGATTTCTAAGGATAAAGAAAATTTCCGTGTCCAGGCTAAAAAGAGAATCTCCCTGGGTAAGAAGTTCATTCAGCACGTGTTCCGTAGGTTCTTCGCCTTCCTTCAAAAAGGCCAGTATGGAAGCTTTGCGGTTAAGCAGTGAAGAAAAAAGGCATGGCGGGGCGTCGATTTGGCAGGGATTCAGGTAAAAATCTTCCAGCCGGTGGCTGACCAGCATTTCGCTCATCTCCAGGGCTTTATGCCGAAGAAGAATTTCCTTTCGCTGGCTGCCGTTCAGGCAGAAAATAAATTCTTTCACCTGCTGATCGCCGTTTGGAAGACGGTTTGCGGTGAGCAGGCGGTAAGTTCCCGGCGCAAGGAGCAGTTCGGTTTTTTCCCGGGTAATGGTTTTTCCTGTGTAATTGAGCGTGCAAAAACGGCTGCCCTTTAAATACCCAATCGTCCAGTGCTGGTAATACTGCCAGGATACCGCTTTATCGGAAGACAGTACCAGTGTAGCGGGGCATTCGGTTTTTTTGACCCTGTCAAGAGAGCAAAAACCGTGCCGGTCGTACCATTCGGCCTCCAAAGTTACCGGATGAAGGCGGGCAGGAATCCCCAGCGTGCGGCAGATGGCGACAAACAGGACTTTCTGTCCAAGAAGACTGCCGTGGGAAAGCCTCAGGCAGCTTTCCGGGGAAGGACAGAGGGTTTCATAGTCCATTTCGCTGTGATTTTTAATCTTGTCCCGGATAAACGTCCAAATCGTCTGCGGATCATGAATAAAGGATGTTTTTTGTTCTTCGGTAAAATAATTCCGGATAAAGCGGCGGTAATCCGTTAATTGTTCCCGGTAAATCCTGGGGCAGAGAAGGTAACGGATATAGATATCACGCTTTCCCTGTTCTTCCCATGACCTGCTAAATGCAGAAGCTTCTTTAAGATGATTTTCCAGTATATCGGCCCGGGCGTCCTGATAATCCTTTGCCGATAAACTGTGCAGCAGTGCCAGGCGATCCGGAGCATTATCTTTGGATAAAAAATCATAGATTTCCATAAAATTTCCAGCCGAGAAGCGGAGAATTTCACATTCATCGGGATATTTTTCGGCCAAATCTTCCTGAAAATAGCCGTTAATCCGCTGTTCACGAAGTCTTTCGCCCTCTTTTAGCCGCCGGCGGTTTTTCTCTTTTTGCAGACGGGTTAAGCTGACCGGGTGGATCGGGGCGTCTTTGGGGGCTTTTATGGTGCAGGAAGAGCATTCCGGGAAAGCTGGATCTTTCAAAGTATCCACATCCTTGGGAGAACATGACGTTTGCGATAAATCCATCGGAAGGCAGAGAACTGCCGGAGAACGGTTTTCGGTAAAAAACGTCAGATCTGCCAGAAAGCCGTCTTTTTCTGCGTGAAGGTGAATATCGCCAAGGCCCAGGGTGATTTCTGCTTTCCCCTGTTCATCGGTAAGGAGGGAGGCCGCGGGGCTGTATTCTGCCATATTTAAGATTTCCGCAAAAACCCGGGCATGGGGGATGGGATGTCCGTTTTTATCCTGTACCAGAATATCCAGTTTTCTGGTTCTGGCATAGAAGGCTGTGCGGTTGAGATAAACGGCCTGGCCCTCGCGTCCGATGATTTCATCATGGATGCCATAGTCGGAGAAGGTCAGGCTGTGTACGAGAAGGGCGCGGGAGGAGGCATGAGAAAACCAGCCCTTATTAAGAACCTCTTCCGGTTCGCAGGCACCGAGAAAATGCCAGGCCCCATCAACAAAAACCTCCACCCAGGCGTGGTTATCGTCACAATGCGCCCACCTGGGTACATAGATCTGACGGGCAGGAATCCCCACGCTGCGAAACGCGGTTACGGCAAATACGGATTCTTCTCCGCAGCGGCCCTTTCCCAAACGGTACATCGTCATCGGAGAGATGGTGCGGTCGTCACTGGCGCGGTAGCTTCCGTTTTCCGCGCACCAGTAATTTACTTCAAGGGCGGCTTCCACGGCCGTAAGCCCTTTGATGCGGGAATAAAGCTGAGAAAAGAAAAAGGAGCGGCAGTCCTCAATGGCTTCGGAATTTACCCGGTAGCAGAGGATGTAGTGAAGGAAGATTGCCTCGGGAATATCCCTTAGCCACTCCACGGTTTCGGCAAGGAAAAGGGCGTGGGAAACATAGGCATAGAATATGGAAGAATCATATTCGCCCGCGTCAGAAAGGGGCATTGTCCCGTAGAGAAACTTCATCAGAAGCTTTTCATCCGGCAAGCAGTTTTCCACAGCCTGTTCGATATGCGCCCTGCGTCCGCCAAAGAAGGGAAGGCGGTTTAGGTAAATCTGTTCGGTGTAGTCTTTGAATTGTTTTGAAAACATTGCGGTTCTCCATTTCTGAAATTGTGTATTTTCTGAAAAATAGCTTCCTTAGCTAAACGCACCTGTTCTTCGTCCGTGCGCAGGATGGCATATTCATCCATTCCGGCAATTCCCATGTGTACTTCTTTTTTTCGGTAAAGCATTTCACTGTCCAGAACGGTTTTTCCGGACATATGGAAGTCATGAATTCCGGCCTCATGGATCAGGCTGGGAATCGTCTTTTCCGAAACACCGCCGCCGGCTAAAATCCTTATCCGCCCGTCGGCCTGACGGACAAGCTGTTTTAGGCAGGATTTACCCTTCAGGCAGTTTTCTTCCTGTCCTGAGGTGAGAATGGAAGAAAATCCCAGTTCAATCGCTTCTTCCAGTGCTTTTTGGGGATCGCAGCACATATCAAAGGCCCTGTGCAGGGTTAAAGAAAGCCCGGCACCTGCCCGGCAGAAGCGTTCTAGCCGTTTGCAGTCGAGATGGCCGTCAGCGCACAGAGAGCCGATCACGATTCCGTCGGCCCGGAGTTCTTTAAAGGTAAGAATATCTTTTTCGATAATCTCGGCTTCCCATTCGGTGTAGAGAAAATCGCCGTACCGGGGACGAATCAGTACATGGACAGGAAGAGAGCAGTGCTTTCGGATCTGGTGAAACAAGTGGATTCCCGGGGTGGTTCCGCCGATAATTAGATTCGCGCAGAGTTCGAGCCGATCGGCTCCGCCCTGTTCGGCAGCAATGGCAGATTCTACCGAATCCACACAGACTTCTAAAGTATAATCTAAGGTACAATCATTAATGTTTTTCATTCGTTCCTCCATTGGGGGCGCGGGTTAGCGAAGCAAGGGCGCAGACCTACGTGAACAGCAACATACAATACAAATAAAAAAACCCCTGAAATATCAAGGGTTTTCACAAGCTGCTGACGGGAATCGGACCCGTGACCTCCGCACTACCAATGCGACGCTCTACCGACTGAGCCACAGCAGCATCT
>ERZ808037.1400-NODE-1400-length-15863-cov-5.785443_pt1 | contig 15863 bp, 20 predicted proteins | sample MGYA00380190_ERZ808037 | MGnify/ENA primary metagenome ERZ808037 (study PRJEB31490, sample SAMN06133399) | mouse gut metagenome | isolation source: J9 | host: mice | place: China: Chengdu | collected 2015-05 ... | reverse complement strand
CTGCTTTAATACACACAACGCAACTTTCACCACTTTGTATCTTTATTACTCCATCTTTTATTTCTTTAGGATTATTGAATAGATGGTCATTATACACATGCTCTACAATAAAAAGTTGTTTTTCTCCAGATACCAAATTTTGTTGATAAACTATAAATGCTACTGTCTGTTCATAATCAGAACAATTTTTAATATTAAAAGAAACAAATGCTCCTCCATTCGGATATATCCTTCCTTTTGGTTTAGTTAATATTTGAACAGGTTCATATTCTAGTCTAACATCATTACAAATTTTATGAGCAACTAGGTATAGTTCTGCTTCTATCAATAATAACCCCCAAATAATACATATCCTCTTTTTGAATTTAATTCCTAATAAACTACTCCCCCTCTTATTACATCTTAATACTAAATATCCTTTCAATCCATGTTAGTTCCTATATTAGAAAGATTATTTGCACTCTTTTGAAAATCATAAGAATTTACCAAGCCTTTAATAACATAATTTTAAAATACTAACCCATATATATATAAATATTATCAAAAATCGAAAAGTCAACATTTTTACAATTTCAATCTTATAATTATCTATAAATAAAACATATTTATCTTAATATCATACAATTTTAAATTCTCAACAAACTATTTTATCCGAAGAACTTCTAACACTTCTGGCCTATCCATATAATCTCCAGAAAAAATTTGTATTTCCTTTTCTAATATTATTGAATAATTTGCTATTAATTCCACTGAGTTCTTCAGCAGATAGAGAAAAATCTCTTGAAGTAATTTCCAATCATCATTTAATAATATTTTTTTTAATTGAAATATTTCAAATTCTTTCAAATGAATATATTCTTTTCTTAAAGATACTTCAACATCTTTAATATCTTTATCTATATTTTTATACACTAAATCTGGATACCAATATATTTCACTTTTATTTTCATCTAGGTATAAATCTGAATTTGCAGCGCCCAATACTGCTTCATAACTTTCTGTATAAACACTGCTTAATAATCGATTCAAATAAATTGACTGAATTTTTCTTCCTTTTATATGTTTACTACGATTTTTCTGTTGTTCAAATAAATTATATAATTTCGCATCGAAATCTGGTTTTAATTCCATATAATGTTCATTAAGAAATTTCCTTTTTACGTTTGTTCGCAAACACCAATTTTTTTCACTGAATTTTCCATCTCCGAAATTCGCTTCATATAACGCTTCCTTCTTTATAATAATAAAAACAATTTAAAATTTACTTAGAAGTTTAAATATTTATACTACTATTTTTATTACAATTATCATTTTATCTATGGTTCAAAAATAAAATTTTCTTTTTCTTTTTGTGCCTGATCTAGTGCCTTTTCATATGGTTCAAGTATCTCATAATATTCACTTTCGGTTACTCGAAAAAAACACTCTCCTCTACCTTCATTATTTTGCCTTAAATCATAATATCCATCACTTTTCATTTCTTCAATTATATCCTCTTCCCTAATACCATTTGTATATACAGGAACTGAAACTAAATATATCTTAGAACCACCAGATAAATAATAGGCCCAAGATACAAAACATATCTCATCCCCCAATTTATCCAATTGTGTAAAATATACTTTCCCTTTTGAAGAAAATTGGCTCACTTTTCTACTTCCCATAATCCGAAAACTTCCTCCACTAGTCCTCCACCATAATAGATGTTGTCCGCTATCAGGTATATATTTAAAAAAATATGTATTTTGTACATCTGACAAACATAATTCTGGTTTTCCATCTATATCCATATCAAACATATATATCTTAATATTTTTATCCTGCTGAATAAGTTCTAAATCATACCCATATATGTTCGTATACACTTTATATTCAGGATCATAATATTTTACTTCACCTTTTAAAAGACGCAAATATTGTTTAGCATATACATCGTATAGACTTAAATCACCCTCTTCAAACTCACCGTAAAATTCTATTTCATTATAAATTTCTTTAAGCTTTTTAACTGTATTTTTACTGCTAAACTTCATATTTTGCATAGACTTAGGATACTCCAGACCTTTATAAACATTCTCAAATAAAGAGTTTGAAATTTCCCCTTTTTCCTTTTGAGTAATATATTGAAAATCATTTTTTCGACAAACGATTTCAGAGTCTAATTGTTTATTCACATAATTACACCTTATACACAATGAACAAAGCGCAATTATCAACATTCTTTTAAGCATTTTAAACATTTTCCTCTCAATATAAAATACAGTATAACAAAAAATATTCTATAACATTAGTAATCAATTATCCTCAACAATTTCTTTACCCGTGCTATAACTAAATCTTTTTCCGCGAGTATTTTTTTCATAATTTGTTTCAATTGATATTAATTCATACTCCTTAAATTTCTTTTCATCTGCCATACTATTTCCACAGAATTCAAAAATCGAAAAATCTATATTATCAATATCCCCATTTAAAGTTTTAGCTACAACTAAAGGATTTTCTGCATTCACATAACGTATTCCAGTTTGAATCAATCCATTACGAACTCCAACCCTTATGTCAACTTTTTTTACATCCTTTGATTCAAAATAGCCATCTCCAAATTTTTGCAATAATCTTGAACTTCTATCTTCTTTATTATATGGATATTGATTAAATGTATGTGCTTTAATATCACATATACAGAATTCTTCTGTTATCATATTTCCAGTAACCATATGTTGCAAATTAACTTTAATAAATTTACTAAATGGTTTTATATCATCAGCCTCACATCCTCCTCCTTTAGGATAAATGTAATCAAAAATTGCAGGTCCAACAGCAACACACCATCGTCCATCTACTTTCCTGCATGAATAGCCATAATCTCCTTTTCCTACTATAAACCAGCTTTTAGATGGTGTACGTTTCCTTGAATATTGAGTTTCATTTTTAAATGTCACCTTAATTTCTATTTCCTGATTTAACCCATATGAGGAAAGGTTTATTATCCTTTTTTTATCTTCTCGTATATAAGTTTCTGAAACCCATCCTTCTACTATACCATCTGTTGCTTTAACCCATTTCGGTTTTTTAGGATCATCCTCATCATCCAATCTAACAATTTTACCATTCAAAGTGATTACATTAAAAGCTTTTCCAGGAGCAACTTCTCCTAGAGCTTTTGCATTAATTGAACGGTCTTCTCTTATAATCAAATTACTTTGTTTTGTTACTGCAAAATACTCTAACATCTCTTTTTTTTCATCTGAGTTATTCTTATTTCTAATAATAGAATAAGAAGCATCCGTAAATCCGCAGGTTGTAACATTATAATTAGTAATATATCTGTTATTATCATTCTCTTTTATAAGTGTCACTTGGCTCAAAGCAGGCACAGCACCTAACATAGAATTTACAGTTAAATTTATATTTTTAGGATTTAGTACAATAGGATTGCTTCCTGTTGCATACAAGGTAAATTGACTATAATCAGGCATTAATTTTATATCTGCTTGAGATATTGTTAAATTTCCACAGGCTCCGCTTTTAAATATATTTTATCTCCATAGCCGTTAAATTGATTTCCTATCTGAAATGAACTTTTTTTATTTTTCATCTCATGCACCTCCATATATCTAAACCATATACACTCACAATATTAATTAAATTTACAGAATCATAATAATATCAGCAATATTTTTATTCAGATCTTCTAACAAAATAGAAACCTGGTGGTTCATTTTCAGATATTACAGGCCGAAGTTTTCCCCACTCTGTAATTAGCAAATCATTTTCCATTTTAAATTTTAGTAAAATGTCATTTTCTGTATAAATTAATGACATACTATTATTTCCATCTTCATCAATATAATAATCATAAAATTCAAATAATATTTCGTTTTGACGAGTCCAAATCTTTGCCTTAATACGATCTCTAGTTTGAAAACCATCACCTTTAATATAAGCATATAAGCCATTTTCTTCATATATAGTTATTAAATAACATCTTCCAATATTTGGTGGTATGAATTCTTCATAATAATATTCTCCAATCCATAAACTTATTAAAGATTCATTAACACCATTTACTCTCTTAATTTTAAAACTAATAAATACTATAATTATAATGCAAACTAATAATCCTAAGTATTTTCTTCTTTTCATAAGAAATTCTCCATAGTTTTGATTATATATATTCTGATCTTCTGTCAATCACTACTTGTACTGCTTCTTTTTTTGAAATTATACCATCCTTATTTAAATCAAGATTTTGAAGCCCTAACCCAATAACATTTCTTCGAATCAAACTTTCTGCCATATCTAAAGAAATAATAGTGTGCCTTTTTTTGGCATCTCGAACCCAAAATAGATTTCTATCAATAAAAACTTCCCTGTTATTTGCTGGTTCAAACTTCAGTTGACAAACTTCATTTTTACACTGTTTTTCAACCAACTGAATACTTTTAGTTTCATCCAGTACAGGCAAATAATAAATTTTTGATAATCCACTCTGTTGATCCAACAAAATAATTTCACGATAAAAACATACCTCTTTATACATTTGAATCACCTCACGCACCAGAGGAGAAATTAAAAGAAATGGAAATAAAATAAAGTCTGTAAAAATAACTTTTTCAGATTTCTCTATAAAAAATAACTCTTTTTCTGGTAATTTAGGGTAACCAAGAGGATTAATATTTCTTACATCAAACTTTCCATACCAATTTTTTAATTTAGGTGCATATTTTAATTCTGGTGAATCCTTTATTTCAAAATACTTCATTCACTCCCTCCCCTCTATTAAATACTTTAGGCAATTGTTAAATTGCCAATTTCACATGTTCCCAGGCATCCGGAAAGATTCTGATAAATGAATTTCTCTCTCTATCATAAGAATCATTGTGAAACGCGCCATCATCCATCTCAGGATCAATAACTAATTTAATTTTCTACTACTTTCATTAATCCTGTCTTCAACCTGTTTAGTTTTTTTTGAAACAACTGGCATATTAATAATTCCCGAATAATTAAGTGAGTTTTTAACCCCATGTAATAAGTGCAATACTATCATAGATGAACCAAATGCATCTTTATATTCGTCATCACCGTTTCATACTGATTTGCAGCAATCTCAATTTCATTCAGGATGCGCCGCTCAAGCTGTATATATTTTTCCTCCATGCAGGAAATCGCCTTTCCCAATCCGTGTAACAGAAATTCCTTCGCAAAGCGCCTTTCCTCTAAATCATCAATTTCCCGAAGCCGCACCTCAATATAGCGCTGATAATCAAAAGGATATTCCCTAAGTAAGAACACCGAATTTTCTTTTAACTGCTTCTCCATAAACTTCCTCCCATTACCATCCAGGACCCACCTCGATGCCTTCTGCCGGCTGTACACTTCCCATGCCTGCTCCTTCCACTATCCCTGCCTGTCCCGCTTCCTGCGGATAAACGGATTCTGCCGAATTCCCTGATTTTGTGGGATAAACAAATTTTGTGCGATTTTCTGCTTCCGTTGAATTATCAGCTTCCGTTTCCTGGCTTTTATCCGTCGTTTCTTTCCTGACCAATCCATCCCGGTAAAGCCGCAGACGGGTATTTCCGGCATAGCCATAGCGGGCATATTCATAATTTGTCACAAGAAGTGTAACCGAAGCTTTCAAGTGCTCACGGCTGTTTGCCCCTGCTAACGTTCGGTTGGCTTTTTCCAGATAAGAAGAAATCGCCCGCTTTTTTATCGACGGGTGCTCCTGAAATACCAGGATAATCGTCTGGGTTGCCAGCCTTGCACTTTCCGCATCCGGCAAATCATTTAGCCCATCCGCCAGAACATAACAGGCATATTCTTCCAATTCCACAAAAGCAAAATAATCATGATAGAACCGACTTCGGAAAGAAAAGCCGTTTTAAATGTGCTGTTTTGTTTTCTCATCATCTTTTGTTTCCTCCAGAGACTCAATTATTTTTTCTTCTCCAAATTTTACTTCACCCTCACCACCACCACCGCTCCATTATCTTTATCTTCCACCAAACTTTGATTCACCAGTTCAATAATGCGGAATGCCTTTTCCTGGCAGCTTCCCTTTTCCTCCAGACAATCTTCTATATCCTTCCACCGTGCAACTTCATACAAACCGTCCGTCATCAGCAGCACATACTCTCCCCTGTACAATGAAATCGGCGTATCAAAGAATTCCACCTCATGAAACCCGTCCTGTCCCACATAATTATACAGCCGGTGATGCTCCAGCAAAGCGACGGCTTCTTCTCTGGTCAGTTTTCCCTCCTGGAATTTCTGCCTTGCCAGTACATTCACCGTATGCCCCGCAGTTACCGGAACCAGTTCATGATTCCTGTACACAGCAATTTTTACATTTCCCACGGACGCATAGTAAAGTTCCTTATTTTTAATCATCACTGCCGCCACCGAAGCACTCCCCTGGTTTTCGTCCAACTGATGAAGAATTTCCCTGTTTGCCCCCTGAAAGGCTTTTCGGAAGGAATACTGCGGATTATAGAATGCATTTCTGTCTTCAAACAGTTCCAAAAACACCTGAACCGCCGTGCGTGCGGCAATTTTCCCTCCATAATGCTTCCCCATACCATCCGCCAGTACAGCCATCACACCCGCATCTTTTTCGGTCAGCCCAAACTCATCTTCCTGTATTTCCCGGTCACCAATCGTTTTCGATGCCCCGGTTTCACAGCCGCTGTGCCTGCGCCTGACAGAATCCTGTTCTTTTTGTCCGTTTGCTTCCATCCCTGCCCTGACCGCTGCCAGACCCACACCCGCAAGTCCCAGAAAAAGCAGGCTTATCTCCGGAATGGTCATGGTGTTCCTCCTTTTTCCTCCCACATAAAGTTCTCTCCGCAGAACGGAACAAATGCAAATTTACTTTCCCCAAGTTCAATCACATCATAGGAACCCAAAACCGTAGGGCTGTACACCGCCGCATCATTATGATAAACCAGCCCATTACTGTCACCGGGAAGGAGAACGGTTTCTTTTTTCTTTGGATCAAACACTACCACCCCATGATTGCGCCGGGAAATTTTATTATCTCCTAAAATCTGGATGTCCATATCATCGGCACGTCCAATAAAATTCTTACCGGATTTTATCTTATAATCTTTTCCCTGTCTTGGTCCGGAGATACAAACCAGCCAGCCGCACACGGGAGATGTTTCCTGGGTAAAGAGCATTTCCTCCAATGTCTCCCCGCTGACTGCACCCATTTCTTTCTTCTCTTTTGTTGCTGTTTCAATATTACAATAGGGACACACCGTCCCATATCTTCTGGCAGAAAACAGATGCCCGTTCTGGCACCGGATTAAATTACTGTTCATCCTGTTCGTAACTCCTTTTCTTCTCGTTTTACCGTTCGTTTTGTCATAACTTTATTATAAATGGCAAACTTTATTTCTTCAATACTTTACCGCAGTAAAAGGCGGTTCATTCCGATAAAAAGACAGTCCCCCGGATCCAGCCGGCACGGTGTATCCGCCAAAAGCTGATAACGTTTTCCATCTCCTGCCTTTTTTATACAGATTCCATTTTGACTGCCCAGGTCTTCCACATACCAGTTTCCGGAAGAATAGTTTAATACCGCGTGTTCGATCTCCACCATACTGGCATAAGGGCTTTTTCCCAAATCTATATCCACCTGATTTTCTTTTACATCCCGCCCAATAAGCAATGCCGTTTTTCCATACATATCCCATACCATCAGTTCGCTATCTTCCTCATTTAACAAAACGATCTCGGTTATCCGCGCTGAAGATGATGGTATAGCCTCTCCTCCTACTGCACTTTTTTGCTTCATTTTTCCATCCCTGACAGCCAGGAAGATAAACAGAATAAGCCCTATACCTGCTGCGGTTAAAACCCAGTCTTTTTCCCTTATCTGATCTGCATAAAGTAAGGTTATTCCTATAGCCGCCAGACAGATACAGATACCGGATAAGTCGATAAACTTCCGCTTCATTTTCTTCCTCCCGCCCTTTTTGGATTTCGGATTCCCATATATCGTTCAAACATCTCCGTCGTGTCTAATGGATTTGTTTTTGTATTCGATGTTTTTCTATTCTTTCCACTATCTGTTTTATTGTCCAATGGACAGAAACAAAAAAAATGTTCAAAGCTTTCCTCCGTCGAGAAAAAAGGAAAAGGCTGCTTTACTGTCGTTTTATTTTCTGCAGTTTTCGTTGGTTTAGGCTTATTCCATTCTGTAGTTAGCTTATGATCATAATTTTTCCGTTTTTCTTCATTACCCAAAACTTCGTAGGCTTCGGATGCTTCCTTAAATTTCTTCTCTGCTTCTCGATTACCTGGATTGCTGTCTGGATGATATTGTTTGGCAATCCTGCGGTAAGCCTTCTTAATCTCTTCCTGTGATACATCTCTTTGCAGACCCAATATCTGATAATAATTCATTTTTTCTATCCTCTATAATGAAAACGGGGCGCACCAAGTGACTGGCTGCGCCCCGTAAGTTTATCCAGCAGAATATCCGCCCTCCACCGTAATCAGGTTCAGTTTATCTTTTTTCTGTTTAATGGTAAGCGTAAAAGTTCCTGTTCCTTCGGAATCTCCAAAATCTTCTTTATAATCAATAACAAATGCATTCGGGAAGCAATATCTTCGCTCCATAACCCCGGCTGCCACATGCTCCACCGTTACTTTTCGGTAGCAGTCCGCCTTCTCTGCGGGTACTGCCGACCATAGGGCCAGCTTCCTGGTACTGTCAAATGGATCTCCGTCCACTGCGGTCAGGATTCTCCCGGTAATCACCAGAGTGCTTCCCACATCTTTTGTCCTGGCATTGGAATCCAGGGGAATATCGGTTGTAAATTTTACCTGGCGGACACATTCCTTTGCAATCTCAAAGCTTTCCGCCCCGTCTACGATTACTTTGTATGACATATCCTATTCCTCGCTTTCGTTTTATTCTCCGCCAAATCCGCCTTCGATCCGCGTCGCTGCATTTTCATCCTTTTTCTGTTTCATATGGATATAAAAAGTACCCACACCGCTTTCGTCGTCGATTTCCTCACTGTACTCCATGACAAATGCATTGGGCAGCACAAATTGTCGTACAACCTGACCTGCGGAAACCACCGTTACCTCTGCATTGCGGTAGCAGTCGGCCTTTTCTGAGGGAACCTGTGACCATTTTGCCAATCCCAGGGTCGGATCGCTTCCTTCCCCACCCAGCTTATACAGCATCTTCCCCCATACCTTGACGGTCATCCCAAAATCGGTCGCTCTGGCATTCGAGTCTGCGGAAGAAAGCGAATCAAAATCTACCCTGGTGATACTTCTCTCGTCAAATACAATTTCTTCTGGCCCTCCGGTGATTTTCATACGAAATCCCATACATCCATCCTCCTTTTCGTAAGACTTTTTCTACATTTATATGTCTGCATTAACGATGTCACGCATTGCCTGCGGACAGCCGGTTAATCTCTACTTCAAGATTTTTAACATTTCCGTTAAAGGTAATATTTAACGTACAATATCCATTTTCTTCATCAATCAAATATTCAATATCATCTCCTTTGCCCAGAATCGCATTCAGGTACTCCCGCCTGGCCAGCCATTTACTCTTCTGACTGTTCGGATTATTGGAAAAGAACTGTACAATCGAATCTTCCTTAAAATCCCCTGTTCCATGGCGCATTACTCGTTCGATATAGTTCGTTACCTGAGTTTTATAGATAGGTTCAAACATGCGACCGTCGGACATCAGATTTCTGGTTTTATACACCATGATATTGGTAATGTCATTTCCTTTAAATGCCGCATTTTCCGAGCTGAATACGAAACCAAAGTTCTTTCGGTTAATATCGTTTTTAATGGAATTGGTAAATCCGGTAATCTCCTTTGCCATGGTGGTATAGGCAGCGAGCGAATGGTTGTCGGCTTCGATATCAAAGCGTACCCCTGGGAGTTCAGGATCAACCAGCGCTTTTCCAAATTTTTCTTTTAAATAGTCCGGGCATTGGTAAGCGGCTACCATACCGGCGGCGACGTAGGCTGCTCCCACATAGACGCCGTCAATCCAAAGTTTTAACACGTCTTCTTTTTCCTTGGAAAGTTCGGGTGAATCGTCATGCATAACCATACGCCGATCCAGAATCACACCAGATTTGTCCTTGGGGATAATTGTAAAATTTGGAAGACAAGGAATTGCATACTCGCTGTAGGGCTTTCCCATCAGCGGACTGCAGCGTTCTTCATATTTTTCAATTCCCTCGGTCGCCAAAGTGCTGAAGGTTGTACTGTCATTCGCCTCATAGCTGAAAAAGCACTGAATTCCATAATCCTTAAATACGTCCAGCAGACGGCTTAGCGATTCCATCGTATTGGCATCACTCTTTTCTGCCTGAGAATTCCCCCTGAACCTTTCTCTGGTGAGTTTTACCCGGCTATACTGGTCTAAGGATACGTTGGGAACAACCGAATACCATACCGTATTGGCAAAGTCATTTTTTGCATTCGTAGTGTTCAGGTAGGTGATTAAACGGGAAATATTGCTGGATTTCGTCAGCAGTTCATTAGATACATTCGTCACCAACAGAGAGGGGCGCATACCGTTAATCTTTTTGGGATACTGCTCGAAGAAACACCAGATACCCAAAAGCTTTTCAATTAACGGCTTTACGGTTTTGATAAAGGCATCCTTAGATTCCCGGTAAAATTCCAGATAGGCGTTATAATTTGCCACCTCGTGAGTTTTATCTACAGCACTTTCCATGGTGGAGGACAGGGGACAAAAGGTTCTCGCCACAAGAGTTGCCACATAGTCATTGCCATCCTCATTCAGCGCATGGTAGTCTTCTTTCAGGGCTTCCATCAATCCTGTGTTTGCATGATCATCCACGGTTATCAGGGCTGTGCTCTCTACCTTCGGGGCTTCCAATACCTTCAGTTCCCCGTCTTCGCCCATGCTTAAAACGCCCAGCGCCAGCGCCGCCTGTTCTTTTTTCTCTCCGCCGTCACCTAAAAGAAGTCTGGTTTTGGTATCCTCGATAGCTAACGGAAGCATTGCCATCACGTTATTATAATTGGCACTGGCTTCTTCAAACATCATGTTCAGCTTATCGGCAAGGTCGCGCTTTTTAGGATCGTCCTCGTCCAGCTTGGAATATTCGCCGTAGGTATACTGTAATTCCTTCCGGTTCTGCTTGATGGAATCCATAACCTTTTTAGGAGAAAGCATATCCGTTACCCGGTCAAACTGGAAATCTACATTGGTTTTTCCCTCGGAACGTTTTGCTTCTACCATAGACATTAACATCCCTAAGAATTCGTTCTGACGGTTCAATGGAATCTCATTCAGCATTTCTTCCGGAACCTGCTCCGGCTTTTCTGTGACGTAAATTACTTTTTGCGTGCTGGCATTGTAATAGTAATAAACCTTCGGTGAAAATTTCTCCAGCACTTCATCAAAGCTATGTACCAGCAGATGGTCATTGATCTCCTTGATTTTATCATCGGACAGACTTTCTATCCCCCGGACATCGCCCACCAGGGTAAGAATATCCAGTTTTTCCGGATTCACCGTTTCCATAAGCATGGTACGGTTTGTCTGTTTAATTGCATTTCCCATCGCTTGTTCCTCCTTGTTGAATTCCTGTGTATTTTCCAAGATGCGCTTATCCGTAAGCTTGTTTCTCACTTGGCTTTAAATTTTTATAATGCACTTCCATCTCCGTTATGCCATCTTCAAAGGTAATGGTGATTTTTTCATTATAATAAACAGGATAGCCTGTCCCTTTTTTCAAAATCTCCATTTTTTTAAGGACAGTACAATGTTCTGACTGATCGGTTACAATGACCGAATGATCTGGTCCTGGATAAAAAACAATCCCTTCTTCCCCGACTTTCCCAAGTTTTACTTCACAGGAGGACAGGATTTGTGCCAGCGTCAAAGGTCCCCCCTGACGCCCGAATAGCCGATAAGTTTGCGGGGGAACATCCTGACCATCTACGTTTTGTAGCAGGTAAAGGTTAAGCTTTCCTGTATAAGCTCCTGTGGTCTGGGACGAAAGCTTCCGGGATGGAAGTTTCTGCGGAAGTTCTCCTGGTGCTTTCGGTTGCGCCATATAGATAACCGTCGTCCGGTTTTTTTTCAAATACCAGAAACCCAAGAAGATAATTAATCCCGCCAATACTCCCAGTACAATCCACAGAGGACGATAATCAGGCTCCGGAACGGTTTCAGGAATTTCCGGGTCAGGTATTTTGGGAATCTGAGTATTGCCTGGCTGATGGATATGACAGATGGCATCCAGATTGTGAAGATCTACGAAAACCTCTATCTGCTCGATATCGTCTGCTGGTATGGTCTGACGGATTTTTCCGTCTTTTAATACCGCTGTATATTCTTCCTTGTTCAGAGAAAAATTGATTTCCTTTCCTGAAAAAGAAGGTTCGGAAAAGAGGACGGTTTGCTGGTCTTTTGTGTCAGTAAAGGTAATCGTTATATCCGCAAAATGCTGAAAAGATGGCGATAGTTCTGCTTTATTTGTCTGTTTTTCTTTTTCTGTCTGGGCAATTTCAAAAACAGGTTCTATCCGATATTCCACAGCTACCTGCGGCGTTACAGCATATTCTGTGCACAAAAAGGCTTGCGCAGAAGAAAAATCCGGTGCGGAAATATGCAGTTCTATTTGTGCAGTCTGCTCTCCCTGATCGTTCGGTTCCGCCTGCGGACAAACAAACTCTGCTACAGCAAACCGCTGTCCGGTTATTATCTGCTCTTTTGTTTCGTTTACTTCCTCTGTTCTATCATTTGCTGTTACCTGTTCAATTCCTTCTGGGTTAAGAACAAGAATACTTATGCGGTCTGCTCCATCGGGAAATGTTGTTCGGACAATAGCTTCTCCATCTCCCATATCCGTTATTTCCAATGTCTTTCGCGGAAAGCTTATGCGCTCGTCTACAATTTTTCCGACAATCTGTGACAGAGAACCGGACTGACCCTCCCAGTAAATCGCACCGTTGGTTTTTTCGGCAGCGTCAAAGATATGTACCTGTGGTGTCTTCCAATCTTTGCCCACAGCTATAATGAAAATTTTGATTCCCTTTTCCTTTGCCTCGGCTACCGCCTGGAGATAAGCTTCCCTGGATTGATGCGCTCTTTCTTCATCGGGCATATCAATTTCGCCGTCAGACAGCATAATGATATAGCGTTCTTTTTCACCTGCCTTCGAAACTTCCGAAAATAGAGAAATCGCCTGAGAAAGTCCGGCACCGGCATTCGTATAGCCGCTATATTTTATTTGCTCTAATTGTACATCTAGCTTCTGGCGGTCTGTATTCAAAGGCATAACCTCCTGAACTTCCGTACCATAAGAAACAATTCCCACCGGGTAATTTGACGGCAGACTATAAGCCCCCTGCCGGATAGCATCTACCGCAGACATAGCCCTGTCCTGTGTTCTCATGCTTTCGCTGGTATCCAACAAAAATACAATTTCTGCTTCTCTGGATGTATTCAAGTCCGCAAATTCTGTTTCCTCTGCAAAAGATACCAGCGAAATTACAATAATACAGCAAAGAAAAACTGCCATCATAGCCAGAAGGGATATCCGCATCCTCTTTTGTATTCCCATGCTTCTCTCCCTTATTTGGTCAATATTTTCAATAACTATGTAAAAATTATTCCAGAAATTTTTTCAAATCTTCTTTATCCTCTTTGGACAACTTACCATCTCCAACAAAAGCACTGACTAGGCGGCGGAAAGAATTATCATAGCACACTTCTACCATTTGCTTTGTCCACTTATGAATGTGCTGTTCTTTGGTACATACAGGAGAATATACATTATAGCTGGAAGTCATCGACCGTTCTGCTCGAATCATACCCATCTTTTGCAGCCCATTTAAGAAGGTATTTAGTGTCTGCACTTTCCAGTTCTTTTTCCACTCCTTTGTAGCTACATCCATAATTTCCCGAAAAGACATCGGCCTTGCCTCCGCCCATAGAAGTTCCATGATTAATAATTCTGTGTTGGTTAAGCCATAATTCTTTTTCATCAATGTATCACCTTTTTCTTGATTTGCGGATTAACTGTGGGATTCTTGATTTATTTGTTTATTATTCCCCTATTTATATGTGGTTTAGTGAGGGCAAGGGTTATAGGTTACTGTGCTTATTAATTTTTTAGTTTTTGCATAGCCACAAATCTCACATATCTGTGCTTCATATGTTCTTACGACACATCCCCCCTTACCATCTTCGTAATGTTCAATAGCTGTACCGCTAATAAATTCATGGATGCATATCGCTCTGACATCTTTATCAACATTACTTAGATCATGGATGCATCCCTTTTCATCGATACAGTAATAATCATAAGGCAAAACTTCAACTTCCTGTTCCACCTCCCCAGCTACAAGAGAAATATTTGTACTCATCATATAACCTGTTTCATCATAAAGCATGTTTGATGGTTCATATGCCACAGATGTTATACTCCCTGCCACGCATATAATTCCTGCTGCCAAAATAGATAACATACGTTTAGATTTTCTGTTTGCTCTCATTTCTAATACTCTCCTTTTATACATTATTTTTGTACTTTGTTGCGCTATACTTGAAAAAAACCGATTTTCTCCTGAATCTTTACTCTTTGCTGCAAGTTCTAAAATCATCTTTCCATATTTGCAGCGCTCCTCATCCCCTTTTTCCTGCAAAACCACGCGGTCAGCATACATTTCACTGACAATCGAAAGTTCGTAAAATAAAGCGTAACTTAACGGATTAAACCAGTGCACAATCATTACCGCCACACTTAAAAACTTCATCCATGAATCATGATGTTTAACATGTGCCAGTTCATGCTTAATAATATCCTGATATGCTCCATCCCCCCATGTTTCATCTTCTTGTACAGGAAAAACAATCGTCGATGAAAAAAATCCTCCTGACATCGGTGTATGGCAATACTCTGAACGGATAAACTTTACTGTTCGCTTAATATTCAATTCCTCTTTCAATCGCAGAAAACATTCCTTATATTTATCTTCTTCATCTTCCGTGCTGGCAAAATACAGTCTGCTCATTTTCCGATAAGCTATAGCCTGCTTTAAAAAGAGAAAAACTGCAACAATACTCATCAAAAACATTACTACCAGGATATGTTTTACTTTTAAGGAAAACTGCGGAAGATTGCGGCTGAAAACAATCATATAGTCCGAAACCAGTGTATCCGTTTTTTGAAATTTTTTCTGCTGCTCTAACCACCCCAGATGGTACATTCCCTTTAAAATCAGGTATTTAAAACTGGAAAAAGGTATTAGATAAAAGGCAACTGCCATTTTCAGTATGGTATACTTCCATTTTAAAGAGAAATATCGCTTCGCCAACGGATAAGAAATCACATATAAAAGAAATACTGTACTTCCGGAAAACGACATGATAAAAAGAAGATTTTTCAGCACCGCCATAAACATTTCTTTTAGCATTATCTCAATCCGTCTTTTGTTTTGTATGATATTATTAAGTGTACAATTTTTTTCTAATACAATTATGAATTACTCTCTGCCGGAGGTAGCCACCCAGTATGTGCAGCCGGGAACCGTTACGGCAAAAATCCGCGGCGGCGGCACGGTGGAGAGCGGAGACCCTTATGAGGTGAAGGTCACGGAGACCAGAAAGGTGTCCAGCGTGGCTGTGCGGGTAGGGGATCAAGTGCAGAAGGGCGATGTCCTTTTCTACCTGGAGGATGCAGAGAGCGAGGAGCTGAAAGCGGCACTGGAGGATTTGGAGAGTAAGCAGGATGCGGTGGAGGCTGCAAGGGAGGCGTATCAGCTGGCCCTTTTGACGGCAGAAATCACAGCGTCGGATATTCAGGCGGCCAGCGGCGGAG
>ERZ808037.1399-NODE-1399-length-15885-cov-3.488297_pt1 | contig 15885 bp, 6 predicted proteins | sample MGYA00380190_ERZ808037 | MGnify/ENA primary metagenome ERZ808037 (study PRJEB31490, sample SAMN06133399) | mouse gut metagenome | isolation source: J9 | host: mice | place: China: Chengdu | collected 2015-05 ... | reverse complement strand
CTGATCCCTCTTGTGCCACATTTTTATATGGAGGCGATCTGATGAAGCACATAAGAAAAAACTGGAGACGGTTTGCCGCTGTGCTGCTCTCCGCCGCGCTGATGATTTCCACGGTTTCGCAGACGGCATTCGCCGCCGGAGCAGACACCGGCAAGGCGATACAGTTTGTGGACGGCGGAACGGCCGCAAACATCAGCGGCGGGCAGGCCAGCAGCGTTTATTTCGGAACCTATCCGCAGAACAGCGCCGGAAGCGGCGGATATCATACCGACCCTAATGAAAGCGGCGATGTACATACCCACTGCGTCTGCGGCGGGAATGGAGATGTCAACGGGCACGAACATGACACTGCTGGCACAGAGTGGACAGAATGGACAACTGCCGATTCCCTGCCTGATTCTGCTGGTAACTATTATCTGACGTAGTCTGTGTCGGGGAGCTGGACTGTGCCAGAAGGCGAGGTCAACCTCTGCCTGAACGGACAGACAATCAACGGCAAAATCACCATCGGCAGCGGCGCGACGCTGACGCTGACCGATTGCAGCAGCGATAATTCAGGCAAGATTCAAGGCGGAGTGACCGTCAACGGCGGCAAATTTGAGCTGTACAGCGGCACGATCACCGGCGGCGTGCAGGTCGGTATAAAGGGCGCCGACTATAAGACCGGCTCGTCCTTTACCATGTATGGTGGAGCGATTACCGGTAATGAAGAAAGCAGCGGCTCCGGCGGCGGTGTGTTCCTTGTCGGCACGTCGAATCATACCGACCCGCCGAGCTTCACCATGCACGGCGGCACCATCTCCAACAACACCGCAGGCGCATCCGACGGCGGTGGCGGCGGCATCTATGTCGGCGAGAAGTGCAGCTTCACCATGGACGGCGGAGCCATCACCGGCAACACGGCAACCGCCGGCAACGGCGGCGGCATCTATATCCACTTTAACGCCGGCAGAGTTTCGATCTCCAACGCCACGATCACCGACAACAAGGCGCCCGCCACGGGGAATGTAAGTTATGGCCACGGGGGCGGCATTTATTCGCAGAGAGGGGTAACCGTCAGGAATGTGACGATCACCGGAAACAACAGCACCTTCGCGGGCGGCGGCATCTATGGAAACGGCACTATCGCCCTCACCGATGCTACCGTTACCGGCAACAATCAATATGACGTTTACTACGGCGGACAGGAAAGCTCAGCTCCTGAGCTCACTGTTTCCGGCTCGGTGAAGGCCGGTTATTACGCCAATGATGCGTGGAAGCTGCCCATTCTTGTATCAGGCGCATTGAGTGAGGATTCGGTCATCCGTGTGGGCGTGTATGAAGGCATAAAGCCCAATGCCGGCGGCAGTCTCCTGATTGCCGAACCGGCAAGCGGCGTGACGCTCAGCGCCGAGAACTTCAAGGCGGACGCCGCCGACAGCGTGACCAGTCTGGACGAGGACGGCAAGGTCTATCTCTCCCTCTGCGATCATGTAATGGACCAGACCGGCTACACCTGCAGCAAGTGCGGGACGACATTCGACGCGCGCGTGGGCGAGAGCGCCTATTATCAGACACTTGCGGAGGCGTTTCTGAAGGCGTGGGATGGCAGCACGATAACACTGCTGCGGGATGTGACGCTCACAGGAAGTTGCTCCGCCTCCGATACTATAACGCTGGATCTGCATGGAAAGACGATCACCAGCGGGGATAAGTTCTTCAATGTCAACAAAAAACTGACGGTCAAGGATTCCAGCGAGGGCGGCGGAACGCAGGCGCTCAATGTCAAGTTTTCGGTTGGGTCCAACGGAACGCTGGCGGTTGACGACTCCTACACCGGCGACATTTCGTGCGTGGAGTTGTGGCTCGGCGGCGCGCTGGAAGCTTACACCGGTACGATTCAGGAACTGCTCCTGGGAAAGTGGGGTAATGGAACCGGTTATAGCGTGAAGTTGTGGAAGGACAACACCCACTGCTGCACCGTCAAAACAATTACGCTGGCCAAGGATGCTAACCAGGATCTTACCGTCGGCGGCCTGCTGGAAACCAACCATGCAAAGTGTGAACTGTATGGCGAAAAGGACGATACATGGAGCATTGTTGATAAGAGCACTAAAATTGTGGACTTGACTGGTTATACGGCGTACAAGGTACAGTTCGCAGAGTGCGTCCATCAGTGTGACGATGATACGGTAGAAAAGCCTGTGTGCTCCAAATGCGGCAAGGTGCTGGTCGTTAAGATAACAGCCACTGCTTCCGATGGCAAAATAAAAACGGCCTGGTTCCCGGTGGACAGCGCCATCGAAAACGGGGACGGCTATGTAGAGGCCATCCAGACCTTGAACGGCTGGAGCGCCGAAGGGTACACTGATGCGACCCTGATGCCGCTCTGTGATGTACACAATAACTCCGGCGGTATCGGCATTGCCAGCGTCACCCTGACCGGAAAGCTTGCTGTGGACGGCGGAGAGCATCTCATCTATTCTACGACCGTCGCCGCCGGCGCAGATGTGACCTTCAAAACCGGTCAATTCCGTCATATCACCGTCAACGGCAAGGCGTCTTTCGTGGGCGGCACCTACCTGGGCAGCGTGACTGCCGCCGCCGGCGCAGAGGCGGTCTTCAGCGGTGGTACGTATCAATACCTGACGGTCGAGGACGGCGGTGCGGCAGTGGTGAAGAACTCAGCTGCGTTTGGTGAAGATGTTGAGGTGACTAAAGGTACGCTGACTGTGGAAGGCGGCAGCTTTGGTGCTGCGGTTGTCGTCGAGGGCGACGGAACAATGAATGTGAACGGCGGCAGCTTTACCGGAACCGGCCGCCTTGATAGAGTGACCTATGGCAACGGTGCAAAGGGGACGGTCTCCGGCGGCTCCTTTGCCGAACTTTACTTATATGGGAGCGGCACAGCTTGGCTTGCCGGAGGCAGCTTCACTAAGCTGAGCACAGCTTCTTCTGGCGTGCTCAGCAGCCTGCTGGCGGATGGTGCGGCTTACTACGATCAGAGCGGTAACGCCATATCGGGCAGCGGAGTTTCAGAACTTAACAATGTGACTGTGAAGACCCATACCCACACTGTGGATGAGCAAACCGGCATTTGCAGTGTCTGTAAGAAACAGATGGCGGCGTCGCTGACCGTCGGCGGCAAGACGAGCTGGTACGCGGCCTTTGCCACTGCCATCGAGGCGGCGAACGCGGCGGACGGCGAAAAGGCCATCACGCTGTATCAGAATGTGAATGGCTATGTCGACGGGCATTCGACCACCTATGAGCTGACCCGCGGGCCGGTGACGCTGGCGACCGGCGGGAAAACGGTCACAAGAGCAAACCTCATCGCCAAGGGCATTTCTCTGACGGTCACGGGCAGCAACGGAGGCTTCAATGTGTCAGTGGCCGGCAAAGACGCAGAATTGACCGTCAACGACGGGAATACGAAGCTCGCCATTGTCACGGCGCAGAACGGCGGAAAGCTTTCGCTGAGCAACGGCACCTTCAGCCGTGTGGCTGTAAAGGACGACAGCAGCAGCGCCAGCCTCAGCGGCGGCAGCTACGGCGAGATCACGAGCGACGAAGGCTATGTCAAGCCCTACGCGCTGCTGGCGAAGGGGTACGCTTACAAAAAAGAGGATAACACATGGGTCTCCAACGCCAATATAGGCCTATCAAAAGTCACCGTTGAAAAAGCGCCCTACGTGGTCAAGAAGATCTATCCGAATAGCGATGAGGGCTACACCGGAAACTCGGCGTTTGCGACGGACGGCAGCATCACGCTGACTGCGGTAATCGCGCCCGAAACGGAGAACGTCACCTACTACTACTGGTGGGAGCTGTTTGACGAATCAAAGAAAGACTGGACCACGACATTCAGCAATGTTAATTCTGCGACGCATACCGGCGAGAAGAGCAAGACGCTCACGATCTCCGGGCTGCCCGTAGACAAGAGCTATCAGTACCACATTTTCGTCCAGTGCAGCAACGGCTACAATTGCTACAGCGAGCCGTTCACCGTGACCCGGCATCAGCATAGCTGGACGTACACGGCAAGCGGCGCGACCATCACTGCAACATGCAGCCAGTGCTCCGCCAGCGGCGGCAGCGTGACCATTGCGGCCCCCGCCGAGCTGACCTACAACGGTAGCGGCAAGGCCGCCGTGGTGACCGCAAGCGGTGACGATTGGCAGGGTCCGGCGGTGAGTGATATCTCCATTGGCTACATCAAGATGGGCAAGTATGGTCCAGAGACATCGGAAACCGGCGCGCTCCCCACCAATGCGGGCGAGTACACCGCCAGCATCACGGTGGGCGAGGGCAATAAGGCTGCCACCGCCAGCGTGGAGTATACCATCCAAAGGGCTGACCCGAAGGCAAGCGACTTCGCCTTTGCCGCGCCCTCTCCCCTGACCTATGACGGAAACGCCAAGATCGCCACGGTCGAACCGAATACCGGCATCAACGGCATGGGCGCTGTCACGGTGAAGTATTTCAAAAACGGTGCGGAGACTAAACCGAAGGACGCAGGTGACTACACGGTCAAAGTTTCCGTTGCGGAGGGTGCAAACTACAATGCCACGACTGACGACCTGACGACAGACGTCTGGAAGTTTACCATTGGTAAGGCAACGCAGACCATCACCGTTCCCACAGATAAGACCATCGTCAAGGACGGTATTGCCGAGGATATTTCCGATTGGGCAACCGTCGCGGGCGTGACCGGTGGTAGCAATCCCGGTACGCTCTCCTATGTGCTGAACGGCTCTTATACCGGCGTTGCGCTGGAGGGCAACCAGTTAACTGTGGACAGCAGTGTTACTACGGGTACGACCATCACCATCAAGGTCACCGCCGAAGAAACAGGCAACTACAACAAGGAGGAGCAGACCTTCACCGTGAAGGTCGCGGACAAGAACACTGCCACTGTGACCATCACTGGCCTACCTGACACCGTAACCTATGGTCAGGAGTTCATCCTGGCGGCATCGCAGACCGGTGACACCGGCACGAGCGGAAAGTGGAGCTGGGATTGCAACCAAGAATACTTCAAGCTGGTAGAGTCCAATGCAAATACCAAAACAATCACGCTTCAGGCTATCAAGGCCGGTACGCCCAGCAAGGGCATCACCGCGACCTACGAGAGCGGCACCCATAAGGGCAGCGCGACCGTGAACGCCGTCGTGGAGAAAAAGGAAGTCACCGTTTCCGGCATCACCGCTGAGAACAAAGAGTATGACGGCGGCACCACTGCCACGGTCAACGCCTCCGGCGCGACCATTACTGGCATTGTGAGCGGCGATAGCCTGACCATTACCGCTACTGGCACCTTCGCGGATGCTGATGTGGGCAATGGCAAGGCCGTTAATCTGACTCTGGGCGCTCTGAGCGGTGCCAGTGCCGGCAACTACAAGCTGGCCGCCAGCGGTAATCAGACCACGGCAACAGCGAACATCACGGCAAAGAATGTTTCCATCAGCGCAGCCACCGTCAACGACAAGGACTATGACGGCAATGCCAACGCTACCGTCCCCAGTGTGACCATCACCGGTGTCAGCAGCGCACTGAGCATGGGAACGGACTTCGATGTTACCTCTGCTACATTCCCCGATGCTGACGCGGACACCGCCAATGTGGATGTGACCATCAATGTTGCATTGAAGGGCACTGCGGCAAACAACTACAACCTGACCAACGGCATGGGTTATGTTGTGACCAGCGCCGCGAAGATCAACAAGGCTACTTACAGTGACTCCGCTCCCACCAAGACGGTGAATATTCTGAAGAACTATGCCGGTGTACAGACAGGTACGCTGACGGCAGCCGATTTCTTCACCACCGCTCCTGCCGAGGCGAAGATCACAAATGCGGTTCCGAATGCTGACTCCAGCAACATGATGAGCAACGCGGGCGCAGATGCATCCGGCAATTTCACCTACGCCAGCCAGACGAGCATCACGGCTGCATCGAATGAGAACTGGACCATCACCATCAGCAGCAAGAACTATACGGACATCACCGCTACGCTGACCTTCAAGCTCGTGGATAAGACCGACGCAGGCGTGACCATCAGCAGTGTTCCCGCCAGCAAGACCTATGGCGAAAGCTTTACGCTGACTGCCTCTGTGACCGATGCGGGCACCGGCACCGGCAGCTGGACTTGGACTTCCAACGATCCCAGTGTACTGCAAGTGACTGGAACCGGCGCGTCTGCCACGGTCAAGGCGCTGAAGGCGGGTTCGGCAACGATCTCCGCAAAGTATGAGTCCGACACCACCATGGGCGAGCAGACCACAGTTCCTATTACTGTAGGCAAGCGCGTCATCACAGTAACTGCCGACAACAAGAGCATGACCGTGAACGGAACACTCCCCACCTTCACCGTGACCTACGGCAATCTGCCTTCCGGCGTTCAGGCGGCGGACATCTTTGGAACCCTGGCCAGTGCCTCCACCACCACCGATGGTAAGACTACCGGCAGCTTCGACATTACGGTCACCACACCTGTTCTCAAGACTGAAGCGGGGGCTAATTATGAAGTCGGTGCAGTTACCAAGGGTACCCTGACTGTCAATCCTCGTTCCTCCTCCGGCGGCGGTGGCGGCAGCTCTGTCTCCACCTACAGCGTGACGGTCGGCAAGACTGACAACGGCTCCGTTTCCGTCAGTCCCAAGTCCGCCTCCAAGGGCGACACGGTGACCATCACGGTCACGCCTGACAAGGGTTATGTTCTGGAAACTCTGACGGTTTTGGACAAGAACGACAAGGAGATCAAGCTCACCGAAAAGAACGGCAAGTACACCTTCACCATGCCTGCCAGCAAGGTTACCGTAAAGGCCACCTTCATGGATGACAACACGATGCTGAACTACTTCGTGGACGTCAAGGTCGGCGATTACTTCTATGACGCAGTTCTTTGGGCGGCGGAGAAGGGCATCACCTCCGGCACGGACGCCACACACTTCAGCCCCAACGCCGCCTGCACCCGCGCGCAGATCGTTACCTTCCTGTGGCGTGCAGCAGGCAGTCCTGAGCCGAAGAACATGAGCAGCTTCACGGATGTTCCGGCTGACAGCTACTACGCCAAGGCGGTGGCCTGGGCCGTGAAGAACGGCATTACCGGCGGAACCGGCAACGGGAAGTTCTCCCCCGATGCCCCCTGCACCCGGGCGCAGATGGCCACTTTCTTGTGGCGGGCCAACGGCTCCCCCAAGGTTACGGGAACAACGCCCTTCTCTGATGTGAGCGCCGGAACCTACTACTGCAATGCAGTGCTGTGGGCCTATGAGCAGAACATCACCAATGGCACCGGCGGCGGGAAGTTCTCCCCCGATGCGCCCTGCACCCGGGCGCAGATGGTGCAGATGCTGAAAAACGCTTCGGACGCAGCGTAATACTCGGATCATTGGCGGGGCGGGTCAGCTCGCCCCGCCGGTTTGATGAAAACCCATTGGCAAGGGGGTTCCCCCTTGCCCCCGGAGGGGTCCCTCCGGGGGCTGATCCCTCTTGTGCCACATTTTTATATGGAGGCGATCTGATGAAGAAACGAATATTCAGCCTGTTCCTCGCCCTGACTTTGTGCCTGACGCTCCTGCCCGCCCCCGCGTGGGCGGCGGAGCCGGACGTTTCGGAGACCCCGGACGCGGCGGTGGCCGCTGTGCAGGCGCGGATCGACGCCCTGCCTGACGCGGAGACCCTGCCCAACATGGACGGCGATGCTGCCATGGCGGCCTATGACGCGGTTCAGGCGGCCTATGATGCCTATGAGGCCCTGACGGAGGCCCAGCAGGCGAAGATCGCCGGCGCGGACCGCTTCGAGGCCCTGTTCGGCTGGTTCGATGATCAGGTGGCGCCGCTGGCGGACGGGACAGAGGAAAATATCTATTACACTTACGATAGTGTTGACGAAAATGGTAACATTACACAAGGTACCGCCAGCCTAACTGGCCCCTTACTCACAGAAAATGATAAGACTCTGAGCGGCCAATATTACATCGTCCAAGGCAACATGATCATTGATGGGAATTTGACTGTGGATGGTTCGCAAATGGGCGGTCTTGTTCTCTGCGCTGGCGCAACGCTGACGGTCAACGGCGCTTTGATACACAACGGCGGCAGTAGTTTTGGCATTTACGGGACATCGAACAATGGCGCCGATGCTGGAGAACTGGTCATCAACAATTCTTTGGACAATGGCGCGGCGATCCGGACTGGAAGTACATCTACACCGCAGCTCAACATCTACAGCGGCGAGGTGACGATCAACGCCGGGAACTCCGGGAAGCTGGTCGAAGGGGTCGAGCTGTACAGCACAAGCAAGATACACGCAGCCACTCTTGCTGCCAAGAAGGTATTGCCCGCAGAGTGGCGCGGGGTGTCCTCGATAAAGGGGACGTCGCTTGTCCTTGAGTACTGCGGCCATGCTGAGGACGATCCTGAGTATGTTGATTATGTTGAAGTCGGCGAAACACAGCATCGTTGGCAGTGCAAAGCGTGCGGCTTTGAGGGGGGTGTCGAGGCTTGCTTCACCAATACGACGATTTCCGGCATTACACCGAACGATAATGGTACGCATACATGGAAATGTATCTGTGGCCGTGAGAAAAACGGAAATTGCAGCTATGAGTCTTTGAGTACTCCAGAGGCCACGCCTGATGGTAAGGGACATACCGCCAGAATGTGTTCGGTATGCGGATCCCCGGAAGGTAAAGCAGAAGCACACACCTATGATGCAGACGGCAAATGCACGGCTTGCACATTTGAACCCCTTGCCAAGGATGAGGCTGGCGATCTGTACGGCAGAACGCAAGATCATAGCGATGTTTCTTTGGATGTAAATGATGCGCTTGCGGAAGGCCACACGATCACGCTGTGGCGTCCTGATACGATAGCGAGCAAAACGATTCAAGGCATCTATATCGACTTCGATGCGGCTGGCAAAAGCGCCACATTGGATATGAACGGGTATAGCCTGGAAACCAGCAAAAGCGCACCGATCACGGTTGAAAACGGCACTTTGACGGTTACGGGCGATGCAACGCTCGTTCAAAACGGTACGCAAGAACTGGCGTCGTCCGCCGTTCGCGTCACCGGCGGCACGCTGATCTTCGACGGCAAATTGACCGCTACCGGCGCAAGCGGCAAGCCCGCTGTCGAAGTCACCAACGGCACATTGCGGCTCAAAGAGGGCGATGTGCTCAACGGCGGCGTCTCCGTGGAGGGCAGCACCACCTATGCGAATGTCAACGCCCTGCTGGGCGAAAACCTCGCCTTTGCGAAAGTGGGTGCAACTTCCGCCATCGTCAAGGGCGATGTTACGTCCATCTCCGGGGACGTGACGGTGGTGGCGCATACGCACGGCTTCACGCGGGGCAGCGATGGGAAGTACACCTGCGCCTGCGGCTATACCTGCCCGCATAATGATTTTAAGGATGGGAAATGCACGATCTGCGGCAACGGGTGCGCGCACACGGACGTGGGCGATGACGGTGTATGCCGGAACTGCCAGACGCAGATGGTTGCGAAGATCGAGGTCGACGGCAAGACCACCTACAGCACAGACTTTCAGGCGGCGATGAAGGCGGCAACGAACGGCACAAAAATTACCCTGCTGGCGGATGTTTCGATTCCAGGAAGGACGGGCATTTCCGGCGACAATACAACGGTTACGTTGGATTTGAATGAACACAAAATCACAAGCGGCTGGCTTGATGTCGGGGATAGAAATGCTACTTACACAACCCGCACCTTGAAGATCATCGGCAAAGGCAGTTATGAACCTCCACAGTATGGCGGCATTATCACTGTTTATGTGAAAGCTACGCTGGATTTGAGCGAGTGGGAAGGCGGTACGATCAGCGAGATCAATATATCGGATAACTCGAACCATGACGCAGCAACGCGGGAACCCGCAGTAATCGTAGGATCGACGGAAGGTACGATCGGAAAACTGTCGTTCGGGAATAATCAACTTGACGAACTGAAAAAGACTAAATTGAGCGGCGGCAGCTTTAATGAGATTTGGGCAGCGGCTCACCAGCCGGTTAAACTTGGCGAACTGCTTGCAGATGGCTATGCCTTCCAAAATGGGGATGGGTCGTATGTGGAGTACGAAACAACACTTAAGGACGCGTCTATCTACAACGTCAAGGTCGTAAAATGCCCCCACGCCAAAATCAACGAGGACGGCCACTGCGCCTACTGCAACGCCACCGGCTTTGTCGCGCAGGTGACGGCAGCGGACGGCTCCTCCTCCGCCTACACCGACATTGCTGCGGCCATCGCCGCAGCCGACGGCGGTACAGTGAAGCTGCTGGCAAATGCAGGCGAGATCACCATCGGCAGCCCGCTCAAGCTGGATCTGAACGGTAAGACGGCGGCAAAACTGACCGTCACCGGAGATGTCACGCTGGCATCCCTCCTGCCGGAGGGCTGCGCGTTCAAGAGCGGCAGTACCTGGATAACCGACCTTACCGGCACGGAGCTGACCAATGTTTCTATGGCCAAGCTCCCCATCAAGAGCATGGACTATGAGACCAAGATGAGCATGACTTATGGCGGTATGGGGACGCTTCTTGTCAAGGTAACGAAGGAACCCGGCACTGGCGCTGTAACCTTCCAGTGGTACAAGGTGGAGGGCGGCAAAGAGACAGCAGTTGGCAGTGCGACAACAAAGAATCAATTTGATCTTTCTGCACTAAAGCTGCCCGCAGGCCAGCACACCTTCCGCTTTTCCGCCACTTGTGACGGCTACGAGAAGATGAGCCAGGATATTGCTGTGACGGTACAAAAGGCCAACATCAGCGCAAGCCTCATCACGCCTCCCACAGCGCAGGAAAACCTGACCTATACCGGCCGGGAGCAGGCGCTCATTACCGCGGGCAGCGTGACGGACTATGGCACCATGCAGTACAGCCTGACCGAGAACGGCACATACAGTCAGGACATCCCCACCGGCACCGATGCCGGAACGTATACCGTGTGGTATCGGGTGATTGGCGATGCAAACCACAACGATACCGCACCCGCCAGCGTGGCGGTCAGCATTGGGAAGAAGCCGCTGACGATCACTGGGGTAACGGCTGCGTCCAAGCCCTATGATGGCACGACAAACGCGGACATTACCAGCGTGACCTTCGACAACGTGACCTTGAACCGAGGCACAGACTACACCGTGACCGCCAGCTTTGACGATGCCAGTGTGGGCAACGGCAAGAACATCATTGCCACAGTGACCTTGATGGAGCAGACCGCGAAGAATTACGCCCTGGAGCAGAGCAGCTTCACTACTACTGGCAGCATCACTAAGGCCGCTGCGCCTGACTTCATCAGGGAAACTGCGCTCGTCATTATAAACGGCTACGAAAAGACCTACACTGTGACGCTCCCCGCCCTGCCCACGCTGGAAACGCCCAAAGAGTATGGTGCACCCACCTATGAGCTGGGCGAGATCAAACTCAATGACGGCTACTACACCAGCGGCGCGAAGGTGGAAAACGGCGAGCTGACCCTGCCCATTCAGAAAAATGATGTGGAAACCACCGGCTCTGTGGGCACAGTGACCGTAGTGATCAAGAGCGCAAACTATGAGGACATCACGCTGACCGTCAATGTCAATGCGACCAACAAGCTTGTCCCCACTGTTACGGCACCTACGGCAAACGCCCTGACCTACAACGGTGCAGAACAGGCTCTGGTTACAGCAGGCAAGACCACTGGCGGCACGATGCTCTACCGGCTTGACGATTCTGAGTGGAGTGAGCAGATCCCCACAGCGAAAAATGCCGGGGAATACACCGTTTGGTATAAGGTTCAGGGAAATGCAGAGTACGCAGATGTAGCAGAACAAAGCTTGACTGTGACCGTAGCGAAAAAGGCAGTTACCGTTACGGTGCTTGATAAGAGCGCCTACACCGGCAGCACCGCGCCCGATCTGAGCAGTCCGGAAGCAGATAAGGATTACAAGGTGGAGGGGCTGGTCGGCGCAGATACCCTGAGCGGCACTGTAACACTGGACTATGCGCAGACGCCGGATATGAGCAAAGCCGGAGAAATCGCAATCAACATCACTGGTACGCTGTCAAATGACAACTATGAGATCACCTATGTTCCTGGAACGTTGACCGTTTCCGATCGGCCTTCCAGCGGCGGAGGCGGCGGTTCTTCCACCCCGTCCGTCTCGGTCCCGGTGTCCTCGGATTACGGCGGAACCAAACTCAGCGCTACAATCTCCGGCAGCACCGCCACTGTGTCCGTCAGCGGAAAGGAAATTGACAAGGTCATCGCTGACGGGGCAAAGTCGGTGACGGTAGATCTCTCCGGGCTTTCCAAGGTAGACAGCGTGAAGCTGCCCGCCTCGGTCATTGCCAAAACCGAAGAGGCTGAGGACACAGGACTGACGATCCGGCTCCCTGATTGCGCCGTGGAACTGGACGAAGCGGCGCTGGAATCCATTGCCTCCGGCAAAACCGTGACCGTCTCCGTCCAGCAGGCCAAGCTGACCGATGCCCAACAGGAGGCCGTCAGCGCACTGGCTCAGGTGGCCGTGGTGGTGGACGTTGACATCGTAGTCGGGACGGTGAAGCAGTCCGCCTTCGACGGCGGGCGTCTGACCATCTCCATCCCCTACACCCCTGAGAAGGGCGAGGACACGTCCACACTGGCAGTCTGGTACATCCGGGACGACGGCTCCATTGAGAACAAGGGCGGCAGCTATGACGCCAAGAGCGGCTGCTTCGTCTTTGAGACTGACCACCTCTCCCGCTACCTGCTGGTCCACACCGAACAGGCCATAGGCTTCACCGATGTACCCGCTGACGCCTGGTACGCCGGCGCGGTGGCCTGGGCGGTGGAGCAGGGCATCACCAGCGGCACCGGCAACGGGAAATTCTCCCCTGACGGCTCCTGCACCCGGGCGCAGATGGTGACCTTCCTGTGGCGGGTCAACGGCTCCCCTGGGATTGGTACGGCGAATCCCTTCTCCGATGTGAGTTCCGATGCCTACTACTATGATGCGGTGCTGTGGGCTGTGGAACAGGGCATCACCGGCGGCACCGGCGACGGGAAATTCTCCCCAGATGCCCCCTGCACCCGAGCCCAGATGGCCACTTTCTTGTGGCGGGTCGCCGGTTCGCCTACCCCTGAAAGCGGCGAAAACATCTTTGCGGATGTGCCCGCAGACAGCTGGTACGCCCAAGCCGTCCAGTGGGCGTATGGGCAAAAGATCACCAACGGCACTGGCGGCGGGAAATTCTCTCCCGATGCCATCTGCACCCGGGCACAGATGGTGCAGATGCTGAAAATTTCGAACCAGGAATTTCATGTTGCGAAGTGAAGAGATAAGTGATGGTATGCAGAACGAGTCAAAATGGATCTGCTGTCCCCAGTGTGGCAGCAAAACGAGAGTCAAAGTTTATGAAGAAACCGTTCTGATAAAATTTCCGCTTTACTGTCAAAAATGCAAAAAAGAGTACTGGGTCAATGTAGTAAAACTGAAGATGGTATTAAGCGACGAGCCAGATACTTAAAGTATAGAGCCTGCTTTTCCCCAAAGAAAGGGGATCAGCAGGCTCTGTTTTTGTTTTATGTAGTTTCTACCCAATTTCGATGGCATCCTTTGCCCGGAGTGCGGCAATGACGGATTCCACCACCGGGATCAGTGCTTCGGCCTCCTGTTCACTGCACTCCTCTACCATCAGTCGAAGCTGCTGGAACATAGGGGCATCCCGCTCCAATTCCGGGTTGAAGATGGTTCTGGCATCAACACGGAGAGTTCGGATTAGAGGAAACAGCACCTCCATTTTCGGATTTGCCTTGTAATTTTCAATATTCATCACGGTCCGCACATCAATATCAGCCATTTCCGCAACTTGAAGCTGTGTCAGGCCGCGCTGATACCGTGTACTTTTTACCGCATTTCCCAATGGGTAGGAGAAGTCGTACATCGCAATTCACCTCAAAGATATTTTACAATACATCTTTTTACAGTTGAATGCGATGTAATTCTCTTGTTTGATGTAACACAATACACCATTTAACAAACATGATATCCGACAAACTGAATCATATAATCGGTAAGGCAGCCGCATTTGCCGACTACCAAATGATTTAAAGGGGGGTGATGCTGGCTGTCTGTGTGCCGGCCGCATGAGCGGAAGGAGAAATGCGACATGGCAGATGCCAATCGCCGCATTAAGTTGTTCCGTCTGATCAAGCCAAGCCACACTGCTTTCAGGGCAGCACGGGGGAAAAGAACAAAAAGTTGCCGAGGCAAGCAGGTTGGTCATACAAAAAAGGAGGATAAACCTCCACCTGCAGCCTCAGGATTCCCCCGTGGACTTCTTAATGCAGATTTAATCAGGATTTCTGAATTCCTGTCATTTTACATAGACGGAAGCTATATTGCTTGTTATGGTTTCCGGATAAGGTGCCGCGGCCCTCCTTTTCTGACATTTGGCTTTCCAAATGTTTAGAAAAGGAGGAACAGCGCAATGCTGATCAAAATAGCGAAAAATGGCATCGAATCTGAGTGGTTTCAGCTAACTAAGAAGCACCACCGCACATTGCTGTTGGAGAAACCAGATGTTGTGTTTGTCCATATTGATTCTCTTTATCCCAAGAGTCCAGAAAGCGGGCAGATTGTTGAATTGAGTTTTCCTGGCTTCAACCTCCTGGCTCGCGAATTCGTTTTGGAGGAAAATAGGCAGGAAAAACAAAATGAACGGCATCAAGACTACAGAGCCGTGGAAGATATCAACCCAAGGGAGAATGGTGCGCTAATGACATCGCTGGAGGAAATATATCTTAGGCAGGAGATTAAACGCATTCTTAATGGGCCATCCAATGTCCTAACTGATCTCCAGCAACGCAGGCTACGACTCTTTTTGGATGGATATACCCTGACACGGATTGGAGAGATAGAGGGGATTTCCCATACTGCAGCCAGAAAATCTGTTTTCTCTGCAATAGAGAAAATAAAAAAACACTTTGAATGATGGTTTCAAAAAGGCGCTTTTCTGTCGGATTAAGTGAGAGGAAAACATATCCTCATTGAACTTTGAAAAACACCGCCAGGAGGCGGTCATATCCGGCAGCTTGGATACGTCCGCTGGCGAGAGGCCCCCGAGAGGGAGGCTGCAGCGACATTGGAGGATGCGCCAAGACCATCTGTGCGGGAAGCCCCCGCATCAAAGACGGCCAAATAAGGTGCAGAGCGGTTCCCATCCGTCCATAAAACAGCCTGTGGCGGGCTGTTTCGCATTGCGGCAGGACTCCGCGGGAGTCCTGCCCGACCCTCGCCGGCAATCCAGTAATGATACTCCTGTCCAGCCACAGCCACAAGCAGTGGGGGCAGCTCGGAGAGATCCTCGGAGGGGTGAGATTCCCGTGACGCGCGCCCGCGCGGTCCAAGCCTGCCGCCTACGGCTCGGGAAGTAGTGTCGAATAGGGCCATCATTGGAAACGCAAATGTCAGAAACGGCGGGGGCCGCCCTGAAGGGTATCGCAATGCTACCACACATCGTGGAGCGGCCCCCGCTTGTTTTCATACACGACTGAAAAACGAATGAAGGATTGGCTGTGCGCCGGAGCTTATCTCTGGCGCACCATCATGGGAGGCATAAAGCTTATGGCGGAAAAGAAGAAAGCATGGCTGTATCTGAAAGCCAGGACCGATGAAGACCTGAAGGCCCAGAAGTCGCTTTTGCTGGAGTACGCAGATAAAGCAGGATATGAGGTGACGGAGGTTGCCGCTGACTATTCCCCGAGCCAGAGTAGCCTGAAGTATGTGCGTCTTGGCGCGGCGAAGCATGACTTTGAGGTCCTGCTAATTTCTTCGTGGAATCGGCTGGGGAGAGACCTTTCAGAAACACTTGATACGATGACAGAACTGAAGAATCAAAACATAGCGGTGCAAAGTGT
>ERZ808037.1398-NODE-1398-length-15889-cov-13.942702_pt1 | contig 15889 bp, 16 predicted proteins | sample MGYA00380190_ERZ808037 | MGnify/ENA primary metagenome ERZ808037 (study PRJEB31490, sample SAMN06133399) | mouse gut metagenome | isolation source: J9 | host: mice | place: China: Chengdu | collected 2015-05 ... | reverse complement strand
ACGGTGATGTCCCGCTCCACGCAGCTGCGCAAAGAGTAATCGATCATGTCCCGGATGCTGCCGGAGTACAGCACCGGTGAACACCGCCCCGGCTCCACTGGCTCAAAGCTGAGGGGGATGGGGCGGAAGGCGAACAGCTCCGGATCCTTCGGCGCGTCGTAAAGATAATTCTGAAACGCCTGTTGTTGAGGGTTCCGCCCCGCGGTGTCCACGTCCAGAACCAACTCAAAGAATCGCTGGATCTGCTTCTGGTACAACGGGAGCTGCTCCGGGAGATCCCGTAGCTCGTCCAGCATCTGCCGATCCTCCGCGCCGCCTCGATCGCCGAGCGCTCCCATCCTGGAGAAACGGTCGTACCAGCGCGTATACAGAAGCTCCAGATAGATGTGCCGCTGTTTGAACTGGGCCAGTTCCACCATGGCGTTCGTCCCGGCTTGACGGTCATCCTCTGTGATCAGGCGGTTCCAGGCCTCGCCGATCTGCCGGAGCGCGGGCGCAAGCGATCCGCAGTCCAGCTCCAGAAAGGAGAGCAAGCTCTCTAAAAACGGGAGCTCACGGGAGACGTTCGGCACACCCTGGGTTCCGGCTGCGTCATATTGAAAGAACTCCCGCTTCTCCGAGAAATACATCTTGGCGTACCACATACTCGTCTCCCCCTCGAAATAGACAATCATAAAAGATATTTCAAATAGACTTGACAAAGGGTACTGGACATGTTACCATAGTCTTGCAAGGACTGTCTATCTATTGTTACAGTAAGTCTAACACCAGGGAGCCGGTTTGTCAACGGGAAAATGCAGCCGCTCTCCATCGAACCTTGAAAATTGAACACCCATCACCAAAGACGATACTCGCCGGGGAAGTGACGCGAAGAAGCCGTGGGAGGCAGAGCGCACCAAGGCTGATGAAAACGCTGTGAGGTCAGACAAGGCCGCAGGGCAGGAACGGGTATGGTGTATGGCCAGCCAAATGTGCAAGACAGTCAATGCAAAGGGCCGCTGAACTGCTGCAACAGTTCAACGGCCCGCCGCGTTTCGGAAAACACAGCTTGATACAGTTACAGTGTAACAGAGTGACCTCCGAAACGCAAGAATTTTTTTGGGGGTATCGAAAATGAAACGATCAGTCTGTAAAAGCTACGACGACCTGCCGCTGTTTTTGAATGCGGAATTGGTGTCGCAGGTGCTGGGCGTGTCCATCTCTACGGCTTACGAGTTGATGAACGAGCTTGGCTTTCCGGTGCTGCGTGTGGGCAGCCGAATGGTAGTACCCAAGGACAAATTTGTGGAGTGGGTGTCGCGGCGCACCCAGGGAGGTGCGAATTGAGCTACAGACAGTGGCCGAAGCGCGATCCCATCAAGAACTATTTTCCCCTGCCCAATGAGATCTTCTCCCTGGGCTTGTCCTCCACGGCCATCGCTATCTACGGCTACCTGCTCTCCCGAGAGAACCGAGGGACATATGAGTGCCTTGCCAGCTATCGGATGATCGGGGAGGCCATCGGAAAGAGCGTGACCACGGTGCGAAAGTACGTGGCCGAGCTGGAGGAGCGGGGCCTGGTCACCACGGAGCGCACCTCGATCATGACCAAGGACGGCCGCAAGTGGAACGGGTGCCTGCGGTATCACATCCTACCTATCCAGTTGGTCATCGACCGGTACACTGAGCGGCAGCTCAGGGAGCTGGAGGTGAGTACTGCCCGGCTGAAGATGCAGGCCAAGCTGGCACGGCTGGGGGTGGCACAGGAGCCGCAAGGGGGTTGAAGGACAAAGCAGGATAAACACCGGGCGTCACAAGTGACACCCGCCGGGCCACAAACGCCCGCAGTGCGGGCGTTTTCCCGGGCTGCGAATGGGGTCAAACGCAGAGGAAAAATGCGCCGTTGGAGTCAGGAATCCCGGAACGTCGCAAAATCACAGGCTTTACACAGGGGTCAAACCCCGGAAAGGAGCAGAAATTGAGCAAAAAAGACAAGCTGGCGGTCTATCTCATGCCGGAGAAGAAGGCGGAGCTGGAACGCCGTTATCATGAGGACGGCAGCAGGAGCATGACTGCGTTCATCGAACACGCGCTGGACTTCTACCTGGACTATCTCAGCGCCCAGGACGCGGGGCTGTTCCTCCCTCCCGCCATCCGCTCCTGTATCAACGGGCGGCTGGGCACCATGGAGAACCGCATGGCGTCGCTGATGTTCAAGCTGATAGTGGAGCTGGATATGTGCATGAGTATCCTGGCGGACTGCACACAGCTGGACGAGGAATATCTGCGGCGCAAACGCGCCGAGAGCGTGGAGCGCGCGAGGCGCACCAATGGTCAGACGCGCTTCGAGCAAATCGCACGTCACGTTGAGGACGACTGATGCCAAAGCTGATTCTGAAAAGCCCGTACATCAAGTGCGGCGGCAAAGGCGGCGGAGGCGGGGGCGGCTACCTGCGCTACATCGGTACACGGGACGGCGTGGAGCTGGTGCCCGATGACCGTCCCGCCACCAAGCGTCAGGAGCAGATGATCCGTTCGCTGGTGCGGGACTTCCCGCACAGCAGGGAGCTGCTGGAGTACGCCGACTGGCAGATGGCACCTACCAAGGTTCACGCCTCCGCATTCATCACCACGGCGTTGGAGTGCAACTGGGAGCAGGCCAACCGCTCCGACGTGTACCTGAAGTACATCGCCACCCGTCCGCGGGTGGAGCGGCTGGGCAGCCACGGTCTGTTCGGCGATGATGACACCGTGGATTTGCAAAAGGCAGCGGTGGAGCTGGACAGCTACACCGGCAATGTGTGGACGCACATCATCTCGCTGAAGCGGGAGGACGCGGCGCGGCTGGGGTATGACCGGGCATCGGCGTGGCGGGATCTGCTCCGCCAGGAACGCAACGAGATCGCCGCCGCTATGAGCATACCGCCGGATCGCTTCCGCTGGTACGCAGCCTTCCACGATGAGGGAAACCACCCCCATGTCCACATGGTGGCCTGGTCGAGCCAGCCCAAGGAGGGCTGGCTCGACCGGGACGGCATTCGCAAAATCAAATCCACGCTGACGAATCAAATCTTCCAGCAGGAGATGCTCCATCTGTACGAGCAGAAAACCGTCTCCCGGGATGAGCTGGTGCGTGAGGCGCGGGCGTCTATGCTGGCGCTGGTGAAAGAAATGCGCCAGGGTATCTGCGACCACGCAGAAGCGGAACAGCAGATGTGGGAGCTGGCCCAGGCGCTGGATGGTGTGAAGGGCCAAAAGAAGTACGGCTACCTTCCCAAGAGGGTGAAGCGTCTGGTGGATGAGGTAGTGGACGAGATGGAGCGCCTGCCTACGGTAGCGAAGTGCTATGAACAGTGGCAGACGCTTCAGGGTGAGGTGGAGGGTTACTATTCCGACGCGCCGCCCAAGAAGCAGAAGTTGTCCGAGCGGAAGGAGTTCCGGCAGATCAAAAACGCCGTGGTGACGGAGGCGGAATGTCTCCGTCTCTCCGCGCTGACCTTCGAGGGCGAACAGCAGCCGGAGGAGGACGACGGCTACGACCACTCCCGCAATGAGTGGTACTGGAAAATAAAACGGATCCTGGACGATCCAGAGGAGCCCATAGAAAACAAAGACTGGGCGGTATCAGAGATGCGGGAGTTGGCGGACTACGGTGTTCCCCAGGCGTGGTATGTGCTGGGGACGCTGTGCCGGGACGGCGGCATCCTCATCCCGGACAGTGCGCTGGCGGCGGAGGCTTTCACAAAAGCAGCGCAGGTGGGGATGGTTCCGGCCCAGTGTGCGCTGGGTGAATTGCTGCTCTCGGATGATCTGGATGTGCGCAACCCGTCCGCAGGAATGGAATGGCTGGAGCGTGCGTGGGAAGGGGGTTCGCTCCGGGCCGGGTACCGCCTGGCCAAAGAATATCTCAGCGGGGAAAATGTCGCTAAAGATGTGGAGCGCGGGCTGGACTGCCTGACCGTCTGCGCAGAGAAGGGCCACCCCGGCGCACAGTATCTGCTGGGTAAGATGTATCTCACAGGCCAGGAGGTTCCGCAAGATATGGAGCAGGCCGAATATTGGCTGTCCCAGGCGGCGGCGCAGGGCAACGAGTACGCCGGCCTTTTGCTGGAGAGATTAGAGAAACCCCAAGCCCCCGTAGCGGCGCTGGCCGTGATCCGCCTGCTCCACAGCATGAGCCGGATCTTTCGGGACAACTCCCTGCCCAAGCACAGCCCGGCGGGTATGCGGACAGACCGGAAGCTGTTGCAGAAGATCCGGGAGAAGAAGATTGCCATGGGCCACAAGCCGGATGATCATGAGGAGCAGGGCTGGGGCGGTATGTCTATGTGAGCCTGTGCAATGTGCTTCGTTCACGCTGCTGTTTTTCTCCGCACTACCACCCCGATTGTTCTTGACTTCCCGACCATCCTTCGGCATGGTTGTGTTGCGAAACGCAAAACAAGGCTGAAAGGAGAACAGATCATGAGCAAAAAACGAGAAGCAATCTTTGTGGGGATCGGCATCCTGGCTGGCCTCGCCCTGAGCGGCCCCGCCAGCGCCGCCGTCCAGCAGCTCACCGCCACGCCCACAAATCAGACCTTCTACGTGGACGGCCAGCAGGTGCAGTTTGAGGCATACAGTATCCACAACAACAACTTCGTAAAGCTCCGGGACATCGGCAGAGCAGTAGACTTCGGCGTGACCTACGATGCCACCACCAACTCCGTCTACATCGACAGCGCCCAGCCCTACCAGGAAGAAGCCCCAGCAGCACCATCCGCTCCCACGGAAGAAAGTGTGCAGGCCACCCTGGAGCGGCTCCGGGAAATCTATCCCACCGGGACAGTGTACCCCACGCCATACCGCTCCACCAGCGGCGGGCCCTACTATCGGGGTACCCACTGCTCCGGATGGGCTACGCTGTGTTCAGACGCGGCGTTTGGAAACCTCCCGTGGCGGAGGGTGGACAACCCAAGCTGGAATCAGATCCGTTCTGGCGACTTGATCCGCTATGACAACAGCGGCAACGGTCACGTGGTAGTTGTGATCAGCAAAACGGACGAGTACATCAAAGTCACCGAAAGCGGTCTCAACAACCATGCCCGCTGGGGCGGGCAGTACTTCAAGTGGTGGCTGGAGGAACAGCCTGGGTATGCCCTTTACACGCGCTACCCAGAATAGGCACTCACAAGGCACAAATGGGCGGCGCCCTGCGTCCGCAGGGTGCCGCCCAAGTTGTTTCCCCATGTTAGCCCCTGTATAGCGGCGTGTGCCCATCCTACGGAGCAGGTGGCATCCATGCACCTCCTGCGGGTGAAACGCGGTGTCGGCCCCTTTGTGGGCCGCTGCGGCGGGATGTGAATTGCACCGCTATATTCAAAGAAAAGGCCCGCCAGCGCAGGCAAAAAAGATATGTCTGTTCTGATAACTCTCGCCGTTGGTCATCGCTATTCCCACCAAGGTGTGGTATGGTGTGTCGCTACAGGAGGCGAGAGCAATGCGAAACACTTTGGAAGATCTCTACTACGGCAATATCACACCCAACGCACAGGACATAGCGCCCAATTCGGAATTGAAGCGGGCAACAGACCGTGTGTCCCGCTTTGAAAACCAGCTCACGGAGCGGCTTGATGAAGCCGGACAAGCGCTCTTAGCAAGGCTCATCGAATCGCAGCACGAAATTGACAGCATCACCGCCCTGGAGAACTTCATCCTGGGCTTCCGGCTGGGCGTTCGGATCGTGGCCGAGTGTATGGATGGAAATGACGGTGACATTAAAACTGGAGGTGAATAACAAATGGCGAAGCGCAGACCGTCCGGCGACGGCATGGTGCGCAAGAGGGACGACGGCCGCTGGGAGGGCCGTATCGTGGTGGGCCACAAGGAGGATGGCGATCCCATCTTCCAATACGTCCTCGCGCCCACGCAGAAAGCCCTCCTGGACAAACTGCACCAAAACATTGAGACCTTCCGGGACGTGGAACTCACCGAGAACAGCCGCATGACCCTTGGCCAGTGGCTGGACCGTTGGATGGAGGACTACGCCGCGGACACCCTGCGGCCCAACACCCTGTGCAGCTATGAGCAGTACATCCGCTGTTACATCAAGCCCTACCTGGGGAACAAGGTGGTCTCCCGGATCACCGCCCAGGACATCCAGAAGCTGTACACCAAGCTAAAACGGGAGGGCCGGATCCATGAGCACCCGGAGCACGGCCACGAACTGTCCGATACCATGGTGCGCCGGATCCACGCCATGCTCCACCGCTGCCTGCGGGATGCGGAAGCGGCCCACGTCATCCCCCGCAACCCCGCCACCGGGGCCGTGCTGCCAAAGGCCAGCGCAAAGCCCAGGCAGATCCTGACGCGGGAACAGATGCAGACCTTCCTGGCGGCGGTGGACGGAAACGAGGCCTGGCGGGACTTCTTCTACACGGAGCTGACCACTGGCCTGCGCCGGGGCGAGATCTGCGGATTGATGTGGCAGGATTTCGACGAGCGCGCCGGGACGCTGAAGATCGTCCGCTCGGTGAGCGCCCCCAAGGCCGGGGAGCTGGAGATCGGCGAGACCAAGACCGACCGGGGCCGGCGGACCATCCGCCTCCCGCCCAGCACCGTCCAGCGGCTGAAGGAGCGGAAAAAGCACGCCGTCAGCCAATGGATCTTCCCGGAGCCGCTGGCGCCGGAGAAGCCGGTCCGTCCCAGCGCCGCCTACTACTGGATGAAGCGCATCCTGCGGGAGGCAGGGCTGCCGCAGATCAGATTCCACGACCTCCGCCACACCTTCGCCACCCATGCCCTCGCCAGCGGGGTGGACGCCAAAACCCTGTCCGGCATCCTGGGCCACACCAACGCCAGTTTTACCCTGGACACATACACCCATGTGACGTCGGATATGCAGAAAGCCGCCAGCGGCATTGTGGGCGGCTTTCTGGGAAATCTTTTGGGAAAGGAGCTGAGACCGTGGCAAACAGGCGAAAAAACGGCACCGGCACCGTAAGGCAGCGGAAGGACGGCCGCTGGGAGGGCAGGGCAGTGGTGGGTTACGACGAGAAGGGCCTGCCAAAGACGAAAAACGTCCTGGCCAAGACGAAGCGGGAGTGCCAGGAAAAGCTGAAACAGCTTATCGAGACGCTGGGGAGTACCAAGCAAGAGAAGACGCGCTCGGATATGCCCTTTGGAGAGTGGCTGGATTTCTGGTATCAGAACTACGTCAGGCCCGGGCTACGGCCCACCACCCAGGCCAACTACGAGTGGCGCATCTACCGGCACATCATCCCGGAACTGGGCAAGATCCCGCTGAACCAACTGGGCCAGAAGGAGCTTCAGCAGTTCTACACCCGGCTGAAAAAGGGCGGGCGGCTCGTCCACAGGGGACGGTTCGGCGAAGGACTGTCCGACAGCATGGTGCGGGGCTGCCACGTCACCTGCCGGGCGGCGCTGGAAAAGGCGGTGCAAGAGGGACTGCTCCGAACTAACCCGGCCGCTGGCTGCAAGCTGCCGCCCAAGCGGGGGCGGGAGATGCAGGTGCTGGGCAGGGAGGAGCTCCAGCGGTTCCTGATCCAGGCCCAGGCGGAGGGCTGCTTTGAGCTGTTCCTGCTGGACCTGTGTACCGGGCTGCGCCGTGGGGAGCTGCTGGCCCTCCAATGGGACGACCTGGACTTTGACACCGGGACGCTGACGGTGGAAAAGCAGGTCTATGCGGTCAAGGGCCAGCTCCAAGTGAGCGTCCCTAAGACCCGCGCCTCCATCCGCAAGCTGGTGCTGCCGCCGGAAGTGGTGGAGGTGCTGCGGGAGTACCGGAGGGGCGTGGACTCCCGCTGGATGTTCCCCTCGCCCGTCAAGGGGGACGTGCCGCTCTCCCCCGGCGCGGCCCGCCGGCGGCTTCAGCAAATTCTGGAGCGGGCGGGATGTAAACACATCAGGTTTCATGATCTGAGACACATTTTCGCTACAATGTCCCTGGAAAACGGTATGGACGTGAAGACCCTCTCCGCCATGCTGGGCCATGTGTCGGCGGCGACTACCCTGGACATCTATGCCCACATCACCGATACGATGCAGGCGGAGGCGGCGGCCAGGATCGACCGGGGGCTGGACAACGCGGTGGAGGAGGATACGCCGTCAGGGGAACCGATGATGACCGACTTCCGGCCCGTGGAAGGCCGGATCCGAAGGCCCGGAACCGGGTGCGTCACCGAGATCAACGACCACCTGTTTGAGGGCCGTTACTCCCCAACCTGGCCCGATGGCAAGCGCCGCGCCAGGAATGTCTACGCCAAAACCCGGGCGGAGTGCGAGGAAAAGCTGGACACCCTGATCCGGGAGATGCAGACGGAGCGGAAATTGCTCCTGGACCAGGCGCGGGGGATCGTCCCACCTTCAACGCTCACCCAAAAGCAGAAACAGATCTGGGAGTATATGAAATTCCACCCAAAGGAAACCAACCTGAGTGCCATCGCCAGAGGGGCCGGGGTGAACCGGCACACGGCGGCGAAACACTATGAACTGATCCGGGAGATGGTGGGGTACGGATAGGTGGCGTATCTCACGGGACAGGCCTGACAGGTTTTAACACGCTATAGTCAAAGAAAAGGCTGAAGCGTTGCCGTCAGCCGTTCCGCCGCCGCGCCCAGCCCCTCAAACCCCATGCACCAGCTGAGTTTGGCGTTGACGATCTGATCCAGCAAGGGCTGGTTCTGGGTACTCTCGTCCAGGGCCAGTTCGGCGGCCATCACATCGTCCCAGGCCCGGTTCAGGAACGCCACCTCCCGGCGGCCGTGGGTTTTGGTGAACAGCGGCTGAAGGTTGCCGCATAGCGGATTTACCGCTTTGAATGGAAACCCGGCGGCGGACAGGCTGTCCTCCAAACCCGCCCGGAAAACGTCCGGCAGTCTTGCCCAGGCCGACGGGCCCAGATCGTAGAGCACGAAGGTATACCGGCTGTAGCAGTGGACTGCCAGCAGGGAGGGCCGCCCCCGCAGGAGAATGACGTGGAGATCCCAGCAGAAGCGGCGATCCGGCTCCCCGCCGTAAGGCAGGGCTTTGATGTGCAGGTGCCGCTGGAGGGGGATGGTCAGGCCAAGCTCCACAGGTGTGCTAAATGATGATGCCATCGCAGTGGTCGATCTCGTGCTGGATGATCTGGGCCGTCCAGCCGGTAAAGGTCTTGAAGCGGGTCTGGAACTTCTCGTTCTGGTACTGCACCTTGATGGACTTCCAGCGCTTGGCCCTGCGGGTGCCGGACAGGGACAGGCAGCCCTCCTCCGCCGGGTAGGGCTCGGACTTCTTGACAATCTCCGGGTTGAACATGGCCATGTAAGTGCCCTCGTTGTCAAAGACGATGACGCGTTTGTTCACGCCAATCATGTTGGCCGCCATGCCCACGCAGCCGTCCTTGTGGGCGGCCAGGGTGTCCAGTAGGTCTTGGGCAATGGGCAGATCCTCCGTGGTGGCCAGTTCGGCCCTTTGGGCTAAAAATGTTTCGTCACGCATGATCTCTCGAACCATGGATACCAACTCCCGAAATATCACCGCCAGCGCTTTTCATGGCGGTGGATTTATGATATACTCCAATAAAATACCATGAACAGGGGAAGAAATCAAATCTTTCCTATGTCTGGAGGCAGTATCATGATTGACGTTTTCAAAAAGCTGATGGAGCAGGCGTTGGATCTGGAGCTGACAGTCCGCTTTACCAAACGGGATGGAGAGTGGTTCGCAACTCTGGGCGACGAACTGGATGGCCTGTCCATAGAGGAACTGGAGGAGTATCGGGCGGAGCTGGAAGCCCGGCTGTGCGATATGGACGATGACGAACCGGAGGACATGGCCGGAGGGGAGTTTGAGCAATGGGCGGACGCCCACGAGAGCTTGGAGGATCTGCTCAGCGAGGTGGAGGATCGGATTGACGAACTGTCATAAGAAATAACTCGAAAGAAAAAGTAGAGGAGGGGGGATCAGAATGGAACCTGTCTATTATACCGTGAATTCCATTGACGGGGACTACGCCTATATGACCAGCGACAGCGGTGTGGAGAACCAGGTGGCCATGTTCCTGCTGCCGGAGGGCACCACCGTGGGGAGCCGTCTGGTGCGTGAAGTGTTGGAATGGAGCCTGGTTTGAATGGACGGAAACGCCCACAAGACGGAAAGTAAGAAGCAAAATAATCAGGAGTGGGGGAGCATTTATGAGCAACGATAAAATTGCCGAAGTAGGCGTCAACATTCAGGAAAAAGCCACGGTCATCTGGAACATTGCCAACGCCTTGTTTGGCTATTTCAAGCCCCACGAGTATGGCCTCGTGATCCTCCCCATGACGGTGGTGAAGCGGTTCCACGACTGCCTGCTGCCTACCCATGCTGCCGTGCAGGAGCAATATGCGAAGGTGAAGAAGCTGGCGGTCATCGACGGCTTTCTCACCCGTGCGTCCGGCTACCAGTTTTACAACACCAGCAAGTTCACCTTTGATCTGCTTCTGGCCGATCCGGACAACATAGAGGCCAACTTCCGGGACTACCTCGCCGGGTTCTCCTCCAACGTCCAGGATGTGCTTGCCAAGTTCGATTTTGACAACATCATCAAGCGAATGGTGGACTGCAATTCCCTCTACCTGGTCATCAAGGAATTTGCCTCCCCCAAGGGCTACCTCGGCCCGGACAAGATCAGCGCCGTGGACTGCGGCTATATTTTCGAGGATCTGGTGAAGCGCTTCTCCGAATCCTACGACGAGGAAGCCGGGGCCCATTTCACCAGCCGGGACATCATCTACCTGATGACCGACATTCTTCTGTCTGACGCCGATCTGACCCAGGCCGGGAATGTCACCGTCTATGACATGGCCATGGGCACCTCCCAGATGCTGTCCTGCATGGAGGAACGCATCCATGACCTCAATTCTGAGATTGAGGTAACCTGCTTTGGGCAGGAGCTGAACCCGGCCACCTACGCCATCGCCAAGGCCGACATGATGATCCGGGGCGGCGACCCCAACAATATGCGGTTTGGCGACACCCTCTCCGATGACCAGTTTAAGGGGTTTACCTTCCAATACTGTATCTCCAACCCGCCCTTCGGCATCGACTGGAAGCGGGAGCAGAAGGCGGTGGAGGCGGAGGCAGCACTGGGTGAACTGGGCCGCTTCGCCCCCGGACTGCCCAAAATCAGCGATGGGCAACAGCTTTTCCTACTCAATGGCCTGTCCAAGCTGGCCCCCAACGGCAAAATGGCGATTATCCAGAACGGATCCCCGCTGTTCTCCGGGGACGCTGGCAGCGGCCCCTCCTGCATCCGGCAGTACATCTTGGAAAACGATTGGCTGGACGCCATCATCCAGCTCTCCACCGACCAATTTATGAACACGGGCATCAGCACCTATATCTGGGTGCTGTCCAAGGGCAAGCCGGACTACCGGGCCGGGAAGGTGCAGCTCATCGACGCCTCCCACTGCTGCGAGCCCCGGCGGAAGAACATCGGCACCAAGCGCAACGACATCACCGATCTGTGCCGGGGGCTGATCGTGCGGGCCTACGGCGAGTACCGGAACGGCGCTGTGTACGGCGACAAGGGCGGCGTGTACTGCGAGAGCAAGGTGTTCGGCTCGGAGGAGTTCGGCTACAACAAGATCGTGGTGGAGCGGCCCCTGCGGGACGAGCGGGGGGAGATCGTGCTGAAAAAGGGCAAGCCCGTGGCAGACCCCGCCCTGCGGGACACGGAGAATGTGCCGCTGGTGCAGGACATCGACTACTATTTCCGGCGGGAGGTTCTGCCCTATGCCCCCGACGCCTGGATCGACTATAAAAAGACCAAGGTGGGGTATGAGATCCCCATGACCCGGTATTTCTACGAGTACCAGCCCCCGGAGCCGGTGGAGGACATCGTAGAGCGGATTACCGTCTTGGAGGCCGATATTGCCGCCAGCTTGAAGGCGCTGTTTCATGAGGAGGAATAAGCGTGAATAAACGTAAAAGCTTAATTAGTGTTCGAGGGGGTTATGGCGATATAAGCGGCATAGCTCCATGCAATACAGAGATGCAGCTTTATCAATTTGACAGACGGACGAGGATGCTTCTAAGCAATGAGCTGTTTAAACTGTTGAAAGCCTTATTTGAAAATTCATATCGTGTATTTCATAACGAAAATGCTGATAGTATATTTTGTGAGGATTTGATATCAAATGTATTTATAGAACCTATTCGACTGTCAGGCGGTTATAGCTTTAATTGGATTAAAGTTTTTCAGACGAAATTTGACCCAGTTTTTATAGATGGACAGTACAATGAGATTCTTGATTTATTATGGTATATCGGAAAATGGATATGTACTCAAACAAACGATCCGCAGTTAAAGAGCTTATTTTATGAAATTTTTAACGGTGTCTTCGAAAGGGAGTTTGTTGGATATCGCTTTGTTGATGGACAGATTATTGCCATAACGGATGAACAGGAAATAGGTGAAATTGAAAAAGCTTGCCGTAATCCATACGACGGATGCCGCTCTCATTTGAAAAAAGCTGTTGTCATTCTGGCAGATAGAGATAACAAAGATTATAAAAATTGTATCAAAGAAAGTATATGTGCAGTGGAATCAATGTGCCAAATAATTACCAAAAATGATAAAGCCACGCTGGGTCAAGCATTGAAATCGCTAAAAGACAGTGGGTTAAAAATTCATCCAGCTTTGGAAGCGGCATTTTCAAAGTTATATGGATATACATCGGATGAAGGTGGAATACGCCACTGCGAGGGAATGTTTGAAAGTGATGTGTCATTTGAAGAAGCGAAATTTATGCTCGTTAGTTGCAGTGCTTTTGTAAATTATTTGATTGCAGAAAGCGGTAAAAACAATGCGTGAAATGAAGGATAGCGGAATACCGTGGATTGGGCAAATCCCTGCTGATTGGTCGATTGTAAAAATTAAAGCTGGCGTACATAAAGTCGGAAGTGGCAAAACCCCATCAGGCGGAGCCACAACATATGCAGATGAAGGCGTACTGTTTCTGCGTAGCCAAAACGTATATGACACAGGTCTTGAGTTGAGCAATCCAACCTATATCACACCAGAAGTCGATGAAGAAATGAAGGGGACAAGAGTTTTCCCGAACGATGTTTTGCTGAATATTACTGGTGGGTCGATTGGTCGTTGTTGCATTTTTCCTGAATCACTGAAAACCGCAAATGTAAATCAACACGTCAGTATTATCCGAGTAAATCAGGATGTTTTCTTACCGGAGTATATGCATTATTATTGGGTATCTCCTCTTGGCTCGCTGGCTATAGACCTTTATCAAACTGGGGGAAACCGAGAGGGTATGAGTGCAGATGCGATTAAGAATACTCCCATTATTTTGATTCCACTGGATGAACAAAGACGTATTTGTAAGGCCCTTGATGATGAATGTTCCAAAATTGATAGTGTATTGACACTGACCCGCAACTCCATTGAGGAGTACAAAAAGCTGAAACAGGCCATCATCACCCAGGCCGTCACCAAGGGCGTGCGGGGGGACAGGCCGATGAAGGCGAGCGGGATTGAGTGGGCAAATTTGATTCCATTGGAGTGGGAGAGCGTTAACCCCAAAGCACTGTTTTCTCAACGGAAAGAAAAGGCCGCCCCTGGTGAACGACAACTTACATCAAGTCAAAAATATGGGATTGTTTATCAGGATGATTATATGGAACTTACTGGTTCCAGGGTTGTGGTAGTTCAAAAAGACTTCGATATTTTGAAACACGTTGAGGCCGGTGATTTTATCATCAGTATGCGCAGTTTTCAAGGCGGCCTTGAATACAGCACAAAAACAGGTTCAATTAGCTCTGCCTACGTTATGCTTATTCCGAATCTTAATCTTGTATATCCCCGTTTCTATAGATGGTTGTTGAAATCCGAAGTCTACATTCGGGCATTACAACGCACGTCTAATATGGTTCGTGATGGTCAGGCGATGAGGTATTCCAATTTTGCGCAGGTTCGGTTGTATACTGTGCCTTTACAGGAACAAATGGAAATCGCTGCCTATTTAGATGAAAAATGCGCTATGCTTGACGCTCTAATTGAAAAGAAAGAGAAGTTTGTGTCGGAAATTGAATCCTATAAAAAATCGTTCATTTATGAATATATTACAGGAAAGAGAGGGATTTCATTATGAGTTCATTAAAGACGCAAGCACAAGAACTGTTGGATAGAAGCAGACAACTTCAATGCGATGAAGGATATAGTAGTCCTATGGGTTTTACAAGTGTTGATGGGCCGCAAACAAAAAAATGGTTGAATGATATTAAAATTTTTGCGTCAAAGCTTCCTGATAATTACCCTCTAAAGAAGGAAATTGAATCATCATATTTTCACAGAACAAGGGCATCCACTTTCAAAAATATGGTTTCATATTTAGAGTCAATAATAACGGATGACTTTGATGAAGTCCTCCAAACCTCGGGGGATGGTATTTCTATCAAAAAATATGACCTCTTCATTTCTCACGCAAGTAAAGATAAAAGCACATTTGTTGATGAATTGTATGAGACCTTTTCCAAATTAGGAATTCGAATTTTCTATGATAAAGAGGTTATTTCATGGGGGGATAACTGGAAAAAGGTAATACTGGAGGGTACAGAGCAATCAGAATTTGCTGTTATAGTCATTTCTAATAATTTTTTTGGGAGAGAGTGGACCGAGAGAGAATTGAATGAATTCCTTCAGCGTCAAAATAGCTCCAATCAAAAAATAATATTGCCACTTCTGTATGGTGTAACACGAGATGATTTGTTGGAGAAATATCCAACATTAAGTGAAATTCAATATATATCAAGTGAAGATTACTCAGTTGATGAAATTTGCATCCTATTTGCTAAAGAATTAATCAAACGAATTCGCACTTAAATAAAGAGGTGCAGTTATGAGTATTTTCGACACCACCGAAAAACGCTTTGAATCCGACATCGAAGCCGCCTTTCTCTCTCCCGCTGGCGGCTACACCAAAGGCACGGATACATATGATCCCAACCTGGGTCTGTATGTCAGCACCCTGATTGGCTTTGTCCAAGCCACTCAGCCCAAGGAGTGGGCCCGCTTCGAGAAACAGAACCAGGTCGATCCCGTGCGGAAGTTCTGTATGTCGTTCAACTCCGCTTGCGAAATGGACGGGCTTCTCTCCGTCCTCCGCCACGGGTTCAAGCACCGGGGCATCACCTTCCACGTCTGCCACTTTATGCCGGAGTCCGGCCTCAACGAAAACGCCGCCCAGCGGTATGCCCGGAACAAGGTCGAGTGCTATCGCCAGTGGTACTACTCCGCCGACACGAAGAAATCCGTGGACATGGTGCTGGCCGTCAACGGTATCCCGGTTTTTGCCTTTGAGCTAAAGAACCAGTACACGGGGCAGACGGTGGAAAACGCCAAGCGGCAGTGGATGTATGACCGTGACCCACGGGAACTCTGTTTCCAGTTCAACAAGCGCATCCTGGGCTTTTTCTGCGTGGATCACACCGAGGTCTGGATGACCACCAAGCTGGCCGGGAAGGATACCTACTTCCTGCCCTTCAACCAGGGCTCCAACGGGGCCGGACAGGACGGCGGCAAGGGCAATCCCCCCAACCCGGACGGCTACCCCACGGCCTACCTCTGGGAGCAGGTCTTTCAGAAGGACAGCATGATGGATATTCTGCAAAAGTTCCTCCATTTGCAGGTGAAGGAGGAGAAAAAGCAACTCCCAGACGGAACCGTGAAGGCCGTCCGAAAGCAGGCGCTAATCTTCCCCCGGTATCATCAGCTGGACGTGGTGCGGAAGCTGCTGGCCGACGTCTCCGCCCACGGGGCCGGACGGAACTATCTGATCCAGCACAGCGCAGGCTCGGGCAAGTCCAACTCCATCGCCTGGACGGCCTACCGGCTGGCCTCGCTGCACGGCCAGGACGACCGGCCCGTGTTCAG
>ERZ808037.1396-NODE-1396-length-15896-cov-4.312852_pt1 | contig 15896 bp, 13 predicted proteins | sample MGYA00380190_ERZ808037 | MGnify/ENA primary metagenome ERZ808037 (study PRJEB31490, sample SAMN06133399) | mouse gut metagenome | isolation source: J9 | host: mice | place: China: Chengdu | collected 2015-05 ... | reverse complement strand
TTTATTCCCGAATGGCACTTTATTCCTATATTCAGCCTGTTTATTCGATTTTCAAAATTCTTAACTAACTGACATTGGGGGTGAACAGTAACGTTCAGTAAACCGAAATGGAATTAATCCGCGAAAGCGTATTGACTTTTGGCTGAATAGGGTCTATACTTCTTATTAGATAAATGATGAAGATTAAAGTAAGAGTGGCTTGCAAGCCACTCTTACTTGCTTGTAGAAAAAACGGGGGCTTTGAAATAATTTGGCGGAGAGCTGAATGGTAACGAAGCCTGCCGCCGGATCAGAAGGAGGCATATATGTCCCGTAGGGAAGAGTATGAGACAAAGACGGAGCAGTTACTTGCTCCCATAGCGGAAAAATGTCAGGTTTCCGTTTATGACGTGGAGTATGTGAAGGAGGGCAGCGATTACTATCTGAGAGCATACATTGACAAGCCGGAGGGTGTTAATATTCAGGACTGTGAAAATGTAAGCCGTGCTCTTTCGGACGCATTGGATGAGGAAGATTTTATCCCCGATGCTTATATCTTGGAGGTAAGCAGTCCCGGATTGGGCCGAGCTTTGAAAAAGGATAAGCATCTACAGGCCAGCATTGGCCAAGAGGTGGAGATCAAGCTGTTTAAGCCCATTGACAAATGCAAGGAATTTTCCGGTATACTGGAAAGTTTTGACGGGGAGGTCATTGTCATAAGGGAGGGCGAAGCGTCCAGAACTTTTCAGCGGTCCGATGTGGCACTGATTCGGCTGGCGTTTGATTTTTAAATGACAAATACAAAATGCTAATACACGATAACATAAAAGCTGCCGTCGTACACGGATTGGACGGCAGCTTACATTTGGCTGAATGCCGGAATGGAGGAAATGATGAACAAGGAATTGATGGAAGCACTTGATATTTTAGAGAAGGAGAAAGAAATCAGTAAGGAGACTCTGTTTGAGGCGATTGAGAATTCATTGCTTACGGCTTGTAAGAACCACTTTGGCAAGGCCGATAACGTGAAGGTGGAAATAGACCGTGAGACTTGTGATTTTCTGGTGTATGCAGAGAAGGAAGTGGTGGAGACTGCCGACGACGTGACAGACAAATGTGTACAGATCTCGCTGGAAGATGCAAAGGAGCTTTCCAAGAAAGCAAGTGTGGGAGACATTCTAAATGTAGAAATCAAATCCAAAGAGTTCGGGCGAATCGCCACTCAGAATGCGAAGAACGTGATATTGCAGAAGATCCGAGAAGAAGAGCGAAGCGTGATCTACAATCAGTATTATGAGAAAGAGAAGGATGTTGTCACCGGAGTGGTGCAGCGTTACATGGGAAAGAATATCAGCATCAATCTGGGCAAGGCAGATGCCGTGTTAAATGAAAGCGAGATGGTAAAGGGCGAGGTATTCAGACCCACCGAGAGAATAAAGGTTTACATTTTGGAAGTAAAGAGTACTCCCAAAGGTCCCCGCATTAATGTCAGCCGCACCCATCCCGAGCTGGTCAAGAGGCTGTTTGAATCCGAGGTTACGGAAATCAAGGACGGCACGGTGGAGATCAAGAGTATCGCCCGGGAGGCAGGAAGCCGTACCAAGATTGCAGTATGGAGCAATAATCCGAACGTGGATGCGGTGGGCGCCTGTGTCGGTATGAACGGCGCAAGGGTGAATGCCATTGTGGAAGAATTGCGCGGGGAAAAAATAGATATTGTAAATTGGGATGAGAATCCCGGACAATTGATACAGAACGCGCTGTCACCGGCAAAGATTGTCGCCGTATTTGCGGATCCTGACGAAAAGACGGCAAAGGTAGTGGTTCCCGATTACCAGCTGTCTCTTGCAATCGGTAAAGAAGGACAGAATGCCAGATTGGCGGCGAGATTAACCGGATACAAGATTGATATTAAGTCAGAGACTCAGGCCAAGGATGCTCCCGGCTTCCGTTACGAGGACTATCTGGATTACGAAGAGGGAGAGTACGATGAAGACGAGGCGGATTCGGAAAGCGGGTATGACATAGACGAGCCGGAAACGGATTCGGAAAGCGGGTATGACATAGACGAACCGGAGACGGATTCGGAAGGCGGGTATGACGAAGACGAACCGGAGACGGACCGGAAAGCCGGATACGGCGAAGACGAGCCGGAAGAGTACGAGGAATCAGGTGAGGAGTAAGAATATATGGCTAAGAAAATTCCTTTAAGGCAGTGTGTTGGCTGCGGTGAAATGAAAGGGAAAAAGGATATGCTGAGAGTCCTTAAAACGGCCGAAAATGAAATTTGTCTGGATGTTACAGGCAAAAAAAACGGAAGAGGCGCATATATTTGCAGGAGCAAGGATTGTCTGCTTCAGGCACATAAAAACAGAGGATTGGAGCGCTCCTTCAAAATGAGTATTCCGAATGAAGTGTATGACACTTTGGAAAAGGAGTTTGATAATCTTGGGACAGAATAAAATATTTTCACTCTTGGGAATCGCTATGAGAGGCCGGAATCTGGTCAGTGGTGAGTACCAGACCCTTGAGGCGGTAAAGAAAGGTTCCGCTATGCTGGTAATCGTTGCGGAAGATGCATCCGATAACACCAAAAAATTATTTTCCGATAAGTGTTCTTTTTACAAAGTCCCCATTTTCAGGTACGGAACAAAGGAAAATCTGGGGCGGGCAGTCGGAAAAGATATGAGGTCGTCGGTTGGGATATGCAACGAAGGACTGGCGGAAGCGATTATAAAACTAATAGAAGAAATAAAGTGAAAATGGAGGAGAAGGAATGGCGAAAATAAAGGTACATGAACTCGCTAAGGAATTAGATAAACAAAGCAAAGATATTCTTAAATTTTTACAGGAAAAGGGTATCGAGGCGAAGGTTGCCCAGAGCTCAATAGAGGAGGCAGCGGCAGAAATGGTGCGCAAAGCGTTTGGCGGCAGCGGAACAAAGGAGCCCCTTGGCAAGGATATGAAAGCGGGAAAGACCGGTTCTAAAGCAGAAAACGAAAAGGCGGAGACAAAAACCGAAAAGGCGGAGACAAAAACCGGAAAGGCAGAGACAAAAGTGGAGAAGACAGATCCAAAATCAGAGAAGACAGGATCCAATGCCGGAAAGGCGGAGCCTAAGTCAGAAAAAGCAGGATCCAATGCGGAAAAGGCGGAGCCTAAGTCAGAAAAAGCAGGATCTAACGCGGAAAAGGCGGAGCCTAAGTCAGAAAAAGCAGGATCCAGTGCCGGAAAGGCGGAACCTAAGTCAGAAAAAGCAAAATCCAATGCGGAAAAGGCAGAATCCAAAGGCGGAAAAGCCGAAAAAACGGAAAGACCTGAAGCTGCAAAGAGGAATAAGCCTGAAGGCGGGGCGGATGAAGATGCTCATAAAAAGAAAAAGTCAAAGATTATCTTTGTCAGCAATCCTCAGAATTCCAAGATGCCCGGTCAGAGCAAGCCTCAGGGAGGGCAAGGCAGACAACAAAACAGCCGTAACGACCGCAATGACCGCAGACAGCAGGCTCCCGTCCGGCCCATTAAGCCGTTGACACCGCCGTCTCCCACTCCCAGTGTGCAGATGGTTCCCTCGAAGCCTGTGCAGCAGAGCAGAAAGAACAACCAGAATACGGCCTCTGCCCGGGATACGGATAAATTCCAGAATAGACAGGACAGACCGGAAAGACAGGATAGGCAAGACAGACCGGAGAGACAGGATAGGCAGGACAGACCGGAGAGACAGGACAGACAAGACAGGCCGGAGAGACAGGATAGACAGGACAGACAAGACAGACCTATACGGGATAACCGCGGACAGGACAACCGGGGTCAAGACGGCCGCAGCGGACAGGACGGCCGCCGCGACGGCAGACCTCAGGGCGGCAGATCCGATCACGGACAGTATCAGGGAAGAGGGGGCTCGGGTTCAAATGGCAGACCTCAGGGAGACAGACAAAACGGATTTCAGAGAAACGGCAGGCCGGGTTCTGAAAACGGTCAGAATGATCGCCGTGGTCCGGGCGCTGGTTCAGGCGGCGGCCGTGGTTTTAATGGCGGTCAGAGAGATAATAGAGGAAACGGCGGACAGGGAGCCGGATCCAGAGATACGAGAGGCAGCAAGAGCTTTGTGGGAGAAGCTCCGGCAAAGGATATGGAAAAGAGGCGCGAAGAAGATAAGCGCCGTGCAAGCAATCAAGAGAGGGATAAGCGCTCAAGGAAAGACCATATTTACGAGGAGGATGAAGCATTACGGAATAAGCCCGGTAGGTTCATCAAGCCCGAAAAGAAAAAGGAAGAAGTGGTTGAAGAAGTAATTAAGGTCATCACTCTGCCCGAAATGATTACCATAAAAGATCTGGCGGATAAGATGAAGCTGCAGCCTTCGGCCATTGTCAAGAAGCTGTTCTTAGAGGGGAAGATCGTCACCGTAAATCAGGAGATTTCCTATGAGGATGCGGAGAATATTGCCATGGAGTACGATATTCTCTGTGAGAAAGAAGTTAAGGTAGATATTATCGAGGAACTGTTGAAAGAGGAAGACGAGGCAGAGGAGTCTCTGACAGAGAGACCTCCCGTTATCTGTGTTATGGGTCATGTAGACCATGGTAAAACCTCACTGCTTGACTCTATTCGTAAGACCAATGTCATCGACAAGGAGGCAGGCGGTATCACACAGCATATCGGTGCGTATACTGTCAATGTGAAGGAAAGAAAGATTACGTTTTTGGATACGCCCGGACACGAAGCGTTTACCGCTATGCGTATGCGCGGTGCAAATTCCACGGATATCGCAATCCTTGTGGTGGCGGCCGACGACGGCGTTATGCCTCAGACCATTGAGGCAATCAACCATGCAAAGGCGGCAGGTATCGAGATCATTGTCGCCGTAAATAAGATTGATAAGCCCTCTGCAAATATCGACCGTGTAAAGCAGGAATTGACGGAGTATGAATTGATTCCTGCGGACTGGGGCGGAACCACGGAGTTTGTTCCCGTATCCGCAAAGTCCGGTGAAGGTATCGAGAATCTGTTGGAGACCATTCTGCTGACCGCGGACATTCTGGAGCTGAAAGCAAATCCGGACAGACGTGCCAGAGGTCTGGTGATTGAGGCCGAGCTGGATAAAGGACGCGGTCCCGTAGCTACGGTATTGGTGCAGAAAGGTACTCTCCATGTGGGCGACTTTATTTCCGCAGGCTCATGCCACGGCAAGGTTCGCGCCATGATAGACGACAAGGGCAGGAGAGTGAAGGAAGCAACACCTTCCACCCCCGTAGAGATCCTTGGTCTTTCCGATGTTCCCAGCGCAGGCGAAGTATTTTTAGCCCATGATAACGATAAGACTGCGAAAAATTATGCGGAGACTTATCTGGCACAGAATAAAGAGAAGATGTTGGAAGATACTAAGACAAAGATGTCTCTGGACGATCTGTTCTCACAGATTCAGGAGGGCAGTTTGAAGGAGCTGTGTCTGATTGTCAAAGCGGATGTGCAGGGCAGCGTGGAAGCCGTAAAGCAGTCGCTGATGAAGCTGACCAACGAGGAAGTGGTGGTAAAATGTATCCACGGCGGCGTAGGCGCCATCAACGAATCCGATGTTGTTCTGGCCAGCGCTTCCAACGCGATTATTATCGGCTTCAATGTGCGTCTGGATGCCACTGCAAAAGCAACCGCCGAGCGTGAAGGCGTAGATATAAGGTTGTATAAGGTTATTTATCAGGCCATCGAAGATATAGAAGCCGCTATGAAGGGTATGCTTGACCCCGTCTTTGAAGAGAAGGTGATCGGTCATGCCGAAGTGCGCCAGATCTTCAAGGCGTCCGCTATCGGAAACATTGCCGGATCCTATGTATTGGACGGTATTTTCCAGAGAGGCTGTAAGGTCCGCATTACAAGAGAGGGCAGTCAGATTTATGAAGGCCAGCTTGCTTCCCTGAAGCGTTTCAAGGATGACGTTAAGGAAGTGAAGGCAGGATTTGAGTGCGGCCTTGTATTTGAAGGATTTGACCAGATTCAGGAACTGGATATCGTGGAAGCATATATTATGGTGGAAGTACCGCGCTAAAACGAGATTCCGCTGCTTGTTTCATGGGAGTGCGGATTGAAATGGTAGTGAATAGAGAGGAAATATGAGAAAAAACAGTGTAAAAAATACCCGTATCAACGGGGAGGTACAGCGCGTTCTGGCTGAGATTATCCGGGGAGAGATCAAGGATCCCCGGATCAGCCCATGGACAAGCGTAGTGGCCGTGGAGGTGGCTCCTGACTTAAAGAGCTGTAAAGCATGGATCAGTGTGCTGGGCGGCGAGGAAGTCAGAGAGTCCACGCTTCAGGGGCTGAGAAGTGCGGAGGGATTTATCAAGAAGCAGCTTGCCAAGATTATCAATCTCCGGAATACCCCTGAAATAACATTTGTTATGGATCAGTCAATTGAGTACGGCGTCAATATGTCCCGGAAAATTGACGAAGTCATTGCCAAAGACAATGAAAACAGCCGTGACGGCGAAGAATGAGGATTTATGAATGGAATGGAACTTATTGGACGAATGTAAAGATGCAAGGCGGATCGGTATCGGCGGGCATATCCGGCCGGACGGGGACTGCGTGGGGGCATGTCTTTCCATGTGCATGTACCTGAAAAAATGTCTGCCACAGGCACAAGTGAAAGTATTTTTGGAGAAGCCCGCGGACATTTTTCATGAGATAAAGGGCTTTGAAGAAATTGACAGTGAGTTTGGCGAGGAAGCTCCTTTTGACGTGTTTTTTGTGCTGGACTGCGGGGAAGATCGTCTTGGAAATGCCCGGAAGTATTTTCCGGAGGCAAAGAAAAGAATCAATATCGACCACCATGTTACCAATACGGGCTGCGGTGATTTGAATTATATCCGGCCGGAGGTGGGCTCTACCTGTGAACTGGTTTATGATCTGATTGACTGTGAGAAATTGGACCGGGAGCTGGCTATGGCATTGTATATCGGGATTATTCATGATACAGGGATTTTCCAGTATTCCAATACTACTCCCGCCACCATGGAAAAGGGAGCAAAGCTGATCGGCTATGGCTTTGACTTTCCGAGACTGATTCAGGAGACATTCTATCAAAAAACATATATTCAGTCCAATATTATGGGAAGAGCATTGCTGGAAAGCATTCGTTTTTTGGACGGAAGGTGTATCGTAAGCTGTATGGATCGCAAAACCATGCAGTTCTATGATGCGGAGCCGGAGGACTTGGACGGAATCGTAAACCAGCTGCGCAATATAAAAGGCATAGACTGTGCCATTTTCATGTACCAGACGGATGTTTTGGAATATAAGGTGAGCCTGCGCACCAGCGAAAAGGTTAATGCGGCCGAAGTGGCGGCCTTCTTCGGAGGAGGAGGCCATGTCCGCGCGGCAGGCTGCACCATGAGAGGAACCTTTCATGACTGCGTGAACAACCTTGCCGTACATATCGAGAAACAGTTGGAAAATGCCTGATGGGTGCGGTCGGCCGTAGGAGAGTTTACTATAGAACAATTTGGTATCCGCTGAGCGGAGGAGACCAACGCCTTGGATGGAGGAAGCTTTGAACGGAATTATAATCATTGATAAAGGGCCGGATTTCACTTCCGCAGACGTGGTGGCTAAAATGCGTGGAATCTGCGGACAGAGGAAAATCGGGCATACGGGAACCTTGGATCCTGCGGCTACGGGGGTGCTCCCCATATGTCTGGGCAGCGGCACGAAGCTTTGCGGCCTTTTGACCGACAAGGATAAAGAATATGTGGCAGAACTGCTTCTGGGTGTGAGGACGGATACACAGGATACCACCGGCCGGGTGCTGGAGGAGAACTCCGTGGAAGTGACGGAGGATGCGGTCAGGGCGGCCTGCCTGTCCTTTGTGGGCGATTATCAGCAGGTGCCTCCCATGTATTCCGCTCTCAAAGTAAACGGCAGACGGCTGTATGAGCTGGCCAGAGAGGGGAAAGAAGTGGAGCGTAAGGCCCGCCCTGTGACAATCCTTGCTCTGGAGATTCTGGAACTCAGGCTGCCCGTGGTGAAAATAAGAGTGGCATGCACCAAGGGGACTTACATACGGACTCTTTGTGCGGATATCGGAGAAAAATTAGGCTGCGGAGGCGCTATGCGGAGCTTACGGCGGACAAGAGTGGGAAAGTTCACTCTGGAACAAGCCGTCACATTGGGACAGCTTCAGGAAAGGAAAGATTCGGGCAGGCTTGCCGAGGCGCTGCTTCCCGTGGAAAGCTGTTTTCGGGGGTATCCCTGTCTCATGGTGAGAGCCGGAGCAGGTAAGTTTTTGGAAAACGGAAATGCCCTTTACCCGGACCAGACGATAGAGAACCGAATTTACGGGCATCAGGAATGGGTGTGTTTTCATAGGCCGGACGGAAGTTTTGCGGGGATTTACGCCTTTGACGAAACGGAAAACCGGTATAAACCGGTAAAAATGTTTTTGGAGAAAGAGTGATCAGTACTTGGAAATTATAGCAAATACTACTGATTTTTATTTGGATAGAGAAACTGCTGCGGCCATCGGGAAATTTGACGGCATACATATCGGACATAGAAGACTGCTGGAAGAGATCCGGGAGAAGAAGAGAGAAGGGCTTTGCGCCTGTGTCTTTACTTTCGATCCGGCTCCGGCGGTCCTTTTTGGCTTGTCGGACGGGAAAGAGCTTACAACAAAAGAAGAAAAGCATCTGCTATTTGAGCGTATGGGTGTGGATATTTTAATTGAATTTCCCATGAACCGAGAGACGGCGGCAACGGCTCCCGAAGCTTTTGCCGCAGAGATTTTGGCGGAGCGGATGCAGGCCAGATTTCTGGCTGCGGGAAGCGACTTGTCTTTTGGGGCGAAGGGGGCCGGAAATGCCGAACTCCTCCGGAAGCTGGGGCCGGAGCTGGGATTTCAGGTTAAGACCATTGATAAAATCTGTCTAAAGGGGCGGGAGGTCAGCTCTACTTTCGCCCGCTGCTGTGTGGAGAAAGGGGATATGGAGCAGGCGGAGGAACTGCTGGGAATGCCCTATCCCGTGTTCGGAACAGTGGTAAAGGGCAATCAGCTGGGCAGGAATCTGGGATTTCCCACGGTGAACCTGCTTCCTCAGGAGAGTAAGCTGATGCCGCCCAAGGGAGTGTATTTCTCCCAAGTCCGCCACAGGGGAAAGCTGTACCGGGCGGTCAGCAACGTGGGGTATAAGCCTACGGTTACCGATGAGCATATCATGGGAATCGAATCCTATCTATATGATTTTAAAGAGGATATCTACGGGGAGCCGATAGAGGTTTACTTGCGGAAATTCAGCAGACCGGAGCGGCGCTTTGAAAATGTGGAGGCTCTGCGAAAGCAGCTGGAAAAGGATATAGAGGCAGGCTTGCGGTATACTATGTGACAATTCCGGCGCCGCCACAGCGCAAAGCGGGATTCCCCGCTTTTTATACGGTTCAAATGATATATGCGGGCAAGCTCCCGGCAGGATATAAACCTACGGACTTTCATGCATGGCTGTATAGCTGACTGTGTGGGAGTTTAGGAAGGATACGGTCGAATCATTGTAAAAATCTGTAACGGTTCAGTGACCTGTCTGAACCGTTACAAAAATCTTAATAATTTCTAAAATTTGTATTGTAACTTTTTGTCTTTTCCCGTAGAATTAAAATAGTTGCCCTATTTTTACCGGAAATATGCACGCCTCCAAATATTGGCTGATCTGCATAGGGAAGTGAGTTGCACACTCTCTTATGAAGAGTGCAAGGGTGTAATCTCGGAATATCCGGCGGACGGGGCACGGAAAGTAACTTTTATAGTAAAGCAGCATGAAGGGAAGCGAAATATGAGTGCAAGTATTCTATTGTCAATGGCGGGAGGTTTGGGACTTTTTCTGTTTGGTATGCGCGTGATGAGCGATTCCATAGAGAAGGTTGCAGGCGCTAAGCTCCGCCGGATTCTGGAGATTTTTACAACCAACCGTTTTACCGGCATGGTGGTGGGTATCGTTTTTACAGGTATTATCCAGTCGTCATCGGCCTGTACGGCCATGGTTGTCAGCTTTGTAAACGCAGGACTTATGAACCTGTATCAGGCTGCCGGTGTTATTTTTGGCGCTAATATCGGTACCACAATCACTTCACAGCTGGTATCCTTTAACCTGTCGGCATATGCACCGTTGATTCTGCTTTCGGGTGTTCTGGTGGTAATGTTCTGCGGGAAAGAAAAGGTGAAAAAGTTTGCGGAAATCATTATAGGCTTTGGCGTCCTGTTTTTGGGATTGAGCACTATGTCCAGCTCCATGGCCAGTATGCGGGAGGTGCCCGAGGTGGTAAACCTGTTGAGCTCCCTGAAAAACCCCTTTATGGCTACCATTGTGGGACTGCTTTTGACATCGGTTATCCAAAGCTCCTCCGTTACGGTCAGCATCGTGCTCTTGTTGGCCAATCAGGATCTGCTCTCCTTACATATTACCTTGTACATCATTTTGGGTTGTAATATCGGTGCCTGTACCACGGCGCTGCTGGCCTCCTTGGCGGGCAAGAAGGACGCCAAGAGGGCGGCTCTGATTCATTTCTGGTTTAACGTGATCGGTACGGTGGTTCTGTATATTCTTTTGTTTGTGGCAGAGGAGCCTGTGACAAACCTTATTTGGGCGGTTTCGTCGGACAACGGCCGTTTTGTGGCTAATGCCCATACGATGATTAAGATTTTTCAGGTGGTGGTGCTGTTCCCCTTCTCCAAATGGATCGTTAAACTATCGGTTCTCTGTGTGCCCGGAGAGGACAAGAAGGTGGGCTATCGCGAGAGCTATCAGTTGAAATATATCGGAGACAAGGTGGTATTCAACCCTGCCACCGCAGTGGTGGGAGTGATGAAAGAGTTGGATCGTATGGCGTCTCTTGCCAATGAAAATCTGAATCGTGCCATGAATGCTTTGATTACGCTGGATGAAGAGGATATTGAAGAAGTGTATGAGGTGGAGAAGAATATTGACTTCTTAAACCATGCCATCACTGATTATCTGGTGAAAATAAACCAGACCACTCTGCCCATTGAGGATTTGAAGAGTCTGGGTGCGCTGTTCCATGTGGTGAACGATATCGAGAGAATCGGCGATCATGCCGAAAATGTGGCGGATGCCGCCAGACAGCGGAAGGAACAGGGATTGGTTTTCAGCAAGGACGCGCAGAGGGAAATGGGCGAGATGCTGGATATGGTAAATAAGCTGATTCAGTATGCCATAGATATGTTCGTCAGAAGCGACGAAAGCCATATGCAGGATATTATCGCTTTGGAGGACAAGGTTGACGATAAAGAAAAGGAACTGCAGAAGCTTCATGTGCAGCGTCTTTCCAGAGGAGAGTGTACGCCTGCGGCAGGCATGGTTTTCTCCGATATCGTGTCCGGCTTGGAGAGAGTGGCGGATCATGCCACCAACATTGCTTTTTCTATTGTGACTGCGGAGCGGGAAGCGGAAGCAGAGACAAATTCATGAAAATTTTGCGTAACAGTTCAGCCATGCGCGAAACCGCTGTTTTGCGGTTTCTGTGTATGCGTTACTGGTCACGGAGTGAACAGTAACACTGTTACGTTTTTTATAAATAAAAAAGTTTATAATAGAAATTTATGGAATCTGTTGACATATGGTGGAGATAAAGGTATAATTTGTTTTGCACGTAACAATTTTGTAACAATATTGTAATTTAGATTTCACAGTTAAAGGGATTTCATACATGAGACATTTAAAACGTAAGAAGAAAATAGCAATGGTTTCCGCAGGATTGATATGCTGTCTTGCACTGGAGCAGCCTTTGGCTGTTTCCGCGGCGGAGGGGACAAGCATTTTACAGACAGCAGGCGTGGCGTCCATTTTGGAGACTACCCTTACCACGGAAGAATATAAAGAGAGGGCGCAGCAGGCACAGGGCGCTTCGTGGGGGTATACCAATATCGGTATTGCCAATGTGGAGAGCGGCAATCTGAATGTCCGGGAGTCTCCGTCCACCGACAGTAAGCTGGTGGGCAAGATGCCCAAGGATTCGGCTTGTGAAGTGGTGGAAATGTTTGACGGCTGGGCACACATTACTTCCGGAGAGGTGGAAGGGTACGTGAGCACGGAGTTCCTGTTTACCGGTCCGGAGGCAAAGATTGCGGCGGATGATTTAGCGCGTACCGTGGTGTTGGTGAACACGGACGGATTGAACGTGAGGGACGAAGCGAATACGGAAAGTGCGGTTTTGACACAGGTTCCCAAGGGAGAGGAATTGGAATATGTGGAGACGCTGGAGGGATGGATTAAGGTATCCATTGACGGCGAGGAGGCGTATGTTTCTTCCGATTTCGTCACGGTGGAGGAGAGGCTGGATACGGCCATCACCATGACGGAGCTTTTGTACGGACAGGGAATATCCGATATCCGCGTAGAGCTGGTAGAGTATGCAAAGCAGTTCCTCGGCAATCCTTACGTATGGGGCGGTACAAGCCTCACCAAGGGAGCGGACTGTTCCGGATTCGTATTGAGTGTATTTAAGAAGTTCGGCGTGCACCTGAGCCATCATTCCGGTTCTCAGGCCAAGGAAGGCACGAAGATCAGCGTATCCGATTTGAAACCCGGCGATTTGGTATTTTATGCGAACAGCTCGGGAACCATCAACCATGTGGCAATCTATATCGGCAACGGGCAGGTGATTCATGCCAGCAGTCCTAAGACAGGTATTAAGATCAGTAATTATAATTACCGTACTCCCATAAGATGCGTGAGGGTTCTGCAGGATTAAACAGGATATTTAGGCTATGGAAAGAACGGCTTTGCAGTATGTGGAGCAAAGGCTGCTGTGATTTCGTTCTTTACATTTCCGGGAAGTTGTGATATTATGAGACAGTGCGATTTAGCCGATGCCCGGTTTTGGGAATCTCCGCCGAGGCTTAGTGTCAGGCGTTTTTGCACAGGAAATATATTGTTAGTATGGAGGAACGAAAATGATTTCGAAAGAAAAGAAAACGGCAATTATGAACGAGTATGCGAGGACACCCGGCGATACCGGATCACCTGAGGTACAGGTAGCGGTTCTCACAGCCAGAATTCAGGAACTTACCGAGCATCTGAAAGCTAACCCCAAGGATCATCATTCCCGCCGCGGTATGTTGAAGCTGGTAGGACAGAGACGTGGTCTTCTGGATTATCTGAAGAGAAAGGATATCGAGAGATATCGTGCTTTGATTGAAAGACTTGGTTTAAGAAAATAAGCAATGAGATAACGAGAGGCGGAAAGCAGCCGATATTCGGCACTTTCCGCTTGTTGTGCGTATTATGTGTTAAAAGTCCGTGTTCCCCTTGCTTGCATCAGACAAATTGCCGTCAAGGATTCTAAGGACCGGACTGTTGTTAGCCATGGGACAGAAGTAAGCCCGAGACCGCTGAAAAACGTAAGCCTGAAGGCGCAAGCTTATTCGGAGCGTGCTTTTTTCAGTAGTTTCGGTGTCTTCTGTTCCTGAAGATAGACAAGCCGATGTAACGGCAGAATGGAGGACTTATGTATAAGAGTTACGAAATGGAACTTGCCGGCCGTACCCTGAAGGTTGACATAGACCGTGTGGGTAAGCAGGCAAACGGATGTGCATTTATGCATTACGGCGATACGGTTGTGCTTTCGACTGCAACCGCGTCCGAGAAACCGAGAGAGGGAATCGACTTCTTTCCTTTGAGCGTTGAGTTTGAAGAGAAGATGTACGCAGTGGGCAAGATTCCCGGCGGCTTTAACAAGAGAGAGGGCAAGGCCAGCGAGAATGCCATCTTGACCAGCCGAGTAATCGACAGGCCTATGCGCCCGCTGTTTCCGAAGGATTACAGAAATGACGTTACTTTGAACAATATGGTTATGAGCGTGGATCCTGCCTGCCGTCCCGAACTGGTAGCAATGCTGGGCGCTGCGATTGCAACCTGCATTTCCGATATTCCCTTTGACGGCCCCTGTGCCATGACTCAGGTAGGGATGATTGACGGTGAGTTTGTCATCAATCCTTCTCAGGAGCAGTGGAAGGTGGGAGACTTAAATCTTACGGTGGCTTCCACAAGGGAGAAGGTTATTATGATCGAAGCGGGGGCAAATGAGGTTCCCGAGGCGAAAATGCTTGAGGCTATTTATAAGGCACATGAGATCAACCAGACCATTATCGACTTTATTGACAAGATTGTTGCGGAGGCAGGCAAGAAGAAGCATGAATATACCAGCTGTGCCATTCCGCAGGAAATGTTTGACGAGATGAAAAAGATCGTCACTCCCGAGGAGATGGAGACAGCGGTATTCACCGATGATAAGCAGACCCGTGAGGAGAATATCCGTGTGATTACGGAGAAGCTGGAAGAGGCGTTTGCGGAGAACGAAGAGTGGCTTGCAGTCCTTGGGGAGGCAGTTTACCAATATGAGAAGAAGACCGTGCGCAAAATGATCCTGAAGGACCACAAGCGTCCCGACGGCCGTGAGATTACCCAGATCCGTCCTTTGGCAGCGGAGGTAGATCTCATTCCCCGTGTCCATGGTTCCGCTATGTTTACCCGGGGTCAGACCCAGATTTGTAACGTATGTACGCTGGCTCCTCTTTCCGAACAGCAGAGAATCGACGGTTTGGACGAGAACGAGGTGGGCAAGAGATATATGCACCACTATAATTTCCCTTCCTATTCCGTAGGTGAGACCAAGCCCTCCAGAGGACCGGGAAGACGTGAGATCGGCCATGGCGCGCTGGCCGAGAGAGCGCTGATTCCCGTGCTTCCCAGCGAGGAGGAGTTCCCCTATGCAATCCGGACCGTATCGGAGACTTTTGAATCCAACGGCTCTACTTCCATGGCATCCACCTGTGCCTCCTGTATGTCATTGATGGCGGCAGGCGTTCCGATCAAGAAGATGGTGGCAGGTATTTCCTGCGGTCTTGTGACCGGTGACGCGGATGATGATTTTGTACTGCTGACCGATATTCAGGGGCTGGAAGACTTCTTCGGTGATATGGACTTTAAGGTGACCGGTACTACGGAAGGTATTACCGCTATCCAGATGGATATTAAGATTCACGGTCTCACAAGGCCTATTGTGGAGGGTGCAATAGCACGCTGCCGTGAAGCAAGGCTGTTTATTATGGATACTTGTATGAAGCCCGCTATTTCCGCACCCAGACCTGAGGTAGGGCCTTATGCACCCAAGATTATTTCTATTCAGATCGATCCCGATAAGATCGGCGAGGTGGTCGGACAGAGAGGTAAGACCATCAATGAGATTATTGCCCGCACCGGCGTTAAGATTGACATTACGGACGACGGCAGCGTATCCGTATGCGGCACGGATAAGGAAATGATGGACAAAGCCTTGGAAATGATTAAGATTATCGTTACCGATTTTGAGGAAGGCCAGATTTTCAAGGGCAAGGTAGTGGGTATTAAGGAATTCGGGGCATTTATCGAATTTGCGCCCGGCAAGGAGGGAATGGTTCACATTTCCAAGATTGCGAAGGAGAGAATCAACCGTGTGGAAGACGTGCTGACATTGGGCGATACAGTGACTGTAGTATGCCTCGGCAAGGATAAGATGGGCAGAATCAGTTTCTCCATGAAGGATGTGGCACAGAAATAGAATAACGGTTCCTATGGAATAAAAGGGGGCGCAAAATCCCCCTCCGGAAGCTGCTTCAAATCATTTGAGGCAGCTTTTTTAATTGAAATGAATCATAAAAGGAACAGAAACGTCTATAGTGGTGAGAGCATTCGGAACAATCCAAAAGTAATATATTATAAGACACAGGCGCCGGAGGAGTGATACAACTTCCGGCACCTTTTTGAGTAACTGAAGAAGTTACTGTTCACTCGCTGTCGCCGCGAGGTGAAACCCGAGACAGACATGTGCGAAATCGCTGTTTTGCGATTTCTGTGCATAGGTTGCTGTGAACGGAGTGA
>ERZ808037.1395-NODE-1395-length-15903-cov-5.323708_pt1 | contig 15903 bp, 14 predicted proteins | sample MGYA00380190_ERZ808037 | MGnify/ENA primary metagenome ERZ808037 (study PRJEB31490, sample SAMN06133399) | mouse gut metagenome | isolation source: J9 | host: mice | place: China: Chengdu | collected 2015-05 ... | reverse complement strand
CAAGCTGCACATCAGGATTCCTCCTTGCCGAAATATTCATAATATCCCGAATCGCCGCCCCGGTCGGCGCAGTCACAACACCGATAACCTTAGCATAGCGGGGAATGGGCTGCTTATACTCCGGCGAAAACATGCCCATCTCTTCCAGTTCTTCTTTAAGCTGCTGGAAACGCAGGAATAAGTCGCCTTTTCCTTCCCGCTTAATCTCCTTTGCATAGAGCTGGTACTTCCCGTCCCGCTCATACACGTCCACCGATCCGGTAACGATAACCTGCTGACCTTCCTCCAACCGAAAAGAAAGGCCCACCCGCTGACTGGCAAACATCACCGCGGACAATGTGCCCTTCCCATCCTTTAATGTAAAATAAATATGGCCGGAAGAATGGTATTTACAGTTGGAAACCTCTCCCTTGACAGAAATACGGCTTAAAGCATAATCCTGGACGAACATGTTCTTAATATACGTATTGACCTGAGAAACCGTATATATACCTGTATTTGCCATCTTTACACCATCTTTGCCAAAATCCCGTTAATAAACCCGGAAGAGTCCTTGCCGCCAAATTTCTTGGCAAGCTCCACGGCCTCATTAATGGCTACCTTTTCGGGGATTTCCTCATCATATTTCATCTCATAAACCGCCAGGCGGAGAATCGTCAGCTCCACCTTCCCCATCCGCTTTGTCCGCCAGCCCTGTGCTACCTTATTAATACGCTCATCTAAGGAGGAAATTTCTTCGATAATCTGCAGAACCTTGCCTGTCAGTTCCGCCCTGTCCTCCGGCTTTGCCGCCGTGCGGTGAATTACTTCGATTTCCCCCTCCGGGCCTTCCTCTTCCTCGTCAAGCATAAGAAAATAATTCTCCATCTGCCCGGGAAGTTCCCCGGCAGAATAAAAATCTACACAAAACAGCATTTTAAAGCAATGCTCTCTCATTTCTCTTCTGGTCATTCTGCCCATTATATTCCTCCTGCATCGCAAGCAGTAAAATCTTTTCCTGCCCACGCAACTATTACCTGAAAACACATCGCCAAGCTGACGATTCTATTAGTTTGTGTTATTATAGCAAATTTGCCTATGTTATACAACCAAAAACGACAGAGAAATTCGGCAGGGCAATAAAAAAGGCAGATTATCCCCTCTTTCTCAGGAATCCTGCCTTTTTCGTGGGCGCATGATGATTTACTGCGCTGCTTCCATATTCACTCCGGCGATTTTAATATTAATGTCCAGAACGGATAAGCCTGTCATATTTTCAATCGCAGACTTTACCCGATCCTGCACAGCTTCGCTGACTTCGGGAATATTATAGCCGTAGGTTAAGTTCAGGGAAAGGTCTACCGATACATGATCCTCGGTTACATCCACCTTAACTCCCTTTGACAAATTCTTCATGCCCAGCTTTCCAACCAGTTCATTCGTAATATTTCCAGCCATGGAATCCACGCCGTCCACCTCGGTAGCCGCCAGCCCGGCGATAATCGCCACGACCTCGTCGGCAATCTGAACCTCGCCCAGTTTATCCTTTTCATATACTTTATGCGTGCTTCGATTCTCTGTTTCTGCCACAATCTTACCTCCTGCCTGATGCAAAATAAATGCAGATATCTTCCTTCTGCCCTGATTCTTTCTTCATTATAGCAGATGAAAAAGTATTTGAAAAGGGTATTTCTTTTTTTTGCATAGTATGCTATACTTTCGTTACTGTTCACATGTTCACAAGCAGTCATGCCACCATAAATGAATGTCTGCTAAGTGCACAAGAATACATATTAAAAAACAAAAAGGAAGTGTCAAAACCATGAAAGAAAATAAAGGCTGGTTTCTGCGCTGGCCCTGGAACGTAATCATCTATCTCCTGCTGTTCCTGGTTCTGCGTCTTTTTGCCGTTCCCATCATCCTTATTCTGATGCAGATTCAGCAAAAAAACAATCCTCATGGGATATCGGAGGGCTATTGTTTAAACCGTACCCGAAAACGGCTTATGTGGCTGATTTGGGCACTGCTGGTACTGCTTATCTCGGCAGTGCTGTTTTTCATGCTTAAAATAGGACTGGAGCAGGATCGAACCTATTGGGAAACCATGGACTATGTGACTCTGGCCGTCTGCGGTATCGGCGGCCCGCTTTTTCTTATCGGCGGAGTTTACCTGGGCTATATCGCCGTCCGGGACACATTTTTCCCGGAAAAAAGCGCCCTGGCGCAGTCCATAAGAAACCAGCTGCCCTATCCCGACGAAGCCCCGCCGGTGAACGAACTTTTTTCCATGGTGGATGCGGATTTAAAGGAAAATGCGCAGTGGTTCGGCCCGGTGGGGATTGGCAGGGAATGGGTTTTAGGCGACAAAGTAAACAAAATCGACCGCATCCGGGGTATCTTCGTGGTCAATGAGCTTCATCAGCACCACACCCAAACCGGTATCCGCACCAGCCGCAACCTGGAGTTGGTTCTGATTGACGACCGCTGGCAGCGAAACATTACCAGCTTTAGGAATCTGAACGACCTGCAGGCAGCAGCAGACTGCCTGGCTCTCAGGGTTCCCTGTGCACAGCGGGGTTCTGGCAGCGCAGGCAGAACCTTCTGGAGCATGGATGAGGCTTCACGGGAAAATTTCAACCGGGAGTTCCGCCAAAAGCAAAGCCTCCGCGCCTCGCAGCAGCTTATCCAGGAAACCCAAAGCGGCAGTCCCCAGGATATGATTCTTCTGCAGGTCAACGGCCAGGTAACCTCCCGCGTAACCCAGGCTCTTGTTGACGAGCAGCTTCGATTATGTCTTTTGCAGGGACAGGGTTCTTTTTCCCTGACCCCGAACCATCCAATAGAAGCAGGAAAACAACGCTTCCGAAGCCTGCATGTTTCGGTTTCGGAAGGAACGATTTGGCTTTTTGCAGAACACCAAAACCAGCCCGGTGCAGGGCTTTCTAAGGCAGTGCAGGAACGTGAAGCCAGGGATGTACTCTCTGCCTGGCTTTACCGGAAAGCACCGGATACCTCTTTCTGGACACCGAAAGCCAGAAAATAAATAGCAATGAAAAATAGAAATAAAGAAAGAAACGATTCAGCAGAAAAGGAGAAAAGCTATTATGGCAGCAAGTTTAAGCAATGAAGTTAAACAGGCGCTTGAGGATATTTACTATAATGAGCGCACCGGTCGGGGCAGGGAAGCCCTTGCCCTGCTGGAAAGGGCTTCCGCAGCCGGGGACGGGGATGCCACCTGTGTCCTCGCCCGGTGCTACTGCGGAAGGCAGTATGTATGGGCAGGTCACGGTTTTCCCGAGGATGACCATAAAGCCGTCCGCTATCTTCACAAATCGGTAGAACAGGGCAGCGCTCTGGGCGTTTTAGTCGCCCTGCGCTCCGGGGAACTGACCCCTTCGGTACAAAAAAAGATGCCCTTTAAAAACCTGCAGGAGGCCATGGATGAAGCATTGGCGCTGGCAGAAAGCGGGGACGCCTTCTCTCAGTATGTGGTAGCGAATTCCTATTTCTGGTGGGATTTTTTAAGCATCCAGAACAAGGACGCGGATTCCTTCCCCAGCCATGAACAGTTTAAAGCATACTTAAAAGAGAACATCTCCAAGTGTGAGGACTGGTTCTGGAGAGCGTTCCGGGGCGGAATGTATTTTGCAGCCAATAACCTGAATAAATATTACCGGGAAGGCGACGAAGATATTATTGCCCCCCAGCCGGAAAAGGCCAGGGATCTTTATAAGATTGGTGCAGAAGCCGGGCACCCTATTATGCAGGCTATTCATGCCGATGATTTAAGCGAAGCGGGCCGGAAGGAAGAAGCGCTTCACTGGTATAAAAAAGCCGCTGAAGGGGGGCATCCGGGAGCCTGGTACGATGTGGGGCGCTGCTATTTCAACGGAGAAGGCACAGACCAGGATGATACCTATGCCGTGCGGTGTTTTGAAAAAGAACTGGAAAAAAATCCCATCCACGAAGGTTCCTGCAATCTTTTGGGCAAAGCCTATTTCTTTGGACGGGGCGTTTTGACAGACTATGCCAAAGCCTATCACCTTCTCTACACGGCTTATGACCGCCAGCAAAGCACCTGGGGCATGTTTTATCTGGCAAAATGCGCCTTTAACGGTCTGGGAACCCCCCAGGATTACGGCAAAGCTTTGGAGTTTATCCGAAAAATGACCTTTGAAAATCCGGAAGCTGACTATATGCAGGGCTACATCCATGCCCGGGGTCTGGGCGGCGTGCCGGAGGATATTAAAAAAGGTGTGGAACTTCTCAAAAAAGCTGGAAACCTACCGGAAGCCAAGGAGGAACTTCTGCACTACAAAAAGACCCTTTTCGGCAAATGGGTAAGGCGAAGCTGAACCTGAGCCAAACCTAAGCTGAACCATTGGAAAAAACACCGGGAAAGAGGCAGCTGCAGTAAGTTTATCTATTTTTCTCTTAATGCAGAAACCTCTTTCCTGACTATTCATTCAGGACTTATCGGTGATTTGCCGCCTTTACTTTTGTGCCACAAGCAAATAGCGGTGAATAGTTCCCTCAACGCAGCCCTCAGCTTCGATGATCTTCTGCATGTTCAGCAGCCCTTCAAAACATCGATCCACCGAAAACCCCGGAAATTCCCATGCAATAATATGTGCAAACCATACAAATGCACCCATATCATAAAACTTAATCGGTCGGTATGCTTCTTCTGCGCGGATGAGATGAAAGCCTGCATCTTCAAACACCTTTTTCTGTTCTTTAAGGTTTAAATGCGGAAAAGGTTTTTCTGTTCCCGGAAGAACCATTTCAACCAAATCCCGATCATTATCGCTGCCGACCTGTTCGGTAATAAAGATTCCGCCCTTCTTGAGCAGACGGTACAGTTCCCCGGCATCAAAGCTTCCATGCCGGTTAATAATCCTGTCCAATGTCTGGCTGGCAAAGGGGATTTCCGAAGGATTGCTGCATTCCTTAAAGTGAATCCCCAGAGGCAGTAAAACTTCCCTGCAGAGTTCAACATTCGGTTTAAATCCTTCCGTTGCCGATGTTTTATCAAAGGGATGATGCAGCGATAATAAAAATTCCCCGCCGCCGGTATCGTAATCCAAGAGATAAAGATCATCTCTTAAATACTTTCTTACAATCTTTTCATAATCCCAGGGCAAGTCCTTTTCTTCGGTATATTTCCCGCGAATATGCGAAAAATCCCAGCCCTTAATATGTGCTGTCTTTTCTTCTTCCTTCCAAATTGCTTTTAATTTATTCTCATTCATTTCAACTGCTTCCTTTCCAACGAATTTTACCTTATCCCAATCAGGCGGGGCTTTATCCGCCACAAAGGAATTACCCCCATTGCCTGAAAAAATAAAAATAAATCATCGGCGCAGTTTTTGTTCTGACAACCGTTATTTTATTATCCCCGATGCAATCTGCTGTCCGTTTTAAACTGCACCAAGTAATTAATTCGTTTTCTCATCTCTGACCTCCAGAATATTTTATTAAGGACCTGGTACAGTTTATCGGATATTTGGAATTTCCTTTAGCGTGTGCCAGAACAAATTATTCCTTATAAAATAAAATTATATTACCGCTTCTTCAAGCAGTCAAGATTTAACCCCTCTCCAAGACATGAAATCATCTCGTGATGGTTGAATCCTATTTACAGTGACCTCAACATTTGCATGAACCAGTTCATTGATACGGAAAAGTAATGTAGGATCAGAATGAAGCAGGGCTGGACGGCAGAAAGCCGTCCAGCCTTAAATTATGATTATGGAATACCGCTTTTATCGATAGATATTCCATCCTTTATACGATCTCATCTTCCCAAAACGGAACGCTTATTTTGACTTACTCTGACAAATTCATCAAAGAAATCACTATCTGATCTGCTGTTACTTCCGTTTTTCGTTTAACGATATCTTCAATCTGTGCCCTCTGCTGATCGGTAATGCTTGGCGCATTAATTACAACATCCACCTGACCGGATGATACACTGACCACCGGATCGGCAAATCCTTTTGCCATCAGCAGGGTTTCTGCCGCGTTTTCCCTTTCGGCAATATCCGTTAAATCAATCATTTCCTGAATCGCCTGCTGTTTTGCCGCCTCTTCGATTCCTGTGCTGTTGATTAAATTCATCAGTGCATCCTTATTCTTTGCCCGGATCTGCTCCCGGTTTAACTGCACATTGGCTATGTAATCCGTTACGCTCATCCCGCTGGTAAGCACGGCTTCTCCCGGATTTTCCAGGCCGCTTTCCTGTGCGCCCTGTTCCGACGCCTCGGCATAAACCTGATCACCTGCCGCTGCCATGCCTTCTTCTCCTGTTTCGGCGGCAAACGGATCGCCTTCATTTTCCATCATTGCCTCTTCAATAGTACCGTCGTCAGAAACATCCTGATCCAGGCTTCCGATTTCGTACAGGTTTTCTCCGTAGTTGGGACTTGCCTGGTTCTCTGCCAGGATGTCTTCGTCGGAAATCTCCAGCATCCCCGCTTCAAACACCTCGCTCCCCGCTGCCAGTTCCTGTTTCCCGGCATAGTTCAGATATCCGGCAGCCGCAATCATCACGGCAAGCGCGGTAATAATCACCTGATTCCGGCGAAACAGTTTTTTCATGTTCAATTCTTTTTTTGGTTTCATTCTACTCGCTCCTTTATTCCACCCGTTTTAATACTTTAATTTTATGAGCCGGAAGCCCAAATAATGCCTGCATTGCCTCAGTAATTTCTGCTTTTACTGTTGGACTTCCTCCCCCCTGGGCGCTGATGATAATTCCTGACAGTTCCGGGCGCAGTTCTTTCTCTAAAAGCGCCCCGCTTCCCCCACTGCCCGAAAGACTCCCTCCGTCCGACGAAAGCACCGTGTTCACCTCCTCCTGCTGCTCGGTCACTTCCCGGCTCCCACCGGCAGAATCCACCTCCTTTGTCGATGACTGCGAATGTTTTCCATCGGTTCGGTATACCCTTTCCTCCGAGGATTTCAGGACAATAAGCACATCCACCGCCCCCACACCCTCAACCTTTTTCAGCACCTCCTTTACCCGGTTTTCCAAAACAGCCTCATAAGAAGCAAGCGAATCATCCCCGCCCGCCCCTTCTTGCCCCCCGGCCTTCGATAAACCTGCCAGATCTGCAGAGCCTGTCTTTTCCGCCAAAACTTTCGCCAGAGAAGCTTCCAGAGAATTATCTTGTGCATCCTCCCCGTTTCCCTCTCTGCCCACCCCTGTCTTATCCAAATTCCCTCCATTCATGCCCGCTTTGCCCATCTTCTCCCCACCCCCATTCTTCCCGGATAACGGCATAGCAACAATCATCATAATTAAACCAAGACAGAGCAGAACAATCCATCCCTCCTTAGTCATCCTTCCAGGTAATCCGCACAGCTTCTTCCTCCAATCCATAATACCTTGCCACCTTCCTCTTAAATTCCTCTGCCGCCTTCTGCGTTTTTTCCCCAGTGCTGTTCTGTGCTCCTTCATTTTCTTCTTTTCCGTCTTTATCTGGCACCTTTTCACCAATCTTCTCTACATCTTTATCCGGTATTCCGCCATTATTCCCCCGGTCAATAACAATCTGAACCGGGTCAATGGAAACCGTTTTTCCATCCTTGTTCTCTTCACCAATCTCATCTGCATTCTCGTTTTTCCTTTCACTATCCTCCGGTTTCTTTTCCCCATCCCATCCTCTCCCTTCCTCACTTTCCCCACTCCCAATCACCATCACGATTTCCACGACCTGCCCAAATTTCTCCTCCCCTTCCCTTTCCTCAATCCTCGCTCCCGCGGACAGGCAGTAAAAACCTTCATCCTCAGCCATTGCCCGGACATCCATGCCCACCGCCTCTTCGTACTGTTTAATCATCCGGGAAATCCTCTCTTCTTCCATCCCCCAAAGCTTCTGCTCAAATTCACCCTGCTCCTGGGTAAAACGAATTTGTTCATAGGCTTGCGCCAGCCTCCCGTCCAAATGCAGCCCCCCGGTCAGCGGCGCAGCAACGATCAGGATAAATACCGCGCCAAAAAACAGTTTCATATACTGCTCATATTTTCCCGCAGGCATCAGGTGCGAAAGCAGGCTGACAAAAATCAGGTAATAGGTAATATTTTTTATCCACTGAAACACGGATTCACCCCCCAAAATAAACCGCATTCGTCGAAGCGCAGATAATGCCTAAAGACAAGGCAAACAGGCAGATAACGGCAATAACCAGATGTAAAAGCAGCAAGTGCGCTTTTGCCATCCCCTCCGCACAGGCCGTAATCCGCTTATCACACACCGGCTCCATCAGCGCCGCCGCTCCCTGGTATAAAATAAGGAAGAAGCACAGCTTCGCCACCGGCCCTGCAGCCAAAAGAACGAGCAAAAGAACTGCCGCCCCGCCAATCGTATTTTTTATCAGAACTCCTGTTCCCATCGTTACCTGCAAGATGGCTTCCGCTCCTGCCCCGATTCCGGGAATGGCGGAAACCACCTTCTGGACACCGGCCCGCTTCACACTGTCGGCAAAAGGCAAAATCATTGTCTGCACCATCTGCAGTCCAAGAAAAATGCCCACCATAGTTTTCAGACTCCAGCGCACCCCCTTTTCCAGCCCGTCCGTCAAACGGCGTACAAAAACCTCCCTGGAAATATTTCCCGCCAAGACCAGCAGTACATAAACCTTAATCAAAGGAAGAAGCACCTTCCCGCAGAAAAACTGCGCTCCGCTCACCCCTCCAACCACTGTACTGTACAGGGCAGCGCTGGATATGCTCCCCCCGGCAAAGGCCACGGCAAGAAAAAAAGAAGGGAGAAGCACTTTCATAAAATCAAGTACATTCTCCACCACCCTGCCCGCTGTTTCCACGCTGGTAAAAAAGCTGGCTGTTAAACAGGTAAAAGTTAAAAGATAGGTAATAAAAAAACCGATTTCCGCAATCCTGCTGCTGGGAAATACCGCCGCTGCCTGGGCAAACACCGCACCCAAAATCCCCAGTACCGCCGCCTGCCCCAAAAATCCGATGCTCCCTCCCATTTCCTCCAAAAAACTCTCCCAGAATGTACGGAATACGGTTTCTTTTGCTTCCCGAAAATTTCCCTTAACCAGTTCCTCCATCATTGCGGAAAAAGAAACCTTTCCTTCCCCATACTGCCGATTAAGAAATTCCTGGATATCCTCAAGCCCCAGATCGGGGATATCTGCGGAAAATAAACTCTCCTGCCCCTGCTCCTTGCTTTCCCCACCATTCTTTCCCCGACCTCCCCGGTCCTCCTGCTGTGATCCATAACCGGGAAACAAAAACCACCACAGACCAAACACTGCACTGATGCCGATAACCATAAGAACGTAACCCCATTTCCCCGGCAAACACCTTATCACTTTTCCCATTGCACAATCCTTTGCCTCTTCTTTCTCCTCTACAAACCTTTCATCCCAAAAACATCTCCAGTGTATCCAAAAGTGCCAGTACCACCGGCGCACTTAACGCCAGGATGGAAAGCTTTCCAAAAATCTCAATCTGGTTGCCCAAAAAACTGCACCCGCTGTCCTTACAGATCGCCGAGGCAAATTCACCGATATAGGTCACGCCCACCATTTTTATCATGGTTGAAAAATAAATATTATTCATCTTAATCGCCGTCTGAATCTCTTCAATCACCCGAAGCACCGATTCCAGCTTCTGCAGTCCATAGAAGAAAATAAACATCCCTGCTGCAATGGAAATATAGGTTCCATATTCTCCTTTCACCCCCTTCATCTGCACAGCCAGAAGCACAGCGACGATTCCCACGGCGGCCACCGCAATGATACTCAATTTTCACACCCCCTCGCCATACGCACCCGGATTTCTGCAAAACACAAGATTCAAAAAATACTTAAAACATCACCGAAGGAATCCCCGGATTATCTGCCTGAACATGCACCAGAACGATGCTTCCGAAAAATGTTACTGTTCACACGTTCACAGCAACAGGCAAAAATCCATGAAAATCGCCTTCGTCGATGGGATTTTTGCTCACTGGCTCCGTTTAACCTACGGTCAGCGCAGCAAGTGCGCAGACCTATGTGAACAGTAACGTTTTTCTTCTTTATATTTTCATATTCAAAACAAATGTTTGTAATTTTACCATGGATATGCTATAATCCAAGAAAGCTGATGACTTTACTTGTAAATCATCCAGTTTCAAAACAAAAAAGGTGTGAAAATCGACTTGATGTACAGCAAAAGATTCGTGAAATACGGAGAGTTTTAGATTAGATAAGAGGGTGAAACCGTGGAGATTAAGAAGAACTATACAGAAGTTTTAATTGACGGGAAAGTATATACGATGGGCGGCAATGAGGATACAAGTTATCTTCAGAAGATTGCATCCTATGTTAATCATAAATTAAAGGAGCTTCGCAGCCAGGCCGGTTTTTCCAAACTGGATGAAGATTACCAGCAGCTTATGCTGGAAATTAATATGGCTGATGATTATTTTAAGGCACAGGAAATGGCTGATGAATTAAAACAGCAGAAGGAAGAAATTGAACGGGATATTTACAGCCTGAAGCATGACCTGATTAACGCGCAGATGAAGCTGGAGAAGGCACAGAGCCAGATTGAAGAGCTGGAATCCGCACTGAGCAAGGCATTGAGCCTGGCAAGCACATCCGCCAAGAATCACGCAGAGCAAACAGCACAAAGCAGTTTAACCGCACAGCCCCATGTTCAGGATAGGGAAGAAATGGAAGATTTAGAGGAAGAACCTGCTTCTGCAGAGGAGAACTGGGGGGAAATCAAGGTCGAAGATATAGATGACTTTGATGACAGTATTGCCGGAGATTTACTTGGATTAGATTATACTCCGGATGGAAGCGAGGAGGAAGATGAAGAAATAAGCCAGGAAGATGATATAGAAGCTGAATCCCAAGAGATTTTTGCAGAAGAAAGAGAAGCGGAACTTGAGGAAGTTTCTGTATCGGAAGAGGATGCTGTACTGGAAGAAATATCGTTATTGGATGAAGCGGCTGAGCCGAAGTTGCCTGAATCCGAAGAAGTTATTGCGCTTGAGCCAATGATATCGGAAGAAGCAGAGGAGTTTGAACCGATGGTATCGGAGGAGGCAGCTGTGCTTGAAGCAGCGGTATCGGAGGAAGCAGAGGAGCTTGAACCAGTAGTATCCGAAGAAGCAGAAGAACTTGAACTGGTGGAATCCGAGGAAGTCGTTGTACCGGAGGAAATAAAAACTATAGAAGAGTTTTCAGAAGAAGCAGCTGAAGATTTTGTGGAAGAGGAAGTCAAGGAGGAGATTCTTGATGAATTTGAAGAAAACGAAATAGAAGCAGAGGAAATGCTTGAAAAAGAAGCACCTGGAAAAACATTTGATGAAGCAGAACAGCAAGAAGATTCTGAAATACAGGAAGATTCCGAAATACAGGAAGATTCTGAAATACAGGAAGATTCTGAAATACAGGAAGATTCTGAAATACAGGAAGATTCCGAAATGCAGGAAAAATCTGAAATACAGGAAGATTCTGAAAAGCAGGAAGATTTGGAGGAGGATTTTTTTTACGATGAGGAGTGGGAAGGCGAAGATATAGATGAACTGGAGTTGGAAGAAGATTTGGCATCTGAAAAGCAGACAGAAGAAACGCAGGAACCGAAAGAATTGACACAGGAAGAGCAGACAGCAGAAGCGCAGCTAGCTGAAGAAGAGAAGCAAATGCAGGCAGAGCTTGAAGCCCAGAAGCAGCGTGAGAAGGAAGAGATGGAAAAGCAGAAGGCGCTGGCGGCGGCAAAGCTGGCGGCGGCAAAGCTGCTTCAAAGCCGTACAGAGCAAAAGCCGGTACAGAATTTTTCCGGGAATAACCGGATGTATTCTAAGAATCCTAAGAATTTTCGATAGGGTGTATGGTGCAAAGCTTACCGTGCCGGTTAATCGAATACAGTGCCGCTTAATCAAAATACAACCGCATAAAAAGATAAGCAATGGAAGGATAACCTGGAAGGATGCTTTTTGCGGGGCATCCTTTCCTTGTTTTTCTGAGAATAAATGAAGAATAAAAGTTACTGTTCACATAGGTCTGCGCACTTGCTGCGCTGACCGTAGGTTAAACTGGGCTAGTGAGCAAAAATCCCATCGACGAAGGCGATTTTTATGGATTTTTGCCCGTTGCTGTGAACGTGTGAACAGTAATGATTAGCTTTCCTTATCGGTAAAATTATGATTTAGAATTGGATTTTTTTCTTGTTTTCTGTTATCATTGACGATAAGAAAAGGGAATGAACATAAAAAAATAAGAAATTTGCTTATTGTTCCGGTAAAGCTTTGGGAATGTTTGGTGATTATGTTCAGCCTTTAGATGATTAAGGAGGACGACGAGAATGAAAGGTACACCAGTGGTAACAGAAATGCAGGTTATTCCGGTTGCGGGATATGACAGTATGCTGATGACACTCAGCGGGGCACATGCGCCGTGGTTTACGAGAAACCTGGTGATTTTAAAAGACAGCGCAGGGAATACGGGCGTAGGTGAAATTCATGGGGGAGATTACACCTGTGATGCATTAAAAAGCTGTATTCCCCTGGTTGTGGGACAGCCGATTGGGAAGTACCGGGCAATCTTAGACCGTATACATAAAGGAAGCCGGCGTGCAGCCGAGGACGACGGCGAGGGAATCCAGACGCTTGACATCAGCAAGCTGAAATTCGTGGTAAAGGCAGAGTGGGCGATTGAATGTGCGCTTCTGGATCTTCTGGGGCAGTACCTGGATCTTCCCATGTGTGAGCTGCTGGGCGACGGAAAGCAGAGAGATCAGGTGGAAACCCTGGGCTATCTGTTCTATGTCAGCGATAAGGAAAAGGCAAAGCCGGCTCTTCCCTACATTGACGAGAGCGAAAGTACAGATCCGTGGTTTAGGCTGAGAAGACAGGAGATGCTCACACCGGCTCGGATCGTGGAACAGGCACAGGTGCTTCATGAAAAGTACGGCTTTAAAAACTTTAAGCTTAAAGGCGGCGTGCTGAAAGGGTCTGAGGAGATGGAAGCGGTAAGGGCTTTAAAAAAGGCATTTCCCAACGGACGGATTAATATTGACCCGAACGGCGCATGGAGCCTGCAGGAGGCTGTCGAAATCTGCAAGCCGATGGAAGGAATCTTAACCTATATTGAAGACCCGTGCGGACCGGAGGCAGGCTATTCCAGCCGTGAGGTTATGGCCGAGTTTAAAAATGCCGTAAAGCTTCCGGTGGCAACGAATATGATTGCCACGGACTGGCGGCAGTTCTATCATGCAGCAGCACTGAAGTCGGTGGACATCGTTCTGGCTGACCCGCATTTCTGGGGCTTTGGCGGCAGTGTAAGGATGGCACAGATTTTAAATGACTGGGGCCTGACCTGGGGAAGCCATTCCAATAATCATTTTGATATTACATTGACGGCATTTGCCCATGTGGCGGCGGCAGCGCCGGGAAATCCCACGGCGCTGGATACGCACTGGATCTGGCAGGACGGACAGAACCTCTTAAAGGATACGCCGCAGATTGCAGACGGATACCTTCAGGTGCCGGACAGACCGGGTATGGGCGTAACCCTGGATATGGAAAAGGTGATGGAGGCAAATAAGCTGTATAACCGGCTTGCGGACCATGATCGGGACGACGCAAAGGCGATGCAGTATCTGATTCCAGACTGGAAATATGACTGCAAGAAACCGGCACTGATACGTTAGAGCACGGAAAAAGAGTTATTGTAAAGGTTTTTAGGAAGAGTTTACAGCAGCTTTGGCTTTTGGCGGGTAAAACATTTGACCGTAAGATAGATGCGGACACGGCCAAAGCTGCATAAAAAATATGGAAAAGGGGAATAGAAAATGTTCTTTAAAAAGTATGGGGACATTATTGTAGGCATTTTCTTTATGGCTTTGTCTGCAATATTAATGGTCATGGCGCAGATGCTGCCCAAGTCCAAGGTTATGGAAATCGGACCGGATTTCATGCCTATGGTTATCGGCGGTCTTACCTTTGCCCTGGCAGCGGCTTTGACCTTTTTAAGCGTTAAGAATTTTAAGATGCACGCAGCAGAGATTGACCCGGCTAAGCTTCCGGACTGTGATTATAAGCGGGTGCTTTTAAGTGTAATCCTGGTGCTGGTTTATGTGTTTGTTCTCCAGCCGGTAGGCTTTATCGTATCTACCCTGGTATTCCTTCCTCTGCAGATGCTGGTGCTTTCACCGGAAGACAAGCGGGGCAAAAAAGATATTATGATGTTGCTGATTATTGATGTAATTTTTACCATGGCAGTATTTTTCTTATTCCGTTACGGATTTAAGATTGTGCTTCCGGCAGGTATCTTTACAATCAACTTATAAGGAGGGAGATTATGCAGGCATTAGGATTATTAGGAAATGCATTTGTCAGTGTGTGCCAACCGGCCTCCCTTCTGCTGATGATAGCAGGTGTGGCTGTGGGCATTATCTTTGGTTCCATTCCGGGACTTTCTGCGTCGATGGCTGTGGCATTGTTTCTGCCGCTGACGTTCTCCATGACGCCTTCGATGGGAATGAATACGCTGGTAGCCGTATATATCGGCGGTATCTCCGGCGGTTTGATTTCAGCAATCCTTTTAAACATGCCCGGTACGGCTTCTTCGATTGCAACCACATTCGACGGTCATCCGATGGCAAAAAACGGCGAGGCGATGAAGGCACTTGGCCTGGGCATCGTATTCTCAGCCATGGGTTCCATTTTTTCCTTTATCGTTTTGACCTTCTGTGCACCATCCCTGGCGGATATTGCACTGAAATTTACTCCGGCTGAGAACTTTGGCATCTGTTTCTTTGCGCTGACCATGGTGGCAATCTTAGCTTCCGGAAATATGATTAAAGGTCTTCTTGCCGGTATGTTCGGTCTGATGTTTACCATGATCGGCATGGCACCTATCGACGGAACCCCTCGTTTTACCTTTGGGGCAAGCAACCTGATGGCAGGTTTTGATACCCTTCCGACACTGATTGGTATTTTTGCTATCTCGGATATTCTGTGTACGGCAGAGAGTATGGGAAGCGGAAAGCTGGAAACGATTGAGGTTAAGAAGGTAAAGGGCTTTGGCTTTGGCATGAAGGAATTTATCTACCATCTGCCGAACTTCCTTCGTTCCTCCATTATCGGTACAGGTATCGGTATCCTTCCCGGTATCGGCGGTTCAACCTCCGGTATGCTGGCTTATGTTACGGCAAAGAACATGTCCAAAAAGAGAGATGAATTCGGCAAAGGCTGCCCGGACGGCATCGTGGCAACCGAATCGGCAAACAATGCGACTATCGGCGGTGCGATGATTCCTCTTCTGGTTCTGGGTATCCCCGGTGACGGTGTAACGGCAATGATGCTTGGCGGCTTTCTGATTCACGGTCTTTCCGCAGGCCCTCTGCTTTTCGTTAAGAATGCCGATGTTGTTTACGGAATCTTTGCGGCATGTATTGTCTGTGCATTAATTATGCTGGTGGTCGAGTGGACCTGTATTAAGGGTTTTGTTCAGGTATTAAAGGTTCCGAAACATATCCTTCTTCCGTTGATTCTGGTTCTGTGCTGTGTAGGTGCGTTTGCAACCAATAACCGTATTTTTGATGTACAGTCCATCCTGATTTTCGGTATCGTAGGTTACTTATACCACAAGTTCAGCCTGCCGACCACACCGTTTGTTCTCTGCTTCTTAATCGGAGAGATGCTGGAAACCTACCTGCGCCGCGGTATTATGCAGTATAAGTCCTTTGGTGCATTCTTTGCCCGCCCGATTTTCGACGTATTCTTTTTCGTGGCAGTAGGCGTTCTGGTATGGTCTGTCTTTAAGGAATACAAGGCTTATCTGGCAAAGAAAAAGGCGGCTTAGCGTTACTGTTCATATAGGTCTGCGCACTTGCTGCGCTGACCGTAGGTTAAACTGGGCCAGTGAGCAAAAATCCCATCGACGAAGGCGATT
>ERZ808037.1392-NODE-1392-length-15924-cov-11.927494_pt1 | contig 15924 bp, 15 predicted proteins | sample MGYA00380190_ERZ808037 | MGnify/ENA primary metagenome ERZ808037 (study PRJEB31490, sample SAMN06133399) | mouse gut metagenome | isolation source: J9 | host: mice | place: China: Chengdu | collected 2015-05 ... | reverse complement strand
GCCATCATGGTGGGCACCGGCAAGGGGGCGGAGCACGGCATCCTGGTGAAGTCCGCCGAGGGGCTGGAGCACCTGCGGTCCGTCACCACGGTGGTGCTGGACAAGACGGGCACCGTCACCCAGGGCAAGCCCAAGGTGACGGATGTGTACCCCCTGGGACAGACCACGGCGGAGGAACTGCTCTGCGTGGCGGCGTCGCTGGAAAAGCCGTCGGAGCACCCCCTGGGGGCGGCCATCGTGGAGGAGGCCGGGAACCGGGGCATTCCCCTGGCGCCGGTGGAGAAATTTGAGGCCGTCCACGGCAAGGGGGTCCGGGGGACCATCCAGGGGGCCTCCTATCTGGCGGGCAACGCCGCCATGCTCGCCGACGCAAAAGTGGACCTGGGCCAGGACGCCATGCTCGCCGACGAGCTGGCCAAGCAGGGCAAGACGCCGCTGTTTTTCGCGGAGGACGGCAGGTTGGTGGGCATCATCGCCGTGGCGGACACGGTGAAGGCGTCCAGCCGGGCGGCCATCGAGGGGTTCCAAAGGCTGGGCCTCAAGGTGGTGATGCTCACCGGGGACAACAGGTGCACCGCCCAGGCCATCGGGAAGGAGCTGGGCCTGACAGAGGTGGTGAGCGAGGTGCTCCCCGCCGACAAGGAGCGGCAGATCGCCGCCCTCCAGGAGCGGGGGGAGAAGGTGGCCATGGTGGGGGACGGCATCAACGACGCCCCGGCCCTGGCCCGGGCGGACGTGGGTTTGGCCATCGGCGCGGGGGCGGATGTGGCCATCGAGAGCGCCGACATCGTGCTGATGAAGTCCGACCTGGTGGACGCGGTGACGGCGGTGGAGCTGTCCCGGGCCACCATCCGCAACGTGAAGCAGAACCTGTTCTGGGCGTTTTTCTACAACGCCGTGTGCATCCCGGTGGCGGCGGGGCTGCTGGCCATCTGGGGCGGGCCCCAGCTCAACCCCATGATCGCCGGGGCGGCCATGAGCTTCAGCTCGGTGTGCGTGGTGGGCAACGCCCTGCGCCTGCGGTTCTTTAAGCCAAGCATCCAGGCCAATTCCCAAGTGAAATCCGGCGAGATAACCGCCGTTGAAGTGAAAGGAGAACAAAAAGTGATGGAAAAGAAGGTTGTGATTGAGGGCATGATGTGCCAGCACTGCCGGGCCCACGTGGACAAGGCGCTCAATGCCATCCCCGGGGCCTCCGCCACCGTGGACCTGGACAGCAAGACCGCCGTGGTCACCGGCGATGTGTCCGACGAGGCCATCCGCGCCGCCGTGGAAGAGGCGGGGTACAAGGTCGTCAGCATCTCCTGAGCAAAGAGCATAAAACACCGGCGCGGCCATTCAGGCCGCGCCGGTGTTTTATGCTCTATGGATGTACATCCGGGAGGGCTCCGCGTCCCCATCCCCCTGGGCCATGCAGAGGAACTCCCAGCCATACCGCTCGTAAAACGCCGTGTGATCGGTGAGCAGGTACAGGGTGTCCACCCCCAGCGCCGCCATGTCGGCGCAGACGCAGTTCAGCAGCGCCCCGGCGACGCCCCGGCGGCGGTGGGATTCCTCCACGTACACCGCGCACACGTTGGGGGCCAGGTCGGCCCGGCTGTGGAAGTCGTTTTCGATGACCCCCAGCCCGCCGACGATGGCATTGCCGTCCACGGCCACATACCACTGGGGGACCGCGCCCAGGTTTTTCACACACGCCGCCATGCTCTCCCGGTAGGCCTCCAGGGGTACGCCCCATTTGGCGTGGAACCACGCCGCCCCCCGGTCCAGCCACTGGGGGCAGTCCCGCAGCTTTAAGATTTCACAGGCCAAGCCCCTCACCCCTTGGGAAAATATTCCGCCACAAAGTCCACGTCCTCCACCGTCCACTCGCCCCCGTTCAGATGCTCCAGACACCCCGCGTCGGTGGTGAACTGGAATTTCAGCTTGTAGGAGTACAGTGCCTGGAATCTGCGGTCAAACCGCTTGTCGTCCCGCTCCCGGCCGTACTTGCCGTCTCCCAGCAGGGGGTGGCCCGCGGCGGCGAACTGGGCCCGGATCTGGTGGGTCCGCCCGGTGATGAGGTCGCACTCCACCAGGGACAGGCCGCCCCGGGTCTCCAGCGTGCGGTACAGCGTCACCGCCGTTTTGCCGCCGGGGATGGGGTGGTCGTACACCTTCACCTGGGCCCTGTCCTCGTCCTTGAGAATGTACCCCTTCAGCTGGCCCTCCCGGGGCTGCATCGCCCCGTGGACCACGCACAGGTACAGCTTTTGCAGCTCCCGGTCCCGGATCTTCTGGTTCATCACCCGCAGGGCCTCGGCGGTCTTGGCGGCGATGACGATGCCCCCGGTGTTGCGGTCGATGCGGTTGCACAGGGCGGGGGCGAAGGAGCTCTCCCGGTAGGGGGACCACTCCTTTTTCTGGTAGAGGTACGCCTGGATGTGGGTGATGAGGGTGTTCACCCGTTCCTTCTCGTCGGGGTGGACCACCATGCCGGGGCGCTTGTTGAGGAGCAGAAGGTGTTCGTCCTCGTACAGAATGTCCAGCTGGGGCTTGAACACGGACAAAAAGGCGTTTTCCGGGGTGGGCCGGTCAAAGAACTCGTCGTTGATGTACAGCTGGAGCAGGTCCCCCTCCCGGAGGCGGGCGTCCCGCTTGGAGCCCTTGCCGTTCACCTTCACCCGCTTGAGCCGGATGTACTTTTGGGCCAGCGGGGCGGGGAGGAGGGGCAGGGTTTTGGCCAGCCAGCGGTCCAGCCGCTGGCCCGCGTCGTTGGGGCCGATGGTGAATTCCTTCAAAGTACGCGCCTCCTCCGGGCAGTTCAGATTCCCGGACATTGTAGCAGAAAACGGGGGAAAAAGCAAGGGAGCGCGGCAGGCGCCGCGCCCCCTTTTTCGTCATGCATCGCTTCACGCATACCACCTCGTTTGAGAAAGGATGGCCCAATGATAGCACAGATCCCGGCGATGTTCAAGGGTCCGCCCGCTCCCGGCGCTCCTGCTCCTCCCGCATCCGCCGGTGGAGGCACTCCAGCGCGTCGGACAGCCCCCCCAGGTGGTCGATGAGCCCCAGCTCCACCGCCTCTCTGCCGTAGATGACGCTGCCCACGTCGGCGGCCATCTCCCCGGTGTTCAGCATCAGGTGCTCGAAGTCCTTCCGGCTGATCCGGCTGTTCCGGGTGACAAAGTCGCAGATCCGGTCCTGAATGCGCTCGAAGTAGTGGAAGGTCTGGCTCACCCCGATGACCAGGCCGTTGAGCCGCACCGGGTGGATGGTCATGGCCCCGGAGGGGACGATGAAGGACTCCTTGGCCGCCACCGCCAGGGGCACGCCGATGGAGTGCCCGCCCCCCAGCACCAGGGATACCGTGGGCTTTTTCATCCCGGAGATCATCTCCGCGATGGCAAGGCCCGCCTCAATGTCGCCCCCCATGGTGTTGAGCAGGATGAGCAGGCCGTCTGCCTCGTCGCTCTCCTCCAGGTTGGCCAGAAAGGGCAGGATGTGCTCATATTTGGTGGTCTTGGCCCCGGAGCGCTCCTCCTGGTGGCCCTCGATGGTGCCCACGATGGTGAGCGTGTGGATGACGCCGTCCTTTGTCTTGACGGTGCTGGCCCCCAGGTCCACGATGTCCTGCCGGAGCTGGTCCTGCTCCTCGCTGTCATTTTCTTCTGCCGGTCTGGTCTCCTCGGTCATAAAACAACCCCCTTTTGCGGTAGCTTTTCCGCAAAAGGGGGCTTTTATCCGTTACAGCAGGTCCAGCACCATGATGATCTCGTCGCTGTCCACCTCGCCGGTGTGGCGGAAGCCCAGCTTTTCATACAGCAGCCGGGCGGGCTCGTCGCCCTCCACATAGCACAGGCTGACCTGGGAATAGCGGCCGTCCGCCCGCATCTCGTCCAGGGCCAGCCGGGCGGCGGCCTCGCCGAAGCCCCGGCGCTGGTACCGCTGGTCGATGAGCAGATGGCTGAACACATACTGCCCGTCCTCGGGCCAGTCGTAGTAGAGCAGCAGGCCCACCGAGGTATCGCCGTCCAAAATCAGCCTTGCCTGGGCCCTGCGCTCCCGGTAGGCGTAGGCCCGGGCCAGGATGCCGGTGGAGCTGCCCACAAACCGCTGCTGATCCTCCCGGACGGCCAGCTTATGCCGCCAGTTGTCCGGGCCGATGGGTGCCAGGCGGACCATGGCTCAGCCCTGGTACACCGCCTTACAGGCGGCGTAGGTCATATAGCAGTCCAGCTTGGACACGGTCTCGAAGGGGGCGTGCATACTCAGCACGGGCACGCCGGCGTCCAGGGTGTCGATGTTGCGGTTGGCCATGTAGCAGGCCACGGTGCCGCCGCCGCCCTGGTCGGTCTTGCCCAGCTCGGCCATCTGCCACAGCACGCCCTTGTCGTCCAGCAGGCGGCGGACATAGGCCACCAGCTCGGCCCCGGCGTCGGAGGCGCCCCCCTTGCCCCGGGAGCCGGTGTACTTGCACAGCCCCACGCCGTAGTTCACCCGGGCGGAGTTGTTTTTCTCGTACACGTCGGCGAAGTTGGGGTCGAAGGCCGCGGTCACGTCGGTGGACAGGCAGAAGGACTTCTCCAGGCACACCCGCAGGGGCACCTTCTGGCTGGCGCACAGGTCGCCCACAAAGGTGTCAAAGAAGGCGGACTGCATCCCGCTGACGCCCTCGGAGCCGATCTCCTCCTTGTCGGCCAGCACGCACACCGCGGTGCGCACGGGCACCCCCTCCAGGTCCAGCAGGGCGCGCAGGCCGGCGTAGGCGCACACCCGGTCGTCATGGCCGTAGGCCCCGATGAGGGTGCGGTCAAAGCCGATGTCCACCGCGTTGAAGGCGGGGACGGCCTCGATCTCGGCGGAGATGAAGTCCGCCTCCCGGATGCCGTAGTGGTCGTAGAGCATCTTCATCACCGCCAGCTTCACCCGGTCCTTGCCGTCGTCGTCCTTCAGGGGGCGGCTGCCCACCAGGATGTTCAGGCTCTCGGCGGGGATGGCCTCGCCCAGGGGCTTCTTGGCCTGGTCGGCCCCCAGGTGGGGCAGCAGGTCGTCAATGGTGAACAGGGGGTCGCCGGGGTGGGAGCCCACCGCCACGTTGACAATGGACCCGTCCTTCATGCACACCACGCCCCGCAGCTCCAGGGGGATGGTCACCCACTGGTACTTGCGGATGCCGCCGTAGTAGTGGGTCTTGAAGAAGGCCAGCTCGCTGTCCTCGTACAGGGGGGTGGGCTTCAGGTCCAGCCGGGGGCTGTCGATGTGGGAGGCGGTGATGGACACGCCCAGGTCCAGGGGGGCGGAGCCGATGACCGCCAGGCTGATGGCCCGGCCCCGGTTCACCCGGTACACCTTGGCGCCGGGCTGGAGCTCCATGCCCCGCTCCAGGGGGACGAAGCCCAGGTCCTGGATCAGCTCCAGGGTGTAGTCCACGCAGGTGCGCTCCGTCTTGCCCCGGTCCAGGAAGGTCTTATACCCCTCGCAGTAGTCCTGAATGGCCTTTTCCGTGGCCTCGTCCACCACGTCCCAGCCGTTCTTTTTCTGGTTCAGCAGCGCCTCCCGCAGCTGCTGGCCCGGTGTTTTCTCTTCCATGCTTATGTGTCCTCCTTCATCAGAATTGACTCAAATAGCTGCCGCGCCCCGGCCTCCAGCGCCCCCTTCTCCCCGTCGTTGCGCAGGGTGAAGGCGCACCGCTCCTCAAACCAGGAGGCGGGCTTCTGGGCGCGGACCCGGGCCCGGGCGTACGCCTCGCCGATGCCCTCCCGGGCCATGATCCGCCGCACCCGGGTCTCCTCGGAGGCGGTGACGGCAATGGTCACATCGCACAGCGCCCCCGCGCCGCTCTCCATCAGGGCGATGGCGTCCAGGGCGATGGCGGGGCGGCCTTCGGCCTCCGCCTGGGCGATGAGCCGCTCCAGCTCGGCGAGCACGTGCCGGTGGGTGATGGCGTTCAGGTCGGCCAGCGCCCCGGCGTCCTCAAATACAATAGCACCAAGCGCCTTCCGGCGCAAGTCCCCATTTTCATCAAAAACTGCCCCGCCGAACCGGGCCCGCAGCTCCGCCCGCAGGGGGGCGCTGGTCCGCAGCAGCTCGTGGTACACCGCGTCGCAGTCCGCCACCGCCCCGCCCATATCCCGCAGAACGTTGAGTACGGTGGTCTTGCCCGCGCCGGTGGGGCCGGTGATGCCGATGACAATCATGCCCCCGCCCGCTCCAGCCAGGCCAGGGCCGATTCCTCGTCGGGCTGGAAGCAGATCTGGCGGCCCTCATTGCTCTCCCGGATGAAGTCCCGGAGGGGCTTGCTGTCGCAGCGGTCAAAGTCGCCCACGATGGCCAGCTTCATCTGGTAGTTCACAAATTTTTGCAGCACCTCCCCCGCCAGCCCGGTGGACAGGCGGAAAAAGGACTCGTCCAGCTGCTCCTTGAACAGCACCAGAGCGGAGCAGCCCGTCTCATAGCGGGCGGTGGCCAGCAGGTCCATGGCGGAGGGGCCATCGGTGATGAGCACCCCCGGCTCCCGCACAATTGCGGTTTGTTTTTTCGTCTCTATGTTCATTTTGATTCAATTTCCTCTCAAATATGCTCCAATTTTCCGCGGCCCAGCACGGCCTCCAGCTTCTCCCGGCTCAGCCCGCCCTGCCGCAGGACGCGGTAGGGGATCACGGTGAGGTCTAAAAGGGTGGACTCCACCCCCACCGCGCAGGGCCCCCCGTCCAGCACCGCGTCAATCCTCCCCGCCAGCTGGGCCAGCACGTCCCCGGCGCTCCTGGGGCTGGGCTCTCCCGACCGGTTGGCGGAGGGGCAGGCCAGGGGCTTTCCCAGCGCCTGGATCACCGCCAGGGTGTCCGGGTGGTGGGGGCAGCGCACCCCCTGGGTGTTCCCCCCGGCGGTGACAATGGGGGGCAGGGTCCCGTTCCCCCGCAGAATCATGGTCAGCGGCCCCGGCCAGAAGGCGGAGGCCAGCTGATAGGCGTCCTCCGGGACGTCCCGGCAGACGCGCTCCACCATGTCCATGCCGTCCACCAGCACGGCCAGGGGCTTGGCCTCGGGCCGGCCCTTGGCCTCGTAGACCGCCTGGACGGCGCTCTCCTGGGAGGCGTCGGCGGCCAGGCCGTACACCGTCTCGGTGGGCAGGGCGGCCAGCCGGCCCATGCGCAGCAGCTCCGCGGCCAGGGCGGCCTGCCCGGCGGGGAGCAGGGCGGTGCCGGTGGCGATGGCGGCCAGCTGGTCGGGGCTGTGGATGATCCAGTCCGCCCCGGCGTCCTTCAGCTCCTCCCGGTCCCGGAAGCCCCACAGCACCCCCGCCACTGTGAGCCCCCCGTTCTTGCCCGTCAGCACGTCCACGCTGCTGTCCCCCACAAAGAGGGTGGTCTCAGGCCGGGCCCCGATGTGGGCCATCAGGGCGCGGAGCAGGGCGGGGTCTGGCTTCAGCGGCGCGTCGGGCAGGGCGCCCTGGACGTAGTCGAACACCCCGGGGAAGTAGTGCTCCACCACCGGCCCGGCCAGGGCGTGGGCCTTGTTGGACAGCACCGCCAGCCGGATCCCAGCCCCCTTCAGCGCGTCCAGCAGGGCGGCCACGCCGGGGTAGGGGGCGGTTTTGTCCTCCTTGTGGGCGGCGTAGTAGGCGGAGAACTCCTCCAGCGCCCCGGAAAGCTCGTCCTCACTGAGCCCCTCGGGGGTGAACCGGGACACCAGGTTGGGGATGCCGTTGCCCACCATCCGCTTGAACTGGTCCACGGTGTGGACGGGCCAGCCATGGGCGGCGCACACGTGGTTGCCCGCGTCCGCCAGGTCGTCGATGGTGTTCAACAAAGTGCCGTCCAGGTCAAAGATGATATGAGAAAACATTTAAATACTCTTTTCCGGGGTGGCGGCGCGTTCCTTTCTCTCGGCCCGGGCCAGTCCCCCCTTTATTTGTATGTTGAGGTCTGCGCCAAACGCGCCCAACCGCCGTAGCTGGCCCGGGCGCTCCTTCAAGGAACGCGCCGCTATCCCCGTTCAGCCAGCTGCTCCGCCTGCCGGGCGGCGGCCAGCGCGTCGATGATTTCTTCCAAATCGCCGTCCATCACCGCGTCCAGCTTGTACAGGGTCAGCCCCACCCGGTGGTCGGTGAGCCGGCCCTGGGGGAAGTTGTAGGTGCGGATGCGCTCATTGCGCATTCCGGAGCCCACCTGGCTGCGGCGGTTCTCGCCGTACTCAGCTTCAATGCGCTCCTGCTCCCGGTCATAGAGGATGGAGGCCAGCAGCCGCATGGCCTTCTCCCGGTTCTGGAACTGGGAGCGCTCCTGCTGGCACTCCACCACCGTCCCGGTGGGCTTGTGGATGAGCCGGACGGCGGAGGAGGTCTTATTGATGTGCTGGCCCCCCGCCCCGGAGGAGCGGAACACCTGCATCTCCACATCCGCGGGGTCGATCTGCACGTCCACCGTCTCCATCTCGGGCAGCACCGCCACGGTGGCGGTGGATGTGTGGACCCGCCCGCCGGACTCGGTCTCCGGCACCCGCTGCACCCGGTGGACGCCGCTCTCGAACTTCAGCCTGGACCAGGCGCCGTCGCCTTCGATGGTGAAGGAGATCTCCTTGACCCCGCCCAGCTCGGTCTCACTGGCGGAGTTGACCTCTACCCGCCAGCCCCGCTTTTCCGCGTACATGGTGTACATCCGGGTGAGGGAGTGGGCGAACAGGGCGGACTCCTCGCCGCCAACCCCGGCCCGGATCTCCATGATGACGTTCTTGCCGTCGTTGGGGTCCCGGGGGAGGAGCAGAACCTTGATCTCCTGCTCCAGCCGCCCGATGTTGTCCTTGGCCTGGGCCAGCTCCTGCTGGGCCAGCTCCCTCATCTCCGGGTCGCCCAGCAGCTCCTCCGCCCCCGCCAGGTCGGCCTGGGCTTTGCACAGCGCCCGGTAGGCGGTCACCAGCGGTTCCAGCTCCTTCTGCTCCCGGTTGAGGCGGGATACCAGCTCGGGGTCGGAATAGGTCTCGTTGGCGGCCAGACGGGCTTCCAGTTCCTGGTAGCGCAGTTCAATGTTTTTCAGGTTGTCTGTCATGGATTCACCTATTTTCGTTTATCGGTCAAAGAGAAAGGACTTCACCAGCGCCAGCGGCTCCCGGAAGAACATCTGCACCCTTGAGGGCGCGTGGCTCACCGGGGCGGGCAGAGTGGTCACGTTGTCGGTGCGCCCGGTGGCCCTCTCCCACAGCATCAGGATGCGGGCCAGGTGGAAATCGCTGGATACCAACACATAGCGGCATTCTTCCGGCACCAGGACAGAGTCCCAAGGTCCCATTTGGCCGCATAAGGACTTCCACGTATTTTGAATGTTTTGATGGGTGTTTCTGGATTGGTCCTCCATCAGAATCTGATTCCAACGCACCCCTCGGGCGGTGAGGTAGTCGTACATACACTGGGCCTCGGACTGGTGCTCATCGTCCCCCTTGCCGCCGCTGACGACAATGCGGGTGTTTGGGTGGTCCTCCAAATAGGCCAGGGCGGTGTCCAGCCGGTCCCGCAGCAGGATGGATGGCCCGTCCGGCTTCACCTGGCAGCCGAAGATGACCATCACCTCCGGCCCGTCCCCGGCCTGGGCGGTCCGGCCCTGGGCCCCCCGCCAGATGACCAGCTCCAGCGCGCCCAGGGCCAGCGCCCCCGCGATGAGCAGGGCCAGCAGGGCGGCCAGCCAGTGCCGTTTTTTGTTCTGGGGGCTGTTCCCCCTATAGCCGCTGTAACTCATGGTCTATCCCTTTGCCTCCTCCAGCTCCGCCGCCAGCCGCTCCCACTCCGCGTACAGGTGGGCCAGCTGGTCCTCGGCCTCCTCCCGCTCCTTGTAGATGTCCTGGAGCTTCAGGTAATCGGACGCGGCCTCCTCCGCCGCCTGGGCCAGCTCGTCCAGCCGGACCTCCGCCTTCTCCACCGCCCGCTCCGCGGCCCGGACCTGCTTTTCCAGCTCCTTCGTTCCTCCGGAACGGTGCGGCCTGTTCTCACGGGGCTTCTCCGGCTCGGGGGCGGGGGCCTTGGCGTTTTTCAGCTGCTCCTGCCGCTCCCGGAAGGCCCGGAACTCGCTGTAAGAGCCCCGGAAATCGGTGATCTGCCCGTTTTCCAGCATCCACACCCGGGTGGCGAACTTCTCGATGAAGTAGCGGTCGTGGGAGACGAACAGCAGGTTGCCGCCGTACTCCTCCACCGCCTCCTCGATCCACTCCCTTGAGTCGATGTCCAGGTGGTTGGTGGGCTCGTCCAGGATGAGCAGATTGATCCGGCTGTCCATGAGCATACACAGGCGCAGCCGGGACTGCTCCCCGCCGGACAGGGCGGACACCTGCTTGAACACGTCCTCCCCCCGGAATTTGAAGGAGGCCAGCCGGTCCCGGGCCTCCTGGGTGGTGCAGTTCTGGGCGTAGAGCATGGTGTCCACCAGGTTTCGGTCGGGCCGGTCAAAGTGGATGATCTGAGGCAGATATCCCACCCGGATGGAGGGCCCCAGGTAGATGGAGCCGGCGTCCGGCGCCTCCTCCCCCATGATGAGCTTGATGAAGGTGGACTTGCCGGTGCCGTTGTCCCCCAGCAGGGCGATCCGCTCGCCCCCGGTCACATCCAGGTTGATGTGGTCAAACAGCACCCGCTCCCCAAAGGACTTTTTCAGCTCGGTGACCACCAGGGCCTCGTCCCCGTGAAACTCCCGCTCCCCGAACCGGGTGGCCAGCTTACGCTCCTTTGTGGGCTTGTCCGTGGTGCGCATGCGCTCAATGCGCCGCTCCATGTTGATGGCCCGCTTGTACTGCTTGTCGTTGCCCTTGAAGGCCCACAGGCGCATCTGCTCCGCGGCGGCCTCCAGCTGGGCGATTTTGGCCTGCTCCTTCTCGTACTGCTTGAGCCGCTCCTGATACCGCTGCTCCTTTTCCTCCACGTAGAAGGAGTAGTTGCCGGAGTAGAGCTCCGCCCTGCCGTCCTGGATCTCCGCCACCCGCTTTACCACCTTATCCAGGAACCAGCGGTCGTGGGAGATGGCCAGCACCGTGCCCTTGAACCGCTCCAGATAGCTCTCCAGCCACTCGGTGGCGTTCAGGTCCAGGTGGTTGGTGGGCTCGTCCAGCAGCAGGATGTCGGTGTCCTCCAGGATGAGCCGGGCCAGGTTGATCCGGGTTTTTTCTCCGCCGGAAAGCGCGTCAAAGGGCCGCTGGCGCATGTCCGCGCCGATGCCCAGGCCGTTGCAAACCTTGTTGAGCCGGGTCTCGGTGTCGTACCCGCCCCCCAACTCAAAGGCGGCGGTGAGTTGGTCGTACCGGGCCAGCACCTGGGGGTCGGCGTTCTCGCCCATCCGGGCGGCCAGCTCGGCCAGCTCCCGCTCCATGGCGTGGAGGGGGGCGAAGGCGGTGTCCAGCACGTCCCGCACCGTATACCCCTCCGGGTACACCGGGATCTGGGAGATGAGCCCCAGCCGCTTGCCCGGGGCGATGGCGATGGTCCCCTCGTCGGGGCGGACCTGGCCCGTCATCATGCGGAAGATGGTGGTTTTGCCCGCGCCGTTGCGGCCCAGCAGGCCCACCCGCTCTCCCTGGTCGATTTGGAGGGAGAAGCCGTCCAAAATTCGTTTGCCGACCTCGAATTCCTTGACCAGGCCGGTAAGCTGTATGTCGATCATAGGTAAGATAACTCCTTATTGTGGGACATTTGCCAGCAGAAAGTCCACGATCTTCTCAAAGGCCATGGAGCGGGAGGCCTTTACCTCGTCGGAGCAAGCTCCATATCCCTCGCTTCCGCCTTCGGCGAAAGTTCGCTCATTTCGCTGCTCCTCCTCTCCCCATCGAACCCGCTTCGCTGGGCTTCGATGGGGCCCCGTTATTGGGGGACATTTGCCAGCAGAAAGTCCACGATCTTCTCAAAGGCCATGGAGCGCGACGCCTTGACCAGGATGGTGACGCCAGCCCGCAGCTCCCGGGACAGGGCGTTTTTGGCCGTGTCCAGGGTGGGGAAGTAGTCCGCCTGCTCCAGCCCCGCCTCCTTGGCCCCCTCGGCGATGAACCGGGCCAGGTCGCCCACGGCGATGAGCCGGTCCGCTCCGGACTGGGCGAAACAGCCCCCCACCGCCCGGTGGAACTGCTCCGAGCCGGGGCCCAGCTCCTTCATGTCGCCCACCACCGCCACCCGCCGGCGGCCCTGGGCGTCTCCCAGCACGGCGGCGGCGGCCCGCATGGACTGGGGGTTGGCGTTGTAGGCGTCGTTCAAAATCACGATGTCGCCCTTGCAGCGGAGGATGTTCATCCGCATCTTGGTGGGCAGGAAGGCCCCGATGCCCCGGACGATCTCGTCGGGGGCCATGCCCATGGCCTCCCCCACGGCGGCGGCCATGAGGGTGGGGTAGATCATGTGGCTGCCCAGGGCGGGTATGCTGGCCTCAAACTGGCTGCGGGGGGTTTTGATCCGGCAGGACAGGGGGCCCGCGCCGTCGCTGTTCAGGTCCCGGGCGGTGTAGTCCAGCCCCTCGCCCCCCCCCACGAACACGGTGCGCTGAGGGAGCTGCCCCCGCAGGGTGGCCAAGAGGGGGTCGTCCCCGTTGAGCACGGCCAGGCCGTCCGCCTTCAGGTGGGGGAACAGCTCGCACTTGGCCCGGAAGATGTTCTCCCGGCTGCCCAGGTTCTCGATGTGGGCGTCGCCGATGTTGGTGATGAGGGCCATGTCCGGCTCCACCAGCCGGCCCAGGTAGTCGATCTCCCCGGCGTGGTCCATGCCCATCTCCACCACGCACACCTCATGCTGCTTCTCCAGCTTGAGCAGGGTGAGGGGCACGCCGATGTCGTTGTTGAAGTTGCCGTCCGTCTTGTGCACGCAGAACCTGGCCCCCAGCACCGCCGCCACCATGTCCTTGGTGGTGGTCTTGCCCACCGAGCCGGTGATGGCGATGAAGGGGATGGGGAACAGCCGCCGGTAGTACCGGGCCAGGCTCCACAGGGCGCGCTGGGTGGAGCGCACCTTGATGTAGAATTTCCCGGGCAGGTAGCTCTCCCGCTCCCGGGCGGTGAGACAGCCCGCCGCCCCCGCCTCCAGGGCGGAGCCGATGAAGGAGTGGCCGTCAAAGCGCTCCCCCTCCAGGGGGATGAACAGGCAGCCGGGGGTGATGCTCCGGCTGTCGGTGCTCACGTTGGACACGGCGGCGTCAGGCGCTGAAAAATCCCCCAGCAGCTGGCCGTCCACCGCCTCCAAAAGCTGCCTCAGTGTCAATGCCTCCATAGATTGCGCTCCTCTCAGGGGGAGGGGCCTGCCCCTCCCTACAGATTTATTTCCCGGCCCTGCGGGCCTCCAGGGAAGCGTTGATGATGCGCTCGCACAGCTCGCCGTAGCCGATGCCCGCCGCCGCCGCCTCCTGGGGCAGCAGGCTGGTGGGGGTCATGCCGGGCAGGGTGTTGATCTCCAAAAACCAGGGGGCGCCGTCCTCGGTGACGATGAAGTCCGCCCGGGCGTACACGCTCAGGCCCAGGGCGCGGAACACCGTCAGCGCCGCCTGCCCCAGCCGCTGTTCCCACTCCGCCGGGATGGGGGCGGGGGTGATCTCCTCCGCCGCCCCGGGCTGGTACTTGTTCTCGTAGTCGTAAAAGCCGGTCTTGGGGATGATCTCAATGGAGGGCAGGGCCCGGTCCTCCAAAATGCCCACCTGGATCTCCCGGCCGGCGATGTACTGCTCCACCACGCACGTCCCGCCGAAGGCCAGCCCCTGGGTGAGGGCGGGGGAGAGCTCCTCCCGGCTGCGGACGATGGACACGCCGATGGACGACCCGGAGGCCAGGGGTTTTACCACGCAGGGCACCTCCAGCCGGCGGGTGAGGGCGGGGATGTCCTGGGCGGTGTACCGCACCAGCTCCCACTTGGGGGTGAGGACGCCCAGAGGGGCGGCCAGCCGCTTGGTCAGGTCCTTGTCCATGGCGATGGCGCTGCCCAGGTGGCCCGCCCCGGTGTAGGGGATGCCCAGCAGGTCCAGCGCGGCCTGGACCCGTCCGTCCTCGCCGCAGGCGCCGTGGAGGCCCAGGAACACCACGTCAGCCAGCCGGCAGGCCTCCAGCACGCCGGGGCCGAACTGGCCGTCTCCGCCGCCTGTCCGGGCCGCCTTCACCGCCGCCAGGTCGGGGGCCTGGCGGCCAATCCGGGTCAGCTCCGCGGGGATGGGGGCGGAGAACAGGGCCTGAGGGGGCAGGTCGGTGCCCAGGTACATATCAATCAGGGCGGTCTCATGACCCCGCTCCCGCAGGGCGGCGCACACCTTGCAGCCGCTGGACAGGGACACGTTGCGCTCATCGCTGAGCCCGCCGGCCAAAACCACGATTTTCATATTGTCGCTCCTTACTGTTTGCCGATTCTGCTCCTATTTTATGCTTGAATGCAAATTATACCACAAGTAAAGCAGAGACACAAGAGGCAACGGGCGAAACAAAGCCCCCGCTTCCGCGGGGGCCCCGGCTTGATGAAAAAGCCTCGCAGAGTTCGCGCCGCAGGCGCGAAAACATCAAAATCAGTTTTCCGGCAGGACATGTGCCTGCCGGAAAACTCTTCTCGGCCCGCAAGTGTGTCCGCAGGACGCGCGCGGCGGGCCGCAGGTTAAGCCGCCGGAAAAGGTAGATCCTTTTCCGGCGGGCTCAGCCCCCGCTTCCGCGGGGGCCCCGGTTTGGCGCGGGCGTTTCCTATAGTATGTTTGTCAGCGTGGGCAGCTCCGCCTCCACCAAAAGACCCAGTTGGGTCAGCAGCCGGGCGTTGACGGCGGCGTACTCGGCGGGCTGCTTCTCGGCCCCCTCCAGGAAGGCAAGCGCCTCGTCCAGCGAGATGAGGACGGCGTCGATGTCCGTGTGGCGCAGGGTGGTGTGGAGATAGCCCTCGTGGGCCACCCAGCGCTCCTTGGCCTGCCGGGTGAGCCGGGCCGCCCCCTCCCAGTCCTCCTGGGCGGCCATCTGCTGGGCCCGGGTGAGCTGGCCGGTGAGCTGGCCGGTGAAGTCGTTCAGGTGCCAGATGTGCAGCCCGGACAGCGCCGCCATGGCGACAATCAGGCCGACGGACACGTACAGCCGCCTCATTTTGACCCCTCCTTTTTGGGAATGCAGTAGGTGCTGCCCCCCTCGTCCACGGTGAGCAGGAAGGCCTGGCGGTGGGAGTGGAGCCCGTGGGCGGCCAGCTGCTTTTCCAGCCAGATCTCCTCGTAGCCCATCCCCCTCAGGTTGTGTTCCAGCAGGCGGCCGTCGCTGACCAGCACCACCGGCAGGCCGGTCTCCTGGACCGCCGCCCCCACCTGGGCGGCGGTGGCGGGCTTGTCGGCGGCGTAGGGCAGCACGGACAGCTGGCCGTTGGTCTCCAGCAGGGCGAACTTGATGGATTTGAAATCGGCGTAGCCCTGGATGCGCAGCTCCTCCATCAGCTCGTCGATGGTGAGCCGGTTCTTTTTCAGCTCCGCCTGGGCCACCTGGCCGTTCTCCACCACGATGGAGGGCCTGCCGCACAGCAGCGCCCGGAACCGGATGGACTTGGTGCACAGCACCGAGAGGATGGTGGACAGGGCCAGCAGCACCACGATGGGGATCAGCCCGGACAGCAGGGGGATGCCGTTGTCCTGCATGGGGACGGAGGCCAGGTCGGCGATGATGAGGGTGAGCACCAGCTCGGAGGGCTCCAGCTGGCCGATCTGGTGCTTGCCCAGCAGGCGGATGCCCGCGATGATGAACAGGTAGAGCGTGATGGTGCGGATGAGTACGACGAACATATAAAACCTCGTTTCTGGAAAATCAGGCAAAAAGGGCCCCCCGCAAAACCGTTTTTGGCCTTAGAGCCTGTTTAAAATCTCTCAAAACGCCATTTGCCGGAGCTTTTCCCGCCATGCTTCGTTGGGATTTCTTGAGAACCTGTATTCACAACCTCAAACGCCGTCTGGGCGGGTCTTTTTCCGCCATGCTTCGTTGAATTTTCTTGCAATA
>ERZ808037.1390-NODE-1390-length-15970-cov-3.987542_pt1 | contig 15970 bp, 11 predicted proteins | sample MGYA00380190_ERZ808037 | MGnify/ENA primary metagenome ERZ808037 (study PRJEB31490, sample SAMN06133399) | mouse gut metagenome | isolation source: J9 | host: mice | place: China: Chengdu | collected 2015-05 ... | reverse complement strand
TTTCATTATGAGTTTGAGTTTATTCATCCTTTTGCTGATGGGAATGGTCGGATGGGAAGGCTGTGGCAGTCGTTGATTTTGCAGAAATGGAAAGAGGTTTTTGCATGGATTCCGGTAGAAACGCTTGTGTACGAAAACCAGAACAAATATTATAAGGTACTGTAGCGGGCTGATAAAATCGAGGATTCTACGGAGTTTGTAGAGTTTATGTTGGGGATGATTCGCAATGCGCTAAGAGAGATTAGCGAGACCCATCACAGAACAAATGCCGCAATAAATATCGGTGTAAATGTCGTAACAAATGAGGATAAAATAATAGCCCTTTTAAGGCAGGATGGCAATATGTCGGCGAATACGCTGGCTGTATCGGTGGGAATTACCGAAAGGCAGGCACAGCGTATTTTGGCTAAATTAAAGGCGGAGGGAAAAATAATACGACATGGGGCAAATAAAAATGGTTATTGGGAAGTGATAGATTAAAAGTCTGGGCAATGCCAAGTGACGGGAGCGAAAATGGGTATAAAAGAGGTTATTTTAAAATAAGTCCGATTTTTGGGACATGAAAAAGTGCATAATGGAAGCAGATTTAACAATTTATACGGAGAAAGGAGCTTCCATATGCTGTTTTTAATTGATTATGAGAATGTTGGAAATGCGGGAATGAAGGGGTGCCATTGTCTAAATGAATCAGACCATGTAATCGTTTTTTACAGTGATACCCAAAAGCATATGGAACGCAGGTCTTTAGAAGCGATTGCAAATTCCGGGTGTGTTTTTGAAATATGTAAGCTATATAAAAAGGAAAGAAGTGATAAGGGGTCTGTTTGACGGGACGGAGTATGAGGAACGAACAGAAGAAATCCAAAGGTTGATGGAGGGGAAGAAAAAGACGCCTAAGATTGTATATTTGAATTGTTTGCATTCTTTTGGCAGAGATAGCGGATTAGCGATTTATAATAGGATGAAAGCGTGTAATGAACTGTGATTCCTTAGCAGGAAGGAAGTATTGTCTTATGGGTCTTAGATAATTATGTGGAGGTAAAGAACCTGCAAAATCTTTTAATACTATAAAACGGAGGAGAAATCACATGGAAAAGAAAATAACAGTAATTCCGTATTTGTCATTCAATGGAAATTGTGAGGAGGCGGTCAATACCTACATCAGTACCTTTGGTGGTGAGATTTTATTTATTTCCCGCTGGGATGAAAATAATTCCGGCATGTCGTCGGAGCGAATCGGTAAGATAATGCATGTGGAGTTTGTGCTTGGCGATTCACGCATGGCGGCGGGAGACAGCTTTGACGGCACGGATGTGAATACAGACATAAAGCTGATGATTCATATGAAAACGGAGACGGAAGCATTACAGGCGATAGCTGTATTGGCGGAAGGCGGAACCCTGCTCTCCCCATTGGCGCCGCACCCGGAACCGGATGATGACGGCTGCGGCTCTGTGATAAAAGACCGTTTTGGGTTTACATGGATAATCACATGTCCGAATCCTGCAAAGAGGTAGGATTTTTAGAGATAATTTAGAGATTAGGCTGTTATGATAATAGGTGGAGTCGCATGTGTTCTTATAATCGATACAGAGATGCAGTCTGCGGAAGACGCGTCGGAACGGAGGCTACTATGAGAGGGATCATAACAGGAAAGAGGATTGCAGCGTGGCTTTTGACGCTTGTGCTGACGCTGGGAATGCTTGCCGGATGCGGCGGCAGAGACGATGCGGGAGCTGGCACAGAAGGCGGCGGGACGGACAGCGCGGCAGGCGATGAGACGGCGCAGGGGGAAGCGCAAGGTACGGCAATGGGGCGCTATGTGGAAAAAGAGACGGACCTTGGCGGGAACACGCTTACCGATTGGAATGGCAGGGTATTTCAGATGGCGGACGGCAGTCTCCTTTTGTCGGACAACAGCGGGTTTGTGCTGCGTTCGCGGGATAACGGCGCAAGCTGGAGCAGAGAGGAGCTGCCTTGGCTGACAAAGATGAAAGAGGACAACAAATACATATACACGATGGCGTTCGGTTCGGATCAGACGGCGGCGGTCATATGGACAGAGCCTGAGGAGGGTACCGAGGACAGCGGCGACGGAGTACAGATGAAAATGGATTTTCAGATTACTCTTGTGAAACCCGACAATACGGAAATTCCCGTGGTGATGAAGCTGGAGGCGGAAGATGTGATGCCAAACAGCGTATCCTTCTCAGAACAGGGAAGAATCATTGTAAGCACGATAGGCTCTAATCTGTATGAGGTAACTACGGATGGAAGCATGGAGAAGTTTCTGTATGTTGACGACGGCGGCCCGTCGCTTGTGCGCTTTCACGGCAATATCATGATTATGGATGGATGGGGATGGGATGAGCCGCTCCTGTATGATATGGAGGAAAAGTCGTACATAGAGGATGAAGTGCTGGCGGAGTTTGTGAAGGAAAACTATGATGGCAGGGAATGCAATCCGGGTGACAGCTATGAGCTGTTTCTGGTTTCCGGGGATGATGATTCCATTTATCTTGCCGGGCAGACAGGCGTGTATCGTCATGTGCTGGGCGGCACCGTTATGGAACAGGTTATGGACGGGAGTCTGAGCATTTTGGGCAATCCGACCTGCAAGGTGATGGATATGCTTGTGGCGGACAACAATGAATTTGTGATGCTGTTCGCGGGAGAAAAAATGGCGCGTTTTGTCTATGACCCGAATGTGCCTTCCAGACCCGATGAAAAACTGACGGTATGGAGTCTGGAGGACGAGGCGGTGGTCCGACAGGCAATCAGTGAGTACCAGAAGAGCAATCCGGCAGTTTATGTGGAGTATGAGATTGGTCTTGAAGGAAACTCCATGACCAGAGAGGACGCCATTAAAAATCTGAATACGCGCACGATGGCGGGAAAGGGACCGGATGTTTTCGTTCTGGACAATATGCCGATGGATTCTTACATAGAGAAAGGCATCCTTCTGGATATGGCGCCGCTTTTGGAAGGCATGAGCGGGGAGGAAGCGGTTTTCCCCAATGTGGTGGACGCTTTCAGAAAAGATGGGCATGTCTATACTGTGCCTTGTGAAATGCAGCTGCCCTATGTTCTTGGAAGAAACAGAGATATTAATAAAATGACAGATATGTCAACTGTTGCGGATGTGATGGAAGATATGAGAGAGAACAATCAGGGGGCGGATTTGCTTCGCGTGTCTTCTCCCAAAGGAATGATGCGCGTGTTTTCGATGGCGAGCGTACCGGCGTGGCAGACGGAGGAAGGAACTCTTGATAAAGAGACAGTTTCCGATTTTTTGACGCAGGCAAAGAGGATGTATGATGTGCAGATGGACGGTCTCTCTGAGGAGGCGGTTCGGGAGTGGAAGAGCACGACGGAGGTTTATCACGAATACATGAGCGAAAACGGGGAAGCGCTGGAGGATGCGGATGAAATCAGGACGCGGAATCAAGAGACTTATTTTATGGCGGGGATGCAGCAGTTTGCGGCAGGCTCTATAGAAAATATAGGGGAATATAACTGCCATAGGTCGCTTCCTAAGTCGGAAGGGTATGAGGATTGCGGGAGCGTTCCGATGAAAAGCCGGTACGGCAATGTGTTCTGGGCAAAGACGCTTCTGGGGGTCAACGCTTCCGCCGTGGATATAGAGCGGGCGCAGGCGTTTATAAAAACAGCCCTCGGCACAAAGGTGCAGACGGAAGTGGAACACGGCTTTCCAGTGACGCAGAAAGCTATCATGGATAATTACGCAGCTCAGTGGGTTCTGTATAAGGACAATGATTACGTTTCGGGACAGGGCTCCGTGGTGGACGCAGACGGAAATGAAGTTGTCCTGCTGATTCGGATACCCGACGAAGCGGAGGTAAACGAGCTGCTCGAGTGGATTGAGTCCATGGACACTGCCTATGTAGAGGACAAAACCTTTGAGGGCGTGGTCTACGAAGAGGGTGAGAAGTTTATGCTGGGCGACAAGAGTCTGGAGGAAGCTATGGGCTCAATCGAGACAAGGCTTGGTATCTATCTGGCAGAATAAATCACAGCCAATATGCGAAAAAGAAAGGCTTTCCACTTTTTTCTTTATTTGCTATAATCTAATTATAATAGCCGTGAAATAAAAGAGCGGCAACAAAGGGGAAAATATGGGGAAAAGTCTTAGCTTTGATATAGCGGCGCTCTTAATCCTGACGCTGCTTTTGGTATCGTGCATAGTGAGGAAGATGACCAGCGGTACGCCGAACAGGTTGTTTCTGGCATTTATTTCCTTTAATCTGCTGGCGACAGTCTTTGATATCTGGGCGGTGGCGCTTGACAATGCAGGCAGTACGAACCTGCTCGCGCTCTATGCGGCGCATTCGGGATATCTGATTTTACATAACTTTACGGTGCCGGTGTATGTGCTGTTTGTCATCAGTCTCACAGATACTTGGCATAAGATTAGGAAGAGCTTCTGGATTCAGTTTGTGCTGTGGGCGCCGTTTTCGACGGTTACCTTGGCACTGCTTGCCAATCCGTTCCTGAAAAAGATGTTTCTCGTGGACAACGGTTATCAGCGCGGAGAATGGTTCTTCCTGATTTATGCGGCGGTCGCGGTTTATGCGGTTTTTGTCATTGGTTATATGTTCTATTACCGGCGGCTGGTGGAGCGTTCCAAAATCATTGCGGTTATGTCGTACATACCGATCGGTATCATTGCCATGCTGATTCAGATGGTTTCTCCCACGACGCTGGTGGAGATGTTCAGCGCGTCGGTCAGTCTGCTTCTTATGAGCGTCGGTGTCCAGAGACCGGAGGAGATTGTGGACTCAGACACGCAGTTCATGAAATATGGCGCCTATGCTTCGGATATGAAGAGGAATTTCAGAAATGAAAAACATGTGGATGTAGTTATGCTCAACCTTGGCAGTTTTTCTTCCATCAATGCCATGATGGGCTATGATTTTGCCATGCTTGTGTTAAATGATGTGGTGGCGAGAATCCGCAAGGTGAATAGACTGCTGGATAACAAAGGGGAACTGTACTATCTGGACCGGGGGCGTTTCCGCATGGTATTTGACGAGAAACATCGGGAAAAGGCGGCTAGTGCGGCGGAGCTTTTGGTGGAGAGCCTGAAGGAGAAGTCGGATTTTAACAATCTGGACGTGAGTCTGAATCCTTTTGTGATATTGGCAAGCTGTCCGGAGGAGATTCCCGATTTTAAAACGCTTATGACTTTCGGCACGGATTTTCATGAGAAGCTCAAGTATGAGGGGCGTGTCATGCATGTGGACGAGGTCTATCATAAGGGGCTTTTTGAAATTCAGAAAAACATTGACCAGATTATTGAGGAAGCGCTCGAGTTCCACAGATTTCAAGTATATTACCAGCCAATCTATTCGATTGAAAAGGGAAAATTTATATCCGCGGAAGCGCTGCTTCGTCTGTTTGACCCGACGTATGGCTTTATCTCGCCGGAGATTTTGGTCACAGCGGCGGAGAGGAGCGGTGCGATTCACCGGATTGGGGACTATGTGCTGGAGGAGGTCTGCAAGTTTATTGCCAGCGAGGAATTCAGGAAGCTGGGATTGGAGTACATAGAGGTCAATCTGTCGGTGACGCAGTGTATGCGTGTCAATCTGGCGGAAAAGGTGATGGCGATCATGGGTAAGCACAGGGTTTCCTCAGAGCTGATTAATCTGGAGATTACGGAGACGGCGGCAAGCCATACGCAGGAGGTTATGGCGGAAAACCTGAACAAGCTGACCCAGGCGGGCGTTTCTTTCTCGCTGGACGATTATGGGACGGGCTATTCCAATATCAAGAGGGTCATCCAGCTTCCGTTAAAAATCATTAAATTGGACAAGACCTTTGTGGACGAGCAGGATAATCCGAAGATGCGAGTGGTTCTGAAAAACACGGTGGCGATGCTCAAGGATATGAATATGGAGATTGTGGTGGAGGGAATCGAGACACAGGAGATGCTGGATTTCTTTACGGAACTGCAGTGCGATTTTATTCAGGGTTATTTCTTTTCCAAACCGCTGCCAAAACCGGAGTTTATTAATTTCCTAAAATCGCAGGCGGAATGAAAACAGACCGTTGCATTTCCGACAGGAGAATGCTAAGATAGATGCGTTACAGCAACTAAGTTGTGTAAGTACGGAATGGAGGAGAATTATGAAAAAGAGAGTAGCAGCAGTAATACTTGCGGCGGCAATGGTATGTTCCCTTGCGGCGTGCGGCGGCGGTAACGAGACGGCGGCACCAGAGGCGGCGCAGGAGAGCACACAAGAGGCAGCTCCCGCAGAGGATGCGGCGGAAACAGAAGCAGAGCCGGCAGAGGATGCGGCGGAGGCTCCCGCGGCGGCAGGTGACACGGCGGCAGGGCTTAAAATTGCGATCGTATCCAGCCCGTCGGGTGTGGATGACGGTTCCTTTAATCAGGACAATTACAACGGCATTCTTTCCTTTATCGAGAATCATCCCGACAGCACGGTAACGCCGGTGCAGGAGCCGACGGGTGATGTGGCGGCAGCCGTACAGGCGGTGGCTGATATCGTGGCGGATTATGATGTGATTGTCTGCTGTGGGTTCCAGTTTGCGGGAATTACCAGCATTGCGCAGGAGAATCCGGATGTAAAGTTCGTGCTGGTGGATACGTTCCCGTCTGATGCGGACGGCAATGAAGCGGAGGTTGACAATATTTACGCGATGCAGTTTGCGGAGCAGGAGTCCGGTTTCTTTGCAGGTATGGCGGCAGCGTTGGAGACGAAGTCGAACAAGGTGTCGGTGGTGAACGGTATCGCTTACCCTTCTAATGTGAATTACCAGTACGGTTTTGAGTGCGGTGTGAAATACATCAACGAGACGGAAGGAAAGTCCGTGGAGGTCGTGGAGCTTCCCTCCTATGCGGGCACGGACGTGACCGGCGCAGATGTGGGCGGCAACTATGTCGGCTCTTTCGCAGATGAAGCGACCGGTAAGGTAGTCGGCAATGCGCTGATCGCGGAGGGTGTGGATATCATCTTCGTGGCGGCAGGCGCGTCCGGGAACGGTGTCCTCACGGCGGTGAAGGAGGCTGACGGCGTTTACTTTATCGGCTGTGATGTAGACCAGTATGATGACGGTGCAAACGGCGACGCAAATGTGGTTCTGACTTCTGCGGTAAAGGTGATGCACCTGAATGTGGAGCGCGCGCTCGAGGCGGTTGCGGACGGCAGCTTTAAGGGCGGAAACGTGGTACTGCAGGCGGATACGGATTCCACAGGATATATCAACGCGGACGGCAGAAATCAGCTCTCCGCGGATTCCATCACAAAGATGGATGCGGCGTATGACGCGATCAAGGGCGGCACAATTGTTCCTGCCGCGAACTTCAACGGCATTACACCGGAGGACTTTAGCTGGTAGGCAATTGGGCGGGCGGCGGTTTGCCGTCTGGATAAAAAATAGAGCGCATAGTTCGGGCTGCGGGGAAAATTTTCCGCAGCCCTTGCTGTCTCTGCTTATGCATAGGCACAGTTAGAAGCCGAAGTCATATCTTGCGGGATAACGGACTTTGCCGTATACTAGAAACAGATATTGGTTACAGGGGGCAGGGACCGTATATGTCTGACTATATCATTGAGATGAATCACATCACGAAGCGTTTTCCTGGCATTGTCGCGAACGACGACGTTTCCATCCAAGTGAAAAAAGGGGAGATTTATGCCCTTTTGGGGGAGAACGGCGCGGGCAAGTCCACGCTCATGAGTATGCTGTTTGGCATGTATGAGCCGGACGAGGGAGAGATCATCATCCGGGGGGAGAAAGTGAAGATTGAGTCTCCCAATCATGCGACGAGGCTGAATATCGGCATGGTGCACCAGCATTTTAAGCTGGTGAGCAATTATACCATAGCGGAGAACATCGTTATGGGGATGGAGCCGGTCAAAAAGACCCTTGGCATTTTTAAGACGCTTGATCAGAAGAGGGCGAATGAGGAGATTCGGGCTTTATCCGAGAAATTCGGGCTGGAGGTGGATCCCACCAAGGTGATAGAAAATATCAATGTCTCCATGCAGCAGCGGGTGGAAATATTAAAGATGCTGTACCGGGAGGCGGAGATTTTGATTTTTGATGAGCCGACGGCAGTGCTGACGCCGCAGGAAATTGAGTTTCTGCTGGAGATTATAGAGAGCCTGCGCCGGGATGGGAAAACGATTATCCTGATTACGCACAAGCTGGAGGAGATTAAAAAGATTGCCGATCGCTGTGCAATTCTCTGCAGGGGAAAGCTGGTTGATGTGCTGGACGTGAAGGAGACGGACACGAAGACCATGGCAAATCTGATGGTTGGCAGGGAAGTGAACTTTTCTGTGGACAAGCCTGCGCCGGAGTTTGGCAGGGAAATTTTGAAAGTAGAACATCTGACGGTGCAGAATGAGGATAAATTTGAGGTGGTGAAGGATGTCAGCTTTTCCGTGCGCGGCGGGGAGATTTTCGCGGTGGCGGGCGTCTCTGGGAACGGGCAGGTGGAGCTGGCTGATGCGGTGGCGGGACTTTTAAAACCCTCCCATGGGAGGATACTTTTAAACGGTAAGGATATTACGCAGGTTTCTATCCGCAGCCGGAATTTGGAGGGTATTTCTTATATTCCCGAGGACAGGCAGAATGTGGGTCTGGTGATGGATCTGTCCTTGGCGGATAACCTGGCGCTGAAAAATTATTTTCAGCCGCCCTTTTCCAAAGGCTCTATCATAGCGGGAGAGGAGTTTATCAGATACAGTGACGAATTGATTGAAAAATATGATATCAGGAGCGGGCAGGGGAGCGGGACGATTGTGCGCTCCATGAGCGGCGGCAACCAGCAGAAAGCGATCATTGCCAGAGAGATTGAGCTGGATTCCTCTCTCCTGATTTTTGTCCAGCCTACCAGAGGACTGGATATCGGGGCGATAGAGAATATTCACCGGCAGATTGTGGAGCAGCGAAGCAGGGGCAAGGCTGTCCTGCTGATTTCGTTGGAGCTGGATGAGGTGATGAATCTTGCCGATACGATCGGCGTTATTTATAACGGAAAAATTGAGAAGATTGCTGACGCGAAAACATTGACGCCCGGAGAGGTCGGAGAATTTATGATGGGAGTGGGAGGCAGCCATGAAAAAGCATGATTGGATACCGGTTTTTACGGTTCTCTTAAGCCTGATTCTGGGGATGGTGGTCATAGCGCTGCTCGGGAAAAATCCGTTTCTGGCATATTACAATCTGCTGCAGGGATCGGGGCTTGCGCCGAAGGCATCCTATGCAGGGCACAAGGGAATGCTTACAGATTTTACCAGTTTTCTAAACGCCTTGACACCGATGCTTTTAGCGTCGCTCTCGGTGCTGATCGCGCTGAAGGCGGGGCTGTTTAATATCGGCGTTTCGGGACAAATGCTGGCGGCGGCGTTTGTGGCTACAGTTTTAGTAGGATATTCTGAGCTGCCCGCCGTGGTGGCGAAACCGCTGGTAATTCTGATTGGCATGGCGGTGGGTGCGCTTGTGGGCGGTCTGGTCGGTTTTCTGCGGCACCGGTTCAATATCAATGAGGTGGTGTCCACCATCATGTGCAATTACATTGTGCAGTATGTGGTCAGTTTTTTTATCAATGTCTTTTTTGTGGATCCGGTATCGAGGCAGTCGAAAAATATAGGTACCGCCAGCAGATTGACTTTGGTTGATGTGGCGGTGGGAGACTACAAAATGGATATTCCGCTGGGGATTCTTGTGGCGGCAGCGGCAATCGCGGTAGCGGTCTTTCTGCTCGGAAAGACGACACTTGGATTTGAGATTAAGGCGGTGGGGAGCAGCAGCCGGGCGGCGGAGTACGCAGGCATCCGCGTGGGAAGGACGAGAGTGCTGGCGATGATGTTTTCGGGTGGCGCGGCGGGGCTTGCCGGTGTGACCTACTATTTGGGTTACTTTTCTTCCATGCAGCCGAGAGTGCTTGCGAGCACGGGATATGACGCCATCGCTGTGGCGCTTTTGGGAAACAGTTCACCGATAGGCATTATTTTTTCTTCTTTCCTCATCACTGTGATTTCCAAGGGAAGCACTTACATGAGCTCCACGGCAGGGGTGCAGGCGGAGATGGCATCCGCCCTTACGGGAATTATTCTGCTGATCAGCGCCTGCGGCGCTTATGTGAGGGAACGATTAGACAGACGGAAGGAGAACAGATGATATGAATACGATCATAATTGATGGTTTGTCCTTTGCGCTTCCGCTGTTTATCATGGCGATTGGCGGCATTTACTGTGAACGGAGCGGCGTGACCAACTTGGCGATAGAGGGTCTGCAGGGCTTTGGCGCTTTTTGCGGGGCACTTTTTGCGGTCTGTATCGCGCCTTGTTTTGCGGGAAATTCTCCTGTGCCATTTTATCTGGCAATGGTGTTTGCCTTTTTGGGCGGTATGCTTTTTTCCCTGCTTCACGCGATGCTGTGTATCCGCTTTAAGGCGAATCAGGTCATCAGTGGTGTGGTTATTAACATTTTGGCAATGTCTCTGACGGAGTTTATGACAAAGCAGATTAATGCCAGCGTTTTTGGGGCGGCTTCCAACAAGTTTGTGCTTGGTGTGTCGGCACGCATGACGGTGCCGGGAATTTCGGCGGTTCCCGTGCTGGGAGCGGTCTTTACCAATCTCTACCCTTTTGAACCGGTGATTGCACTGATTGCCTTTATCGCATGGTATGTTCTTTATAAGACGCCTTTCGGTCTGCATCTGAGAGCCTGCGGGGACAATCCCCACGCGGTGGATGCGGCGGGCATCGAGGTGGGAAAAGTGCGGCTTTTGGCGGTTTTGGTTTCCGGGGCGCTTTCGGGACTGGGAGGCATCTGCTTTGCTTACTCTATCTCCGCGAATTTTTCTTCGAATATTTACTCGGGATATGGGTATCTGGCCATTGCGGCGCTGATTTTTGGCAACTGGAAAATTCTGCCCACGCTGGGGGCGTGCCTGCTGTTCGGGTTTGCGAGATCGGGAGGGTATGAGCTGGTGAAGCTTCTGGAGATGCCGAGCAGCTATCAGGATCTGGTGATGGTGCTGCCCTATGTGCTGACGCTTCTGATGCTTGTATTCTTTGGGAGAAAGAACCATTCGCCGAGGGCGCTTGGCGTGATATACGATAAAGGAGCAAGGTAGGAGAGAGCGGATGAATATAGCTTTTATCGGATTACAGGTGATAGCAATATGTACCATCTTTTTTGCGCTGGCGCTTCTGTTAAGCGGTGACGGCTCCAGGGAACAGAAAATGATGGAGTATTTCCTCGTGGGCGCTTTGATACAGAATATCGGATATCTGCTGGAACTGACGGCGCCAACGATGGAGGCAGCTCTGGTGGCGGTGAAAATGCAGCATCTGGGAACCATGACAATACCGATCTGTTACTGCTATTTTATTTATATCTATTGTTTCGAGGAGGCGCCTCTAAAGATACTGAAGCTTTTGGGAGTCATTGACGTCGGGCTTCTCATGGTGGTTCTGACCTGTGACCACCATACCTTCTTTTACAGGCAGGTGGAATGGCAGACTACGGCAACGGGACATTCTTATCTGGTTCTGGATTATGGGCTGGGATATGCGGTATTTATCATCTGCGCAACGCTCATTCCCTATGCGATGTCCATGCGTGTGCTAATCCGTGCCTGTGCCAGAAAGGGAGAAGATGCGGTGGATCGCAAATACGGGCTGATTCTGGGACTCGCGCTCTTGCCGGTTATTGCCCTGAGCGCCTATGTCACGAAGCTGACGCGTGCCTATGACTTTACGCCGATGGTTCTGGGGATGGTGCTTGCCTGTGTGGTGATTCTCGTATGGAGCAGGAGGGTTTACGACTTCGGAAGTCTTGCCTCGGGCGCGCTTTTGAACAGTATGAGCGACGGTGTGATCGCGCTGGATGACAAGCGGCGCATTGTCAATTATAATCCGGCGGCGGCTGAGATGTTTCCGGGGCTGAACAGCCGTGCCGTCGACAGAAATATTGCAGAGATACTGGATTTCCCGGAACCCGAGCCGGGCGAAGAAATGAAACATGATATTTTTATCGGGGACCGTTATTATCAGAGCCATGTGGAGCCGGTGCCGGACCGTTTTGGCGTGATCAAGGGGCATGTGGTTGTGGTTCTGGACATGACGGAAATCAAGAATAATATTGAAGAGATTAAAAGGATTACGATGCAGGCGGAGCAGGCGAATGAGGCGAAAAGCGAGTTCCTGGCGAATATGTCCCATGAGATACGCACACCCATGAATGCGATTGTGGGATTGAGCGATATTATTATGGAGGAGAGCAAGGGGCGTAAGGTGTACAGTTACGCCTGCGATATCAAGTCGGCGTCCAGAAATCTGCTGGCGCTTATCAACGATATTTTGGACTTGTCCAAGGTTGAGTCGGGAAAGATGGAGCTGGTAAACGCGGACTATCATATTAAGAATGTGACAGACGAAGTCATTAATATGATGGACGGCGCGGCGTCAAAGCGGGGGATTCTGCTCAAATGTGAGTACGATATGTCCATACCGTGTAAGTATTACGGCGATGAGGGGAGAATCCGGCAGATTTTGATTAACCTCCTCAACAATGGATTGAAATTTACAAAGGAAGGCTACGTAAAGCTGTCTGTCGGCGGCAGTCTGGGAGAGGATGCGGACACGGAGGTTTTGCATATAGAGGTGAGGGATACCGGCTGCGGCATTAAGGAGGAGGACATCGAGAAAATTTTTGAGAATTTCAGTCAGGTGGATGCGAAGCGCAATCGGAGTGTGGAGGGAACGGGACTCGGGCTTTCCATTACAAGGCATCTGGTGGATCTGATGAAGGGAACCATCCGCGTGGAAAGTGTATACGGGGAAGGCACGGTCTTTATTCTGGATATCCCGCAAAGGATTGTGGACCGGAGAAGTCTGACGGACGTGCCGAAGGAAGCTGCCAGAAAGGAAGACGAAATTCAGACCTTTACGGCGGATGAATGCCGGGTGCTGGTGGTAGACGACAATCTGGTCAACCGAAAGGTGGCGAGAGGGTTTCTTCGTCCTTACGGGTTTATCATTGATGAGGCGGACAGCGGTCCGAAGTCAATCGAATGTGTGAAGCAGACGAAATATGATATTATTTTTATGGATCATATGATGCCGGAGATGGACGGCATAGAGGCGGTACAGCTCATCCGCAGCGAATGCGGGGAGAACGGCACACAGCCGGTCATTATCGCGCTGACGGCGAACGCCATGGAAGGTGTCCGGGAGATGTTTCTGGAAAACGGCTTTCAGGATTTTATCACCAAACCGTTGGACAAGAAGGCGCTCAATGAGGCGCTCCTAAAATGGATTCCCGAGCAGAGACGGAGGAAACCGGATACTTGGGAGGAGAGCGTAGAGAAAATGAGAAAGACAAAGCCGGCGGGACAATAGAACCAGCAGGAAACGGGAGTGCATTTGAGGCAAAAGTGCCAAAAATGCACTCCTTTTTTTGTCTGGGGTTACGCGATTAACCTATTGTATTTGTCAGATTGTGGGATTACACTGATTCCAGAGTAAAAAATTGTGGTTTTGCGGAGGAAATATGGCGGAGCGGGTAAGGATTGCGGATATTGCGGAGGAGCTGGGGCTAAGTACGGCTACGGTCTCCAACGTGATTCACGGAAAGACGAAGAAAATATCGGATGAGACGGTGAAACGGGTGCAGGCGCTTTTGGAAGAGCGGCAGTATATTCCGAATATGGCGGGGATTCTGCTTGCAAGAAACAATTCCCGTATCATCGGTGTGGTGGTGAATAACCATGAAAAATATGAAGGAAGGGTGCTGGAAGATGCCTTTGTGTCCGCATCGATGAACGCCCTGCTGTTTGCCTTGGAAAAGGCAGGCTATTTCATGATGATCAAGGCAACGCAGGACTGGGGCGAGGTGGAGCGGTTTGCTTCCATGTGGAATATGGACGGGATGGTGCTTCTGGGATTCTGCGACAGTGATTATGAAAAGATACGTGAAAAAATGCATATTCCTTTTGTGGTCTATGACGGCTATTTTGAGAGCAACAAGGGTATCAGCAATTTGACGATCGACAATTTTGACGGTGGTCGCCAAGCGGGCGCGTATTTAAAAGAGATGGGGCACAGACGGGCGCTTCTTCTTGCGGACAATGATGTTTGTGTGGACGCGGAGCGTCTGGCAGGTTTTCGCGAAGGTTTTTTGGGAGGAGAGACGATATTTCTGGAAGTGCCGATGAACAGGGAGGGACGCGCTGCCTTTTTCCGGGCGCATTTTGAGGAGATAAGGACGTGTACGGCGGCGTTTGCCGTTTCAGATGTGTATGCGGCGGAGTTTATACACTTTCTGCTGGCGCTGGGGATTTCCGTGCCGGAGGAGATGTCGGTGGTGGGATTTGACAATAACGCTCTTAGTGAAAACTGTTTTCCGCGGCTCACCACGGTGGGGCAGGATGCGGGGGAGCGTGCAAGGATAGCGATACGCGCCTTAAAGAGATTGTGGGACGGAGACGGAGAGGCGGTGGAGGAAGTGCTTCCGGTGAAGCTTATTGTCCGGGATAGTGTCCAAAAAATTTCTGATGCAGCATTTTCGTGAAACGAAATGGCGATGAACCAGATGAAAAACTATGACATAGAGGCAGGGATGAGGAGATAAAGATGGAAAAGATAGAGAGAAAAAATGAGTTTCGCGCCGATTTAATTGGAATTGCACTGCCGGTTACCCTGCAGTCCCTGCTGCAGTCTTCTTTCAGCATGGTGGACCAGATTATGATAGGACAGCTCGGAAGTGAGAGCATTGCGGGAATCGGGCTGGGCGGTAAGTTCGCGTCAATTTATACGGTGGTGCTGGGGGCAGTGGCGGCGGCAGCGGGCATTATGGCGGCGCAGTATGTGGGAGCGAAGGACGAGAAGGGTGTGGGGAGAAGTTTTTATCTGAACCTGCTCGTCGCTCTTTTGCTCGCGGGTGGTTTTCTGGCGGTTTGTGCGCTCTTTCCGGAAGGAGTCATGTCCCTGTACACCCAGGATGAGACGGTAAGGGTGCAGGCAGCCGCCTATCTGCGGATCTATGCTGTTTCGTTTCCTTTCATGGCAATATCTACCATTATGACAGTGTTTTTGCGCTGTGTCGGGAAAGCAGTATTTCCTCTCGTGGCGAGCTTCCTTTCCGTGCTTTTGAATACCGGGCTGAATTATGTGCTGATTTTCGGCAGGGGCGGCTTTCCGGCAATGGGCGTGCAGGGGGCGGCTGTGGCAAGCGTGATTGCGCAGGCAGCGGCGTTTGGCGTGACGGTGGTCTATTTTTGCAGGGATGCGGTCTTTTGCTCTTATTTTGAAAGAGGAAGGGTGGATGCATTACTTCGGCTGACGAGGGAAACGCGGATACAGTATCTGGGGATTCTGGCGCCTATTCTGGTCTGTGAGTTCATGTGGAGTCTGGGCGAGAATATGTACGCGGTGATTTATGGGCGCATGGGAACTGCACCCTGCGCGGCGATGACCATGACGGGACCGGTACAGGGATTACTGATCGGGCTTTTGAGCGGCGTTGCGCAGGCAGCGGGCATTATGATTGGCAGGCATCTGGGAAAAGGAGAGTACGAGACTGCCTACAGGGACTCTAAGAAATTGATGGGATGCGGGCTTGCGGGTTCTGCAATACTGTCTCTCCTGCTTATCTGGCTGGGCGGGACCTATGTATCGGTGTACAATGTGGAGCCGCAGGTGCAAAGGATGACGTACTCAATTTTAGTGGCTTTTGCCATAATCTCTCCCATAAAGGTACAGAATATGATTCTTGGCGGCGGCATTATTAGGAGCGGCGGTATGACACGCTATGTGATGTGGATTGACATGATCGGTACATGGGTATTTGGCGTGCCGCTCGGCTTTCTGGCGGCGTTTGTATGGAATCTGCCAATTCCTCAGGTGTATTTCATCCTCTCGCTGGAGGAGGTTGTGAGATTTCTGATTTCACTGGTTGTTTTTTG
>ERZ808037.1389-NODE-1389-length-15988-cov-9.934699_pt1 | contig 15988 bp, 15 predicted proteins | sample MGYA00380190_ERZ808037 | MGnify/ENA primary metagenome ERZ808037 (study PRJEB31490, sample SAMN06133399) | mouse gut metagenome | isolation source: J9 | host: mice | place: China: Chengdu | collected 2015-05 ... | reverse complement strand
GAACTGACCGATGAATTAAAAACGCAGCGTGAAGCCTTTAATGCATATGCACACCATATTTTTGAAATGATGGGGGCGTCTCGTTAATAAAAGAGCCTAATCTTGTCAAAATGGATTAGGCTCTTAATATTCCAAGTATGCTCTAGCGATTCATAAGATAATTTCCTAATGGAAATGAAAGCAAATATACCACTGCTGGAATCATTGCGATACTTGCATTAATCAATACTCGCAATAATGCGTATTTACGAATATTCACACTTTCATTTTGAATACACTTTCCCGGCCTTGACAACCAAATAATCGTTACAATACATACCCAAAATATAGCAAAAAAAACTGGCGAATAATAATCAATGTGTATATAGCTATTAAAAACTTTTAGTGATATCAAATATTCTGGACTACCAAATAATTTTTCTAACAACATGCCTCTCGCATTATCAGTTTCATATACCCAATAATTACCGCCGAACTGATTTAGTATAAGTCCCGTAATACCAATCGTTTCAAACAAAATTAATAATCTATATTTATCTGAATTGTATACCATCAGCATAGCAAGAAATGGTGATAAATATATAAACCAATATGGATTACTGTCAAAGGAAGTGAGAATCACAAACATTACGATCAAAGGAATTACAATGGTATAATAATTATAATCTTCCTGATTCTCTACATTTGTTAAATAACAATATACACAAATAAATCCAAATAAAACAATTATTAATGGAACTACACCATTATATAATGGCAGTTTGTTTCCTAAAAATGCTTCCAGAAAATGATTTCTTATTTCCGACTTAATACTTGCCGCTGCTGTATTAGTTGGAAATCCAATTCCGACTACTATTGTAAATAAAAGTGCAAGGAATGAATTAAAAACAATTTTAATAACATTCTTTTCGTAAAGCAATAATAATGGTATAAATATAAATAAGGGGAACAGTTTAAAAGAAACTGCGAACGAAAAAAACAATATAAATCTTTTATAATCTCTTTTTTGATAGTAATATATTCCTAATAATAAAAACGGAAATGCCAATACATCTAATTGTCCTACTATTCCAATTTCAACAAAAACTAATGCGGAAGTTAAAAATAAAAATGATGCCCATTTAGCATTTGTTTCGGAAATTTTAATATTTTTACAGATCAAGAATATCAAATATGCAGTTAGAATCAACGCAACAATATATATTGATTTGGCATATAACATTGTCCACATACATGAAGTTTCTTCTATTCCAGTGATTTTACAAATTAACCACAATGGCGCTCCCCATATTCCAAGCATTATATAGACAGGAAAATCATATATTAATTCGTAAGCCCCTCCTATATTATGTTCCTTGTAGTATGCAAGCATATTATTACCATATTCATAAAAATTCTTTAAGCCTCCACCTTCAAAAATACTTCCCCAAAAATTTACCTCATAATGTGTAAATGCTTTCATATCTCCATACATCATAGAAGCAAACGGAATCAAAAATAGGATAAAAAATAGAATATATTCTCTCCTTTTGGGTGGCTGCATATTATTTAACTCAGCTTGTAGTTTCTTTCGTATATTCATGATACACCTCCTTAAATTATACTTTGCATCAAATAACTCAATAAAACCGACTAATTCTACATTAATCGGTTTTATTGCTGGCTATTTATTCTTAATATAGAAGAAAGAATTTTTCCTTTCGTAATTAATTTCCTTGTAGTTCATGATCTGCTCTGTACTGCCAATAAATAATATACCTTCTGGCTTTAATGCCGTATTGAACTTGCGGAACACCTCATCTTTTGCCTCCTCCGTAAAATAGATCAATACATTTCGGCACACAATCAGATCACATCTGTCTGGATAGGGATCTTTTAACAGATTGTGCTGTTTGAACTGCACTCTTGATTTGATATCATTGGAAATCTGGTAAGAAGGCCCTACCTTGGTGAAATATTTCTTTTTGAACTCATCTGGCACTGATGCGATGCTCTTCTCATTATATAAACCAGTTTTCGCCTTCTCGATCACCTGCTTGTCAATATCCGTAGCGATAATATTAATCTGATTGAGCGGCAAATGTTTGGAGAATGCCATTACAAGGGAATATGGCTCATCTCCTGTAGAACACGCTGCACTCCAGATTTTCAGGTTTTTGCCAAATCTGCCAATCAGCTCAGGTATAATCTCTTTGTCCATCAGTCTCCACTGCTCAGGGTTTCTGTAAAACTCAGATACATTGATGGTAAGATAATTGACAAAATCATCAAAGACAACCTTATCATCTCTTAGCTTTGCGACAAATTTATCGTAGCCTGTCACTTTATGTTTCGCAATCAGCGTGTCAATCCGACGCTTCATCTGTTTTTCTTTGTACGCATTTAAATCTATCTTGGTCAGTGCAAAAACTTCTTTTTTGAAATATTCATAATCAAATGCCATGAGTATTCCCCTTTCTCTATTTTTATTTTTCCTTGCACACTCCCTAATTATGTACTGATCATCAGCACATGCACGCGAATAAACGAATATGATACCAGAGTCAGACACTCCGATATCATATCCATATTTACACCTATTTTTATTCAGCGTCCTCTGCTTCCTGCTTTGCAATCACTGCATCTATATCCACAGATACAACATCCGAATCATCTTCTGCTGACTCTACAGGAGCTGTCTCCTTTGCTGTATCTGGTACGAGCAATGCCTTGATGCTGAGGCTGATTTTCTTGCCTTCCTCATTGAAATCAACAACCTTTGCGGTCACTTCCTGTCCTACAGACAGTACATCAGACGGCTTCTCAATGTGCTCTTTTGCAATCTGAGAAACGTGAAGCAATGCATCAATACCCGGCTCAAGCTCTACGAATGCGCCAAAGTCTGTCATTCTGGCAACCTTACCTGTCACTTCATTGCCAACTGCATACTTGGTCGATGCGTTCTTCCAAGGATTTGAATCATCAAACTTCAATGACAGTGCCACTTTTGTTCCATCAATATCTTTGATCAATACCTTCAAAGTCTCGCCAACTTTGAATACTTTCTTTGGATTCTCGACACGTCCCCATGACATCTCTGAGATATGAAGCAGACCATCAACGCCGCCAAGGTCGATAAATGCACCAAAATCTGTAACATTCTTAACCGTACCTTCAATGACATCACCTGCGCTGATCTTTGCAAATAACTCTTTCTGCATCTCAGCTTTCTTAGCAACGATAAGCTGCTTGCGATCACCGATGTATCTTCTTCTCTTAGGATTATATTCACTGATCACAAATTCTATGTCCTGTCCGGCATACTTGTTCAGATCTTTCTCGTATACATCTGAAACAAGGCTTGCTGGAATGAAGATTCTCACTTCATCAACCACAACGCTCAAGCCACCGTCCAATACCTGTGATACCTTCGCTGTCAATACTTCTCTGTTGTTGTACGCTTCTTCAATTCGCTTGTTGCCTCTGTCGGCAGCAAGTCTCTTGTAGGTTAAGAGCACCTGCCCCTCACCATCATTGACTTTGAGAACCTTAACCTCCATCTTGTCACCAGGATTCAGGATTGCTGTAAGGTCAACGTTCGGTTCATTGGTGTACTCGTTACGTGTAAGAATACCATCTGACTTGTAACCGATGTTAAGGATTGCTTCATCAGGCTTAACGTCGATGACTGTACCTTCAATTACCTCTCCTGTATGAATAGTTTTTAATGATTCTTCTAACATTTGTTCAAAAGTTAATTCTGACATAATTTTGAACCTCCTCAATTATTTTGTTTGGGGTAGAAGCCCCCGCTGTGATGCCCACCAGTTCTACAGAATTAGGTAAATCTAATTGCAGGTCGTCCAGTGTTTGTATATAGTAAGTATTCTCACATTCACATTTGCATAATTCATAAAGCTTACGTGTGTTTGAACTGTGAGTACCACCTATCACAATCATCACGTCAGCTTTAGAAGCTAATTCCACCGCTTCCTTCTGACGTTCTTCTGTTGCATTGCATATAGTATTCGCAACAATTATATCATAACCTTTTTTTCGAAAAATTTCAACTAAATCTTGAAATTTCTTGTAGTTAAATGTCGTTTGCGACACAATAAATAGTTTTTCGTCTTTTTTCGTACAAAATTCCTCTGCCTGCTCCTTTGTTTCAACCACTGTCACAGGTTCGGACGCCCATCCTTTAATACCAATCACCTCAGGATGCTGCTCATTTCCAATGATAATGATATGCCGTCCTTTTGCGGAGGTTCCATTGATCAGACGGTGAATGTGACTGACAAACGGGCATGTCGCATCAATGCATTCCAGCCCCTTTTCGTGAATAAGCTCATACGTTTTGCGCGGAACGCCATGTGCGCGTATGATAACCGTGCCTTCCTCGGGCTTGAGTGTTTCACGATCCATACAGCGAATACCCTCTTCGTCCTCGATCACTTTTACGCCTCGTTCCTCCAAAGCCTTCACCACTTCTTCGTTGTGGACGATCGGACCGTATGTATGAATTGTCTTTCCTGTCTCCAACTGCTCATACACTGCATCGACTGCCCGTTTTACACCAAAACAAAATCCTGCGGATTTCGCCACCACCACTTCCATCACTCGGCTCCTTTGTCACATAAATCTATAATGGCATCTGCCACCTGCTCGATCGTCAGCTTCGACGAATCCACAAGCACTGCATCCTCCGCCTGCATCAGCGGTGAGAGTTCACGGTGCATATCCTGATAGTCGCGGTCTATAATATCTTTCTCTATCACGTCAAGGTCGCATTCCTGCCCCTTTGCTTTTAACTCCTCATAACGGCGCACTGCCCTCACACGGCTGTCAGCAGTCAGATAAACCTTCACATTGGCGTCCGGCAGCACACACGTACCGATATCTCTGCCGTCCATGACAACATTTTCCTTCTTCGCAAGCGCCTGCTGTAATTCCACCAGTTTCTTGCGCACCTCCTTGTTGCCGCTGCTCGCAGATGCCATCTTGCCGACTTCCTCCGTGCGTATCAGTCCGTTTACATTTCTGCCGTTCAGCCACACGATTTGTTCATTATTCTCATAAGTGATCGTCACCTCAACCTCTGCGGCTGCCGCACTGATTTTCTCCTGTGCACTGGCACTGATTCCCTGTTCGATAAAGTACAGCGCCATCGCGCGGTACATCGCACCTGTATCCACATAAATATATCCTTTTTTCTTTGCAATCAGTTTGGCGATTGTACTTTTCCCTGCCCCGGCAGGTCCGTCTATAGCAATACTATAACTCATTTTAATAGTTTCTCCTAACATCTATAAAATATGTACTATTTTTATGTACTTTTTACTCGCAGGCCGCCGCTGCGCTCGTGCCCGCCAGATATCCCGTAGACCACGCAATCTGAAGATTGAAGCCGCCTGTGAGCGCGTCAAGGTCCAGCACCTCCCCCGCAAAATATAATCCTTTCACCAGTTTGGATTCCATTGTGGAGGGAGAAACTTCGTTTGTCGCCACACCGCCCTTTGTAATCACTGCTTCATTGTAATCCCTCAGCCCTGTAATCGTAAGCTCTATCTGTTTGATCGTCTGCACAAAACGCTCACGTTCTTCTTTCGTAATCTCATTGACCCGCTTGTCAGGATCTATATTAGAAAGAACAGGCATCAGTGGTATTAGTTTTGCCGGAAAAAGGCTGTTTATTACATTTTTAAACTGTTTGTTTTTATTCTCGTCAAATTCTCTGAGAACACGCTTGTCAAGCTGTTCCTTGGTGAGCGCTGGCTTCAAGTCAATCAACAGCTTCGCCTCCCCGCTGCAATTGCCATTCCCACATGCCTTGTGGACATAATGGCTGCTCGCACTCAAAATCAACGGGCCGCTGACACCATAGTGTGTAAATAACAACTCACCAAAATCCGAATAAATTTGTTTTCCGTCAACCACTACAGACGCCTGCACATTTTTGAGCGAAAGCCCTTGTAACTGATGGCACCATTCTTCTTTGACTGCAAACGGCACCAGCGCCGGCATCGTCGATACGATCTGATGTCCGCATTCCTCTGCAAAGCGGTATCCATCTCCTGTTGAGCCTGTCAGCACATAAGAGCAGCCGCCTGTCGCCAGAATCAGCTTATCTGCCTGCATCACAGACTGTCTCCCTGTTGTTTTGTCATACAGCTCAAGCTGTGATACCTTCGCACAGTATCTTTGCTTTTTTTTGCCGCTTTGTTTTTTTTCCTTTCCGCCTTCTATGTTCTCTTCGATTGGCAGATTTTTTATCTTTTTTACTTCTGTATTCAGCAGCACTGTCACACCGCTTTTCCTGATCGTCTGCTCTAGCGCCCTGATAATATCGGAGCTATGATCTGATTTGGGAAATACGCGCTGTCCCCGCTCGATTTTTAGCGGACAGCCTGCTTGTTCAAAAAACGCCATGACTGCATGATTGTCAAAGCCATATACAGCACTGTACAAAAATTTTGCATGGTCCATCACATTCTGAAAAAAGTCTGTAACTTCACAGGCATTCGTCACATTACATCTGCCTTTGCCTGTGATAAACAGCTTCTTGCCAAGCTTTTCATTCTTTTCAATCAAGACAACATTCTGCCCTGTACCTGCGGCAGCCACCGCAGCCATCATTCCCGCCGCACCGCCGCCTATAATTATGATATCTGCCATACTTCCAGTTATCTCTTCCTCCGCCGGGACATTTGTGCCTGCAACGGTATATTGAGCATTTCCTCATCTATAAAATTAATCTCATCTTTTAAATATACTTGATAGTTGTCCCACGCATACTCAAGTGATTCCAGATTCTTTCGGACCTCATCAGGTCTTTTCAGACACAGCGTTACAACGAGTGCATTGATCACACTCAGCGGCGCCACAAGCGAATCCACAATAGACACCATGTCACTTCTCGCCAGCAGATTACATGCCGAATAGAGGCACATTGGCGAATGGATTGTATCCGTGATGGTGATAACCTTCGCATTCTTGTCATTTGCCATCTCCATTGCCTTGAGTGTACGCATCGAGTAGCGCGGAAAACTAATTCCGATCACAGCATCTTTCTCACTAATGCGAAGCATCTGTTCAAAAGTCTCCGATGTGCTGGTCGAATCAAGCAAATTAACATCTCCGCGAATCAAATTCAGATAAAAATGCAGAAACTGTGCAAGCGGCCTGCAACTTCGAAGTCCAATAATATAAATATGTTTCGCGCCAAGTATAATGTTGACCGCTGTCTCAAATGCCTGTATATCAATATGCTCCATCGTATCTTCAATCTTCTCGACATCAGAGCTGAGCACTGAAGCCAAAATCTCAGACTGCGAACTTGACCCGTACTTAGCGCCAATCGACTGTACAGTGTTCAGCTTCTTTTTGACCCATTCAGCCAACGAATCCTGAAATTCTGGATACCCTTCGTACTCCAGTGCATATGCAAACCGCACCACAGTCGCTTCACTGGTGCCCACTGACTTAGCCAGCTTTGCTGCTGTCATAAAAGCGACCTGCTCATAGTGGTCAATGACAAAAGTCGCCAGCTTCTTGTGACTTTTGCTCATCTTATTGAATTTCTCGTTTATCCTAGATATCGTATCATATGTTTCGTCCATCAAAATTCCCCAGCCTTGTTACTCCCGTACATTATGAACAGCTTCTGTAAATATCATTTAATAGCTCGATCGTCTCGTCTTCCGTGAGATCATAGTCCCCTGTAAGTACCATACATGCACATCCATGTATAAAAATCCACATTTTCATAAACAGCCCGCTCGGATTCTGACAACCTGCCGCTGAAGCCCTGTTGATTTCTCTGCTGACTGCTGCGGATTTACCATTTAACAGTTCAAAGAGTCCTCTGTCGCCCCGGTGCTCTGACTGGAACAGGAGTTGAAACAGTTTTCTTTCTTCCTTTGCATAATTTATATAGGCAAGTCCCAAATGTATAAACGGTGTTTCCACATCCGACTTGTAATGTTCATAGTAATCTCCAAAATTGTCGATTGCCTTTTGATAAATTTCCAAGTAGAGTTCACTCATATTGGCATAAACTCTAAATATTGGCTGTGTAGAACATCCAATCTGTGCTGCTAGTTTTCTGGCAGTAACATTTTCTATCCCTTCCTCCTTTGCCAAAACGAAGGCTGTTTCTGCTATTTTGTCCTTTGTAATCAATTCTTTCCTTGCCATCTCACCATCCATGCCTTTCTAACGTCACGCAGGAACTGTAAAATATTATTTGGGCACCCGTGTGCATAAAACAGTATCGGGCTAAACGCATCGTTAACCCGATACTGTTGTGAACAGTTCACTGTAAGAACTTATACAGGGTATACTCCGTTTTTGGTATCAGCCTGAGCCATATCAACCTTCTCCTGCTGTGCTTGACGATACTTAAAGAAATCTGTAGCAACCTGAGGGAACAACGCATAGGACAATACATCCTCGTCCTGCTGTTTCCACTCTTTCATCTCTTCCTCAATCTTCTTTAACTCGTTTGGAAGTTTGTCTGCTGGACGGCATGTAATAATATTTTCCTTCTCCTCTGATGAGAGCACCTTATCCTGCACTTCCTTATTAAACGGCTTGACAGTCTGTCCATACTCACCGCGCAGTACCGCCTTTGTCTCCTTGGTAGCCATCTTATACCGCTCACCCATCAGCACATTAAATACCGCCTGTGTGCCGACAATCTGTGAGGACGGTGTTACCAGAGGCGGCTCACCCAAGTCTTTACGCACTCTTGGGATTTCCTGAAGCACATCATAGTACTTATCTTCTGCATTCTGCTCTTTTAACTGGCTCACCATGTTCGATAACATGCCGCCCGGAACCTGATACATCAGTGTCTTGATATCTACGCCGAGCACCTTAGGATTGAGCAGCCCGCTCTTTAAGCATTCTTCTCTGTATGGTCTGAAATGCTCAGCAATCTTTGCGAGAAGATTCTGGTCAAATCCAGTATCATATGGCGTGCCCTTGAATGTCTCAACCATAACTTCTGTCGCTGGCTGTGATGTGCCGAGCGCAAACGGAGAGATCGCACAGTCAATCACATCGACACCTGCCTCTACCGCCTTTAAGTATGTCATTGAAGCAACACCGGAGGTATAGTGCGTGTGAAGCTGAATTGGCAGCTTCGTCGCAGACTTCATCGCCTTGATCAGCTCCTCAGCCTTGTATGGCACTAATAATCCCGCCATATCCTTGATACAGATGGAATCAGCTCCCATCTCCTCGATGTCCTTTGCCATCTTCATCCAGTACTCCAGTGTGTATGCATCACCCAATGTATACGAGAGCGCAATCTGTGCTTCGCCGCGGCCCTCTCTCTTTTTCACTGCATTTGCCGCATTTACAGCGCACTGCAAGTTTCTAAGATCATTAAAGCAGTCAAAGATACGAATGATATCAATACCATTTGCGATGGATTTCTCAACAAACTCTGTCACCACATCATCTGCATAATGACGGTATCCCAGAATATTCTGTCCTCTAAAAAGCATCTGTAATTTTGTATTTTTTACGCCATCTCTGATTTTTCTAAGTCTCTCCCACGGGTCCTCTTTCAAGAAACGAAGGGATGCATCAAACGTAGCGCCTCCCCAGCACTCTAAGGAATGATATCCGACTTGATCCATGGTCTCAAGGATGGGGAGCATAAATTCCGTCGGCATTCTTGTCGCTATCAAAGACTGGTGAGAGTCACGCAGAACAGTCTCCGTAATCTTGATAGGCTTTTTTACTATTTCTGACATTACGATTCCTCCTTATCTCTATCACTTAATTATCTTAAAATACTCCGAAAATCGCCATAAATGTTCCAGCAGCTACTGCTGTACCGATAACACCCGCAACGTTTGGTCCCATCGCATGCATGAGCAGGAAGTTTGTCGGATCAGCCTCCGCGCCGACTTTCTGCGAGACACGCGCAGCCATAGGCACTGCGGAAACACCAGCCGAGCCAATGAGCGGATTTACTTTGCCCTTCGTGATAATGCACATCAGCTTGCCAAAAAGAACGCCTGCCGCTGTACCAAACATAAATGCAACCAGTCCTAATCCAACGATTTTAAGCGTATCCCAGTTCAAAAATGCCTCTGCACTGGTCGTAGCGCCTACAGATGTACCCAGCAGAATAACAACGATATACATCATTGCGTTGGAGGCAGTCTCTTGAAGCTGTCTCACCACACCGGACTCTCTGAACAGATTTCCCAGCATCAGCATACCAACAAGCGGTGCTGTCGTAGGAAGAATCAGACATACAACAATCGTCACAATGATCGGGAAGAGAATCTTCTCAAGTTTTGTAACAGGACGAAGCTGTGCCATCTTGATCTTTCTCTCCTCTTCTGTTGTCAAAAGTTTCATGATTGGCGGCTGAATCAGCGGCACCAATGCCATGTACGAATACGCTGCCACGGCGATTGGTCCGAGCAGTCCCGTCTGTCCCAGCTTACCAGCAAGGAAAATAGAGGTAGGACCGTCCGCACCGCCAATAATCGAAACTGCCGCCGCCGCCGGACCGTTAAATCCAAGTGCAATCGCACCAAAGTACGCTGCAAAAATACCAAACTGTGCAGCCGCACCAAGCAAGAAGCTCTTAGGATTTGCAATCAGCGGGCCGAAGTCTGTCATCGCTCCCACACCCATGAAAATCAATGATGGGAGAATTGCCCACTCATCAAGTAAATAGAAATAATACAGCAAACCGCCGGGTGTACCGTCCGCACCGATCGGCGCGATAATGTCGGGATAAATATTTACCAGCAGCATACCAAACGCTATCGGTGTCAGAAGCAGCGGTTCAAACTGCTTTGCGATAGCAAGATAAAGAAATACACAAGCAACAACAATCATGATCACATTTCCGAACTGAATGTTAAAAAATGCCGTCTGATGGATCAGATTATTCAATGTATCTGCTATATATGACATTTTGTTGACCTCCTATTTTATTTTCAGAGCAGCTCTGCCCTGCTTTCACCACATTAGGATGATTAATTTAAAGTTGCAAGCAAAGCACCTGCTTCAACAGAGTCTCCAACTGCCACGTCGATACTTGCCACGGTTCCATCCTGAGGTGCTACCACAGGAATCTCCATCTTCATCGCCTCAAGAATCACAACTGCGTCGCCCTTCTTGACAGCCTGACCTGCACTCTTTTCAAGCTTGAATACCTTTCCTGCTGCGCCAGCTTCGATTCTTACGCTGCCTGCTGCACCTGCGCTTGCCTTAGGAGCCGCTGCCGCTTTGGGAGCTGCTTTCGGCGCCGCCTTGGGTGCTGCTGTCTGTACAGGTGCTGCGCCAGAGCCTGTACCCTCTTCTACTACGACATCATACACGTTGCCGTTTACGGTGATTGTATAATTCTTCATTTTGAAATCCTCCTAAATTCATAGATTTTTTATTTTTTTCTCCATTTATTTGTATTTGCCCTCTTGATACTCCGAACTTGGAAGCCCTCTACGCTCGTTCCCTCATATGATGCGATCGCCGCCGCTATGACAGCCACAAGCTCAAGATCGTCTGAAAGCTCTTCCTCCTCCACAACAGGCGCTGCGGGTGCTGGAGCTGCTGGCTCAGGCACAGGCTCCGCTTTTTTCGGAGCAAAAGAAGCCTGAATCTTTGGTATCACACCAAATCCTGAGATGATGATACTGATCAGAATCAATACTAAAAACACGGTTCCCATACCAAGCAGTGTGTTGAGCGCTGCCTTTGTCATCAGTTCTCCCTTTGTCTCGTCAAGATTCAATGTGCAGGATGTCATCTTCAGATAAATGTCATTCGTAAAAATTAATTCTACCGAAGCGTTTTTGTTCTCGCCTGTGACCGGAATCATGATAACGATCGTATCATCGTCAACGACCGATGTCGGCTCGCCAAAATCTGTAATGCTGCCCATCGTGTCCATGCCTGTCCGAAATGAGGTCAACGCACCGTTGACTGCCTTCCCATCACACGTAAAAGAACCATCACCATAATATTGTGCATAAGTCGATGCGAACAGATCGCCAAGCTCCACATTACTATAGTTTGCAAGCATCTCATCAACATTGTCCGTTGAGACCAATGCTGCCATGAGCTGAACCACCTGATCCGCCCTGCTCTTTGCAGAACTTTCCTTGCTCTGCTGAAATTCGCTGGAAATCTCGGTTGAGCTGCACGCTGTCAGAACGAAAACGCAGGTAAGCATTAATAATACTCTCGCAAATTTTTTCATATTAACGTTCACCCTTTCTTAGACCGTTCCATGTTTTTTTGAAGGACGATCCTCTCTCTTTGTAAACAGCATCTCAAAAGCACCAATCACATACTTTCTGGTGTCTGCTGCCTCGATAATCTGATCTACATATCCTCTTCTCGCCGCGCCGGTTGCGCTTGTCTGGAGTGCCGCATACTCCGCAGCCTTCTCCTTGATCACATCTGCGCCCTGTCCTTCATACATAATCTTCGCCGCAAGCGCAGCATCCATAGATCCGATTTCTGCATCTGGCCACGCAATCGTGAGATCTGCGCCGATTGCCTTTGAATTCATCGCAACATAAGCGCTTCCAAGTGCCTTGCCAATCACGACATTCACCTTTGGTACTGTGGCATTAGCAAACGCGTATGTAAGCTTTGCCACTGCCTTTGCGATGCGCTTCTCGCTGCATACGGTTGCCTCATATCCCTTGACATTTGTGAGTGATAATACTGGAATGTCAAACGCGTCACAGAAATTGATAAAGTCCGCTGCCTTCTCACAGCCGTCTGCTGACAGTACCGCGTCAAACTTGTCTGTGACCTCACCCTCTGCACTGTAAACCTCTGTGCGGTTTGCAACACAGCCAATCGTCATACCATTTAACTTGATAAATCCTGTCACCATATCTTTTGCAAAATTTTCTTTGATTTCGAAGAATATATGATTATCCGCGATGGTGGAGAGTGCAATCGAAGTGTCTCCCGCACAGTTTTCAAGGTCTGCGCAGACTCTGTTCAAGTCGTCTGTACACTCCTCATACGAAGCATCGTCCTCGTTGTTGCCGGGAAGCATCGTAACCAGTTCGCGAAGCTTTGCAAACACAGTATCCTCGTCTGCCACTACATCTACGATACCGCTCTGCGTGCTCTGGAAATCTGCCGTGGACGAATCACACTTAGAGACATTATTTCCATCAAGCGCATTCGGTGAATTAACGAATAATTTCGCTTTTGACTTCTCCATAAAAGTGAAATCCGTCAATGTCGGAAACAGTGCAAGACCGCCTCCACAATTGCCAAAAATTGCTGTGATCTGAGGGATTACACCAGATGCAAGCGTCTGCTTTAGATAAATTTCACCAAAAGCGTTGAGCGCATCTGTCGCCTCCTGAAGCCTGAGACCTGCTGAGTCGATCAGACCGATAACTGGTGCACCGGTTTTCATCGCAAGGTCGTAGAGATTTGTGATCTTTCTCGCATGCATTTCACCGACAGAACCGTTCAGCACGGACACATCTTGGCTGTACACATACACAAGATTGCCATTGATCACTCCGTAACCGGTGACAACACCGTCTGAGGGAGTTTCAGTTTGTTTCAGATTGAAGTCTGTCGCTCTTGCCATGACAAGGGCACCGATTTCAACGAAACTGTTTTCATCAAGCAAAGATTCAATTCTTTTACTTGCCAAACTTGAAGTAGTACTCATTTTGTGACCTCCATTTTTATATTTTTAATTTTCAAAAAAATAACTTTTTTGCGCAACTAAAACTGCGTCTATTTTAGTATAACATATATAATTCTAATCGCCTAGTAAATTTTTTGTTTTTTCTGCATCTTTTTCCAGAACTTTTTTTCGATGCCTTTTTCTTATTTCAAAGTGGAAATACAGTTGGTTTTATAGTAAAATAACTCTAAAAAGTGATTGCGAGGTTTTATGCCCTATGAAGACAAGAAACAGTTTCCGCCAGTGTTGCCTGACGATGCTTATCATTGTATTTTTATCCACAGCAGCCAGCGGCTGCGCCAGCAATCCACGCGTAAGCCAGAAGCCCGTTTCCCGGACTGGCTTCGCTTTTGATACCATTGTGACCATCACGCTCTACCATTCTGACAAGGAACATGTGTTAGACCATTGTCTTGCGCTTTGCGAATCTTACGAAGCGCTGTTTAGCGCAACACAGGAAAACTCCGATTTGTGGAAAATCAATCACTCAAATGGACAGGCGACTGCCGTGTCCTATGAAACCGCAGTGCTACTTCAGGCTGCATTACAATATTGTGCGCAAAGCCAAGGAGCACTTGACCTCACGCTTTATCCTGTCTCTGATGAATGGGATATCTCAGGACAGATGAAACAGGCATCGTTGGCAGATGACTATACCTACTACATTCCTACAGAAGCTGTATTGTCAGAACTTTTGGCTCATGTGAACTATAAAAATGTATTACTTACCGACGAAAATGGCACAGAAATTGGATATGATACAATACTCTCCGAAAATACAACATACTTTGTGACGCTTCAAGACCCGCAAAGTGCCATTGATCTTGGTTTTATCGCCAAAGGCTATATCGCTGATCAATTGAAAACTTATCTGTTATCATGCGGTGTGGAGAGCGCTATCATTAGCCTTGGCGGCAATATCCTGCTCGTCGGCACAAAGCCTGACGGTTCGCCTTTTAACGTAGGTATTCAAAAACCCTTCGGCGCTGTCAACGAGGTTCTTACGACGCTTCAAAAAAGTGATATTTCTGTCGTGTCATCTGGCTGTTATGAACGTTATTTTATAACAGATACGACTGGAAATCAAAAAGACAGGACAATCTATCATCATATCCTTGATACGACGACGGGTTATCCTGTCCAGAATGACCTTCTGGGTGTCACAGTCCTTTCTGATTCTTCTATGAGAGGCGACGCGCTGAGCACATACTGTTATATCCTTGGGCTTGAGAAGGGGCTCGATTATATACGCAGCCTTGAAGATGTCGAAGCTGTTTTTGTCACAAAAGATAATAGAATTATTACCTCATATTGATTCAATATGAAACAACTTTTCCGTATTCTGTTTCGCATGTTCGATCAATGTATCCTCAGAAACCTTCATATATGCCGCAAGCTCTTTTGCGACATATATAATGTTTTGCGGAACATTTGTCCGATCAAGCCCCGGCACGTTTTTGGGTGTCAGATACGGCGCATCGGTCTCAATCAAAATCCGGTCGAGTGGTATGATGCGCACTGCGTCACGCAATTCTTTCGCACGGCGGTCATCACAAATCCAGCCTGTAATGCCAATCGAGAATCCCATGGAAAGATAGCGCTCTAACGTTTCCCTGTTGCCCGTAAAACAGTGCACTACTGACCTTTCACATAACTCTCTGTGCTTCTTAAAACGTTTCGTAAAATCCTCTGCCGCACTGCGCTCATGCAGAAATAACGGTTTCCCTAACTTCTCTGCAAGGACAATGTGTTTCTCTAGGCATCGAATTTGATTTTCCTTAGTAGAAAACATTCTGTCGTAATCAAGTCCGCATTCACCGATTGCTACAATTTTGGGATTCTCAGTGATTAATTTCTCAATTATCGCAAAATCCTGCTGTGTTGCCCTGTCCGCATTATGCGGATGTATTCCCGCTGTGCCATATGTAGGATGTGATTTGACATAATTGTCTATTTTTTGATTTTCCTTTGGGTCTGTTCCCGTCAAAATACAGCACACATTTGCTTCTATAGCTCTTTGTATAATCTGATCTGGCTCAGGAAATTGTCTGCAAAATAAATTTAATCCAATATCATAATATTTGATGTTTGTTGTTATGGTGCTTTGCATTTTATTTCTCTCCTTTCTATATGTATCTGTTCTATATATCTTATTTCCTCTCCGCGTCCGTATACATAAAAAAAGAATCCTCCCACCTCTCAATACTGAAAAATGAAGAATCCTATAAAATGGGACCTATAGGGCTCGAACCTATGACCCTCTGCTTGTAAGGCAGATGCTCTCCCAGCTGAGCTAAGATCCCA
>ERZ808037.1386-NODE-1386-length-15995-cov-3.691670_pt1 | contig 15995 bp, 14 predicted proteins | sample MGYA00380190_ERZ808037 | MGnify/ENA primary metagenome ERZ808037 (study PRJEB31490, sample SAMN06133399) | mouse gut metagenome | isolation source: J9 | host: mice | place: China: Chengdu | collected 2015-05 ... | reverse complement strand
TTTACAAGTGATAAAAGAGATTTTCCGGAAAAAATATCAAAAGTCATGCGGTCTGATCCTGATGCAAATGAGAATTGGTTTGTTGATTTTAAGGCAGGTAATGAAAAATATATTGTATTCAAAGACAGGATTTTAAAATATCAGATTGGAAATCCGGCTGAGAAAGAATATGTATGCAATGAGTGTAGAAAATTAGGCATTTCTGACGGGCAGATGAACTGGCCGGAGTAGGAGATCGTTCCATGTCGGGAACAACAGTCGGAAACGGCGCGGGGAGCGGCATGGCGGGGCTGTGCATATTGTTTCCTGACGGTTGATTTTGTATATCATAGTATCGTTACGGTCGATTGAATCCCATTTATTTTTTCTGCTATAATAAGCCTGTAAACATATTGTGGCTTTTTGCAAGTCCCCAAACGGCGGAAGCAGTTAGAGAAACGTATAAAGGAACGCCTAAAGGAACGGCATATCTCATCGGAGTTTTAGAATGTGTCTGAAAATGCTGTCTCTGATGTGCGTCATACTTTGTGGGATTTGCGTGGCAGCTTTGCTGTGACATGGAGGTTACTATGAATAAACTGAACTTGCCGGAGAATATAATTCGGCTTCGGCATGAGAAGAAGCTGACACAGGAGGAACTGGCTGATTTCATAGGGGTCACTAAGGCCTCTGTATCCAAGTGGGAGAAAGGGATCAATACACCGGATCTTATGCTTCTGCCTCAGTTAGCCGCATACTTTGATGTGACGGTAGACGAATTGATCGGATATGAAGCCCGGCTTTCCGGTGAGCAGATCCGGCGTCAATATGCGGAACTGTCCAAAGAGTTCGCAATCCTTCCCTTTGCGGACGTATTGGAGAAAATCAGAGTATTGGCTCATAAATATTATGCCTGTTATCCGTTTCTGCTCCAATTGGGCATCCTGTACTGGAACCACTATATGCTGGCGGAGACAGAGGAAGAACGCAGATCACTACTGCTGGAAGCGGTGGAATGGTGTAACCGGATACTGGAAAACTGCAGTGATGTAGGTGTTTGCAGCGATGCCGTGGTTTTGAAGGCAGCATTAAATCTACAGCTCGGAAAAGCAGCGGAAGCGATTGAAGCGCTGGAACCTTCTGCAGATTCCGGGCGCCTTGCAGGACAGCGCGGAATCCTGCTGGTGCAGGCGTATCAGTCATCCGGAGACACGGAAAAAGCCAGAAGCTATGCGCAGGTAAGGCAGTATCTGGATTTGCTGGCTTTAATCAGTGATGCAATTCTGGCGCTTTCTCTGAATGAAAAGGATATGGACCAGTGTGAGGAAACCGTCCGGCGTATAACAGGAATCATAGAATTGTATCATTTGGAAGCGCTGCATCCGAATCTTGCCGCCCAGTTTCATTTCCAGTCCGCAATTGTCTACGCGGTAAACGGGAGAGAGGAGGAAACATTAGCGGCTCTCCATGATTTTGAAAGATGTGTGGACAGATTGTTAAATGCAAAACAAATTAAGCTTCACGGGGATGAGTATTTCGACCGGTTGGAAGCGTGGATTGAATGCTTGCCCTTGGGGAGCATGGAGCCCAGAGATAGAAGCTTTATCCGGCAGAATCTGAGAGGAGCTCTGGCACATCCTGCCTTTGACAGGTTTCGGGAGCAGGAAGAATTTCAGAGGCTTGTTAACAGAGTAACGGGAGGGAGTTCTTATGTTAAAGATTGAACATTTAACCAAGCATTATAAAGGAAGCAGTAAGGGAGTCACCGATCTGAGCCTGCATATAGCGCCGGGAGATATTTACGCTTTCATTGGTCATAACGGTGCGGGAAAAACTACAACATTAAAATGTGTGGCAGGCATTCAGGATTATGATACCGGAACAATACAAATCGGCGGAAAGGATATGGGGAAGAATCCCCTTGCCTGTAAACGGCAGTTTGCCTATATTCCGGACAATCCGGATTTGTGTGAGTATCTTACCGGCATTCAATATCTAAACTTTATTGCGGATATATTCGGTGTGGGAGCACGGGAACGGGAGGAGAGAATTAAAAAGTACGGAGATTCATTTGAAATTACGGCTTCTCTGGGCGATCTGATATCTACCTATTCCCACGGTATGAAACAAAAGCTGGCGATTCTGTCCGCTTTGGTGCATCAGCCGAAGCTTTTGATTCTCGACGAGCCCTTTGTGGGGCTTGACCCGAAAGCGGCAGTTATTTTAAAAGATATCATGCGCAGTATCTGTGAAGGGGGCGGTGCAATCTTCTTTTCCACCCATGTGTTGGACGTAGCAGAGAAGCTGTGCAATAAAGTAGCAATTATCAAGGACGGTACGCTGATAACTTCCGGGGACATGGAGGAAATCGTGAAGCAAGGGCAGTCTCTGGAATCCATTTTCATGGAGGTGGTGGAGCATGTTGACACAAATTAAAATTCTGACAAAGCTGGAGCTGTGTAATCTGTGTGGTTTGAACGTGCTCCGGTTTTCAAAAGATAAAAAGGCGAAACGGAAGACCATGGGCTTACTGGCAGTATGGCTTCTGGTGCTTGCCATATTGGTCTGCTATGTAGGCGGTTTATCCTACGGACTGATTCATCTGGGACTGGAAGAGACGGTTCCCGCTTATCTCGTCACGGTTTCCGGCTTGTTGATTCTCGTTTTCGGGATACTTAAAGCGGGGAGTACGATCTTCCGAAAGGAAGGATATGATATCCTATGTGCACTGCCGCTGCCTGCGGGGGCGGCAGCCCTCAGCCGCCTGTTTAAAATGTATGTGGAAGATATGCTGCTGACGCTGGCGGTGCTGCTGCCCGGTATTGTGGTATACGCATGGAACATCCGGCCAAACGCAGGCTTTTATCTGGCGGGGATTATCGGGATCTGGAGCATTCCGCTGATTCCTATGGCGGCGTCCGTTTTCATCGGCACGCTGATTACCGGAATCTCTTCCCGTATGCGTCACAAAAGTCTGATAGCGGCCGGTTTGTCGATTTTAGCAGTCTTGGGAATTATGTATGGTTCGTCCCGGCTGTCTGTAGCGGACGGCAATATAGATCCGGAAATGCTGAAAAATATGTCCGTATTTATTATGGCGCTGTTAAAAAGGTTATATCCGCCGGCGGTATGGCTTGGTACGGCTATTGTCCGGGGGGATATTTTAGGGGTTGTGCTGTGCTGCGGCCTGTCTCTGGCAATATTTGCAGCGGTGGCCGCAGGTGTAGCTTTTTTCTTCCGGAAGATCAGCCAAAGCCTTTACGGTAATTTTGCGAAACATAATTACAAAATGGGAGAACTTAAAGAAAATTCTCTTTTAAGTTCCTTGTGCAAACGAGAGTTCAGGCGGTACTTTTCTTCCAGCATCTATGTCACTAACACCATCATCGGGCCCATCATGGGATGCGTTTTATCGGGAGCCCTTTTGTTTACCGGAACGGACACTTTAAAGGAACTTCTGCCCTTGTCCATTGACATGGAAAGTATGATTCCGTTTTTGATGGCAGGTGTGTTCTGTATGATGACCACCACGGCAACTTCGATATCCATGGAAGGGAAAAATTGGTGGATTCTCAAAAGTCTGCCATTGTCTGCAAAAAATATTTTGGACGGGAAAATCCTGATGAACCTGCTGCTCATTTTGCCTTTTTACTTTCTGTCAGAGTTGTTTCTCATTTTTGCGCTGAAACCGGGAGCGGGAGAGCTTCTGTGGATGATATTGATTCCGGCGGAGATCATCCTGTTTTCCTGCGTATACGGTATTACCGTGAATCTGCACTTCCCTGTACTGGAATGGGAAAGTGAGGTGCGCATCGTGAAACAGAGCGCTTCCGCCATGCTCGGGGGAATGGGCGGGTTTATTCTGGCATTATTATGTGCGGTAATTGTGGGGGTAGTTCCGAAAGAGTATACAGATTATCTGAAGACAGGGATCTGCGTTGTGATTTTGGCCGCAACCGCAGTCTTATACCGAATCAACAACCGCTTTGATCTTTGCGGGAAGATTTAGGGATGTTCCGGACAGAACTCGTGGCTTGAAAATCAAATGCCTCTTCGGGGCGTTTGATTTTCTGCGCTCATGGCATAATGCACTCAAGAATCCAGCCGCTGCGCGTCTGACGCGCTTCGCGCTGTAAGATTTTTTCGTTACCATATCAGGTGAAATCAAATGCTCACTGCGTTTACGCTTGATTTCTTGCTGATAGGGCATAATTGGCATACGATAATCTGAGAACAATATGAGAGGCATACAAGAATAAGAATAAAAAGGGGAGATTATGAAGTTTAAGTTAGATGCGCACTATTCTGAAAAGGAATTAGAATTTCTTGAAAAACATAACTGTAAGATTCTTTCAGAAATAAAACTATCAAAAACAAATTTTTCAGAATATGAAGTACCGCGTCGAATGTTCCTTTATGGCGGTACTTATATTGCTGAAATTGTAGATGACGAAACCCAGAGTTTCGTATGGGCAGTCTTATCCGAATGGAAAGGTGTTTATCATTTTGCGGAGTGTTATGATTGCTTGGAAGCAATGGAACAAGGGCTGTAAATTATTGCTTGGCATAGCGTGGATGTTTGATTTCCCAATCATTTTATTCTCTCAGATACTTTTTTGCATATTCATCAATATATGGTATGACTTGATCCAAATCTGCAAGTCCGTCAAATTGTACTTTTCGCCGGCCCAAGTATCCTTTCAGCGTGCTGATTAAAGATTCGTTCTGGCATGACAATAATAATGTGCCGCTTACCGTTGCCTTTCCATCCAGTTCTAATGCAAATTCGTATACTTTTTGAGAACAATATTGAGCATCAAAAATATGCTGGTTCTTTGGATTTGTATTCTTTCTGATTTGAATGTCTTAAAACCGGATCAGCGATTATCGGTATACTTATTGGTTTTACTGTTTCCATAAGTTATATGCTTCCAGTGTACACTATGTTTAAAACGCCCGTTCTATCTGCGTATTTTTCCTGCGGAAATACAGTATCTCCTTCATGAACCGAATGCTCTTTGCCGGATGGTGTTTTTAACGTAACATATTTTGTGACGAATATCTATAGATATCTAATTGACTGGAAATAAGTTGAACCATATAATTATGGGGTATACAGTTTGAGTAAAGGATATGTTTGGCATGTTAAAAATAATATTGTGTGATGACGATCCCTTTATTTTGCAATTGGGTGCGGAAAAAATAAACCATTTAATTGAGACACAGGGATTTGACGCAAAGATTGCCAGTTTGGCATCCGGTAGTAGAGAGCTGTTTTCCTACATAAAAAATAATCCGTCACAGTATTTGATTTTTCTTGATCTGGATTTCGGAAACGGGAAATTGAACGGTATTGATGTGGCAAAAGCATTGCGTCAGACAGGGAGCGATTGTAAGATTGTTTTTACTACAAATCATTTTGAGATGGCCATGAATGTTTTGAAAAGCGGGGCGGAGCCCTTTGGCTTTCTGGAAAAAAGCAGTGATATGGAAAAGCTTTCCGACGGATACCGTAAATATATGGTAATGCTTTTAAATCAGACAAGGCCGGAAATATCAGGATCCGTGAGAGAAGGCCATTCCGCAGAAACGGGACTTGCCGGAGAGGCAGGAGACATTCTGCTGAATTCCGGTATGGATGAGGATATCTTGATTTCATTGGAAGATATTGTCTATGTGGAGACGGAAAAAAACGTGTCCCACGGAATCACCTATCACACAATCAACGGGTCTGTGATTACTATAATCAGCACTCTGGATATGGAACAGAAAAAACTGGGGGACGGATTTATCAGGGTGCATCGTTCCTATCTTGTGAATAAAAGGCACATATTAAGGATGAAAGAGGGGGTTCTGAAGTTATCCAACCAGCAGGAAATCCCTTGTTCTTTTCGGATGCGGAATGAGGTGAGAAAGTGGATCGTGTAAAAAAGAAAGTTCTTTTGGCGGAACTGTTGTTTCAGGCATTTCTGCTGTATCTGGGATGGAGGCTGCAGATCCGCAGCCTTTATTTTGCCGTACAGATCAGCGAAATAGTGCTTTTGACGGCAGTCTTGAAAAGTATGCCTCTGCTGGAGTTGTCTGTCAATGATCTGGCAGCTATGACAGCTTTTATGTTGTTAAATCAGGTGGTTTTGCTGTATTTTCGGCTTTGCACTCCGGCTCTTGTGTTTGTTATCCCCTTTCTTATTTTGCTTTTACCGGAGCTGCTGGTGCTGGTAAAAGGACTGCGCCGAAGGAAAAGAGGGTACGGAATTGCTGTGGGATATGCGGTGTTATGCTGTTGGGGCGTCCTTGGCGTATACCGGCGATGGGAACGCTGCTTTCTGGATTATTATCTGGCTAGAGAGGGTGAATTCGTCTTTGCCGTGAAAGCGGTTTATTTGTCTGCCTGTATACTTGTCGCAGCCATACTTGTATTGCTGCCTGTCAGATGGCTTGGCGCTTTCATGAGGAGACGGCTGGTCAGGCTGCAGGAATATAGTATGACGTATACGGAAATAGACCGTTCCGTTATCATGGTTCTTATACTGACTCTAATCGCTTTGTCCATGAGAGATTTAGTGGGAATCTTGGCGGCAATCCTGCCGGAGAATAATGAAGTTCATCTGATTCCCTTCTGGCCTGCGTATAGTACATATGATATTCCTTTGCTCTGGATCGGATTTTTTATCATGATGGTATTGATACAGGTGATCTATATCCGCCTGCTGGTGAAAAGTATTTCGATGAAAGAGGAAATGCGCGCACAGGAGAAGGATCTGCATCAGCTGGCAGAGTATAACAGAGAGCTGGAAAACAATATGGAAGATATGAGAGGGATCCGGCATGATATGAAAAATATGTTCCTTACCATGGGTGGGTTTGTTGACAGAAGCAATGATGAAGAGATGAAAGTATTTTATGAGGAAAACATTGTCCCGTATGCCCGACAGGAATTACAGAAAAACGACTTGTATGTGAAGCTGGCCTGCATACGCAGTGAGAGCTTGAAATCCTTTTTATATTTTAAAATCATGCAGGGTATCGAACAAAATGTGTCTGTTGAATTACAGATACAGTTCGCGGATACAGGGAATATTTTCTGTATCGAACAGATCGACTTGATCCGCATTCTTGGGATTTTGATAGATAATGCGGCGGAAGAAGCCAAGTCCTGTGAAGGAACAGTGGTGATTTCACTGAAAGAGAACGAGAGGGAGTTTCTCTTGTCTGTCAGCAACACAGTGCGCCGCAAGACAATGGAAAAAGGAGTTATGGCCGGGACGACGGATAAAGGGCCGGGGCGCGGAAACGGGCTTCTGATTGCGGATAAACTGATACGAAAGTATAGGAATGTGCTTTTGAATTCCTATTTTAGGGAGGATAAATTTGTGCAATGCCTGAGAATCGGAAAGTGAGACGGGATTGAGACAATTCCTCATAAGAATTTATTTCCGCGAGCAATGAGCAAGCGCCACATTTGCATGAACATAAAGCCATGTCTTATGGCTTGGCGAATGACGCACTCGCTTGCAATATGATTTCTGACATGCCTGAAAGACAGTGGGATTGCCTAAACGTTTATCGGAAAACGATTTGGGGCAATTCCCTTTTTGTGTGGGCAGAAATAAACAAAAAGAGCCGGGAATATGGTAGAGTCTGATTCAGTAAGACTATGCGCAGGTTCTTGGAATCTTAACAGATAAAGCCGCTGTATCATTCATTTTCAGAGAAATGGCGCAGAATGAATTTTCAGTCTGCAAGGCGGTTTTCATTCTGGTTTGAGGTCCCCCAGAGCGGAATTATGGGAGGTAGGTATGAGGAAATCATGGAGAATTTTCGGTGCAATTATTTTGGGGATGGTTTTGCTGGCGGGATGCGAAGATGAACAGGCAGCCGTAGCCCTCAGCGGGCAGCCTGTAGAATTAACAGGAAACGGCACGGAAGGCAATGGACAGAACGATCAGAGACAAGGCAGTCAGGAACAGGATGGCCGGACGCAAGGACAGAGCGATTCAGAGCAGAACGGTGAGGAACAAAGCGGTGAGCGGATCAAATTGACGCTGGGTGTTGTGATGGAATCCACTTCCCCTACAATGCAGCATTTAGTGGAAGCCTATAATGCCCAAAGTGACAAGTATTATGTTGAGATGGCAGAATATCTTCCCGAAAATTATGACAATGCAATATTTGAGGCTTCGGAGGATCGGTTTCGTATGGATCTTGCCACCGGCAAGGGAACGGACATCGTCCTTTTTGGCGGTTTGTCTGCGGATGAGCTGGGTTATGCCGGAGTGGTGCTGGATCTCAATTCATTTTTGTATGCAGAGGACAAAGTAGGTGAAGAGCCTTCCGGGGAGAAGTATTTATTGGATATTCTGGAATGTGCCCAGACCGGAGATGCCCTTTACGAGATCTCACCTGCATTCACGCTGGGCTTTATCGTGGGGGACGGCTCCCGGCTTGGCATGGAAAACGGCTGGACCATGGAAGAAATGATGGAGAGTTTTGAGAGGAACGGCCGGGACGGACTAGCGCTGGCCCGAGGTCAGGGGCGGACAGTGGAACGTCTGGTGGAAGCTTCCATAGAAGACTATGTGGACTGGGATACGGGAACGGCGGATTTCTGTAAAGAGGAATTTTATCGTGTGTTGGAATTCGGAAAAGCTACTGACAGCAGTGAATATATCCGGCCATCCAGAGAGAGCGCGGCAGCGGGAATTCATCTTGCCAGTTGTGAGGGACTTGGGACGGCGGCAGACATTCAGTACTTCAAGTGGCTGTTTGGAGATAATGCGGCGGTAAAGGGCTGGCCTTGCAGTCACGGTACAGGCATAACCGTGGGTATACAACAATATTCCATGGGAATCTGCTCCTATAGCAAATGTCCGGAAGGGGCATGGGATTTTCTGGAATTTTTTGTGGATGCAGCTTGGACGGAGAGAGAATTTGAAACAGGGGGTGGATTGATAAAGAAAAATTTTTCCAATTACTTTGGAGGCTTTCCTGTGAACAGGCAGCTTTTTGAAAGGATGCTGGCACAGTCAATGGTACAACAGTATTATCCGGATACCGGAAATCCGATTCCCCTACTGCAAGGAGAGGGAGAAATCCCGGATTTCTATGCCAACACGGCGGAGGATGTGGAAAAGCTGCGTGAACTGATTGCTTTAGCTGACAGACGGTATTTGCCTGACCAGTCGGTAATCTGCCAAATAATCGGGGAGGAGATTGGCGGGTATAATGCCGGTGTCTTGACTGCAGAACAGACGGCACAGAAGATCCAGAACCGGGTGCAGTTGTATCTGGATGAACAGAAGTGAACGTATTGGAGGATATTGCAAATATAGTGGCAGGAATAATACATAGTGTTAATAATTAAAAAAATGTCAATATGTGTAATAGTTCCAATTTCCTATCTGTAGAGAATTAAAGTATTTAAATTCATCGTTTTGTGTTGGTTTTAGATTTAGCTGGAGTAGTATATTGCTAAAGTAATGGGAAACAGATAAGGGTGATATATAGCTATATAATGTAATAGTGGTTTGGGCGGAATCGGTAGACGGCATGGTAGTTAGAGCTTTGGAGAAAACGGAGAGTAACAGTTTATTCAGATCACTGAACTGCTGCAACGGAAAACTTTCAAGGCGTTAACCTATTTAAAATGTAGATTATTAATAAAACCTATGATACAATGAACATAATTAGTGAATAAAAACACAGTGCAGTATATAGAAGCTAAAACGATACTGGGAAATAAAGTGGTGGTTAATATTTTGCTGGTGCAAGGGTTTACTATGTCATCAGGATGAAATCTGGTAGAAGGTGAGGAATTATATGTATTCAGTTAATGATTTTATAGAAGAAGATGCAAAGGATATTCAGGTTGAAGATTTATTGAATACAAAAATATCATACAAATCAAAGGCAATGGATATAGAGACGATATTAAATAGCTTAAAACGTGGAGATTATGTATTACCGAAATACCAGAGAAAATTTGTATGGGAAAAATCAGATGTATCAAACTTGATTTTATCTTTAATTAAAGGCATTCCGATTCCTCCATTGTACTTATATTATAATAATAAAGACGGCAAGTATGTTATTTTGGATGGACAGCAGAGGATAACATCACTGTTTATGTACTATAAAAATATTTTTTATAAGGGTAATGCTCAGCGTAATCGACTGAATTTTGAGGATATTTCTACAAAGATTGATGCTATAGAAAGTGGGGATATTAGTAATAAGGGTCAAATTGATTTTATATATAAAGATCTGGAGGAAAGATATAATATAATTAAGTCATGCTTTTCAATTAGCAATCAGGATATTACTTTTGAAAATTTTCAGGAAAATTCGAAGAGAATTTTACGCAGAAAAGATTTAGATGTTGTATTTGTACAATGTGAAAGCAAGAACCCCAATAAAATTTATACAGAAATATTTAAGTTGCTCAATAGTGCGGGGAAAGAATTAAGCAGTCAGGAAATCCGTAATGGAATATATGCAGATAATATTCTATATGAGCTTCTGGATGACTTTAATGAACACTGTGAAAAATGGCGTAATATTTACGGGAACAGTCTCGTAGCGAAAGACTTTGAGTATTTGTTAAGATTTTTAGCGTTAGACAGATTTACAAACAGGAAAGATAATACCATTTTTATTGATTATCCGAAAAATTATTCATTGTCTAATATCATCGATAGTTATTCGGATATTTTTAACATTAAGTATTATACAAATGATAGTAAGAATGAAAAATTGCGTGTGGATCAGGAAAATGAAAGGATAAGGGAGTATGCAATAAGTGAGATAAAAAAGTTACAATGTTTTTTTGATAAAATAGAGAATTGTGAAAAAAATGGTGTGCCTGGTGGGAAAATACTAATTTTAGAAGCATTATATGTAGCTTTTTCAAAACTTAACCTATTGGGAATGGATTGTAAAATAGATTTTATGAAACAGGTTGCATCATTAGATTTGAGAACAGATTTTGATATAGGATCATCTACTTCGAATAAAGGAAATGTAGAAAAAAGATTGAGTAAAGCAATTAAACTAATTAAGGGATGGTATTTCTTATGACGGTTGAAGAGACAAAGAAGAAAATAGTGACTGCGCTGTTTAATGATGGGAAATGCTATAAACATAAACACAATATTTTTGTGGGAGCAAATACAACGGGAAAATCTAATATGCTGGCATCTATTGTTAAAGGACTGTCGGACAAGAGCATTCCAGTGTATTATATTTGTCCATGGAACAGAAAAATTGTTAATAAGCGAACTGAGCTTCAAAAGACTTTTAAAAATTTATCAGTGCAAAGTATCGTCCAAACAAGATTAAATGAAAAATTTTTTAATCAAGATGTATTTATGGATGAGCTTGGAACTGAGCTTGTGACAAATGAATTATATATGAACACTGGTTATTATACGGAATTGTTTCAGGATTTTTTATGTATAGCGATAGGAATATCAAACAGGGGAACAGACTTGGTTGAAGAACAGGAAGATCTGCTTGAGGCAAATGGAAAAAAATTTGAAGAGTTGTCAGATTCGCAGATCTCTATGATGCGAATGTTAATGGAGATAAATTATGCATATGAGCAAAAATGTAATTATGTGATTATTGATGAAGTTGATATTAATTTGGATCATATTAATTCAAGTGGCTTTTTGGAATATCTAAAAAGAAAATATCAAGAAATATGTTTTATTGTATCAGCACATTCATTATATACAATATTAGGACTGAATGATTATAATGTGATTAAGATTGTAGGAAAATATTTTGAAAAAAGTGAGTCATTATGTGAACTATATGACAGTAATGATTTGGATAATGTCGAGATTATAGACAAAAAGCTGTTTGCTGATATTTATAAAATAAATAAGTTAGATGATGATTTAGGGAATTACTTGAGACTTGTTTTTGCAGGCGAGAAGATAGAGAAAGAAGAGTTGAACTGTTTGATAAAAAATAATAAATTATCAATAAGGCAGCAAATTGTATTAGACTATTTGAAAAAGAAATTAGGTGAATAATGAAAATAAAGTTTCCGACTTCATATCAAATTACATATCCTGAGGAAAATAAAAAATATTTTGAAGGAAAGTCAAAAAAAGAAATTTCGGAATTACTAGCCAAGATATCCGCAGGATATTGTATGTATTGTGGAAGGAAGGTTATTATTGATGATGAAAACTTTTATCAGGTCGAACATTCAATAGAGCAAAAGGGATATATAGATGGTGATAAGAAAGGAATACCGTTTACTCACTGTAAATTTAATCTTGCTTTAGCTTGCATGAAGTGTAATCAAAAATACAAAAATCGAATGATAGAGAGACTGCCGTTTGAACTTGTAGGAAAGAAAACCGATTGTGAGTCTCAAAAGTGTAGGAAAGCGTGTGAAGTATATTTATCAGCTAGACAGCAGTATATTGATAAGAATAAAATTATTCTACAGCCTGTTGGAGTTAAAGGACAGAATTTGATAGAGTTGGGGATTCAGTATGACTTGATCCGACAAATTTTTATTCCAGTATTAAGTGAAGGAATATTACCAACAGAGATCGAATTGATTCAAGAACATATTGCCCGATTCAATTTGAATGGGAATGCTGCAATTTCGTCTATTATTAAGGCATGCGAATTAGTGCATAAAATTATTGTTGTTTTCGGAGACACATGTTCGGTGAATGATATTATAAATATACTAGATGGAATACCATTTGAGCATATTTTGGTAAAAGAGTTGATGAAGTTTATCACTTCTACAATTAAAGAAGTAGAATTACTAAAAGATTTCTGTGAGTTGTATATTGTTTTGTCTTACATTTAGTAATGGTATTTTTTTAAAATCTTAAGGAGTCATTGAACTTATGGATGGCATGGTTGGACTATTACGGCTTAGGTAAAAGCAGAGAAAAACAAGTAGATTTATTTATAGCTTTGTGTTATAGTTCCAGTATTGGGTCATAAGGCTGGAAATAACGACAAAATTAGGAGGGAAAATCTTGGGAAAACTTACACCTGACATGGCCGGTTATAGGCCGGAGCCAGCGTGGTGGCCGGATTTAACGGCATACCGGAAAGCTGTTTTTTTGCATAATATTTCTTTCGGCGACTTGGACGCTTTATTGAAAGAATATGCGGCTATTTTTTCGGATAAGAAGCGGATTGTATGTGATTTTTACTACACGGCTTTACCCGATGACAGCACATGGACATATTTAGAGTTTCCGAACTTTGAAAATGTCCCTCATTATGTGAATTTCCGGCATTACCAAAATCTTCTGATATGGCTCAGCCAAAAAGCGGATCGGGAATTTTGCCTTGCAATTCCTGAGAATCAGAAGTATCCTTTGTTTTTATCAACAATGGATAAGAAAAATCCTTACGGTGATTCCTGCATGGGAATTTATGCGGACAGGGACTTTTATTTTGAGGTTCCGGGAGATGTGTTTGAGTGGGGGCCTGTGCCTACATCAGCCTTTAATTATGTAGCGTTTTTAAATCAGAGCTATCAATTTGACACAAGTTGGATTCTGAAAGTTTCCCAGTGTAAGTGGGAAAAGACACAAGTCACGCTTACCGTTTCGGAATGATGTGAGAATTTGCAAAGGGATAAATTGATCAAAACACTTTGAGGAGGGTATTTATGTTTCAAATCATAATAATGTTGGTGATTTATTGCATTCAGGGATCCGTGTGGGGATGGGCGGTCAATAAGGTTGTCGAAAATAAAGGATATCATGAAAATTGGTTCTGGTGGGGCTTTTTCTTTGGGCTTCTTGCGCTGGTGGTTGCTTTGACAAAGCCGGATGTGCCCTATTCGGAAAGGGAGTCAGGTTCTTATTTTGGAGAAGGAGGCTCTATTGTAAGTAGAAATTATGCATATGGGGCGTTAGGGGAACGTGAGGCAGGAAGCGCTTCCGGAGGTTGGAAATGCACCCGGTGCGGCAAGATTAATGCAAGCTATGTGGGCACTTGCGGGTGTGGCTGCGACAGATCCGGAAATATGCCCGCAAAAGGCGCCGAACAGACACAACAGGCAAATGAAGATGCACAGGCACAGAAACGGTTCTGTTCGTCCTGCGGAAAACAAATAGAGGCCGATTCAAAATTCTGCAGGTATTGCGGAGCGAAGACAGGGGTGGAATGATTCTTGCATTTTCGGCAGGTTGTCCTGTTGGAATGTGGATGTGGGGATATGAAAATGGAACGACGCTTTAGAGCGGCAAGGCAGAATCCGTTTGGTCTGTCTTGCCGCGTATTTTATTCCCATAAAAATGCATCTTTGTCCGGAAAGAATGCAATGTACTTTTCGGGAACCGCCTGTGATGCTTTTGCAGTTCCGACGTTCTATGGCCGGTTATTTGATCCGGTTCTCCACATGAATTATTTTCTGTGCCCAATTTTTATAAAAGGCTTCCTCGTGTGATACAAGGAGTACGGTGCCGGAGAATTCTTGCAGAGCCGTTTGTAAGGCTTCCTTCGCCTGAACATCCAAATGGTTTGTAGGTTCGTCCATGATTAGAAAGTTGCAAGGCTTTAGCGTCAGCAGGCACATTTTTACTTTGGCCTGTTCCCCGCCGCTCAGTGTTCCGATTGCCTGTAGGGCATGTTTGCTGGAAATACCGCATCGCGCAAGGATTTTGCGGATTTCCTGATTGGGGATTTCGGGATGGGCGTCGGAAACAATCTGTGTGGGAGTCCTCAAGGGATCTTCCCATACCCAGTCCTGTTCAAAATAGTTGAATACGGTCTGGTCCGAAAATTTGAAATCACCGCCCATGGACGGGATCCGGCCTACAAGTGTTTTAAGCAAGGTAGATTTGCCGATTCCGTTAAAGCCTGTGACAACCACCTTTTGGCCGCCTTTTATGGTAAAGTCAATATTGGATAAGACAGGGTAGTAATACCCTACGGCTAACCGTTTTACAAGAAGGTGCTCCGTATTTGTGAGGGGCAGCTCCGGAAAACGGAAGCGGGGGATGATTTCTTTTTGGTTTAACGCCTCCATTTTATCCATGCGTTCCAGCTGTTTCCGTCGGCCTTTTGCCATTTTTGATTTTCTTCCCGCAATATTTTTCCGGATAAATTCCTCCGTTTTTTTAATTTCTCTCTGCTGGGCGGAATACTGCCGCACATAATCCTCTCTTAAAAAGGTTTTCTTTTTCAAAAATTCGGAGTATGTTCCATAGTATTTTGTTAGGGCGTAATTGTCAATATCACAAATGCGGTTTGCAATATTTTCTAAAAAAGCATAGTTGTGTGACACTACCATAAATGCATTTTCAAGACTGGAGAGATAGTCGGAGAGCCATGAAATATGTTCTTTATCCAGAAAGTTGGTTGGCTCGTCCAGCAAAAGGATATCCGGCTTCTCAAGGAGCAGCTTTGCCAAGATTACCTTTGCCCGCTGTCCGCCGCTGATCTGTCCGATGGATCTGTCAAGTCCCATGGAAAGCAGCCCCAGTCCTACGGCCACCTGCTCGATCTGTGTGTCTATGGAATAAAAGTTATGGATTTCCAGCTGTTCTTGGCATTCTGCCGCATGGCGGAGGCACTCTGTGTCTCCGGAAGCCGCTTTCTCATAGAGAAGCATGATTTCCTTTTCAAGCTGATATAATTTCGTAAATGCCGATTTTAAAAATGTTTGTATAGTCATGCTTTTATCCAGCTCCGCATACTGATCCAGATAGCCGATGGTGATTTTGGGCTGGCGGATCATGTGTCCGGCATCGGGTATCAGCTGTTCGGTGCATATTTTAATCAGGGTGCTTTTTCCTGTGCCGTTTTGTCCCACAATTCCCATATGTTCTCCTTTATTCAGCGTCAAGCCGGCATTTTTATAGAGCAGGTTGTCTCCGAAGGAGTGTGTCAAATTTTTGATTTCCAGTAAACTCATGTCTGTGTATTCCTCCTGTTACTTTTATAAGTGCATTGAATGGTATCCTCAATTCTCTGCCTTTTCATGTTTGCTGGCAAAGCTTTAAGAAGGCGGCCCTTGTCTG
>ERZ808037.1385-NODE-1385-length-16005-cov-9.928177_pt1 | contig 16005 bp, 16 predicted proteins | sample MGYA00380190_ERZ808037 | MGnify/ENA primary metagenome ERZ808037 (study PRJEB31490, sample SAMN06133399) | mouse gut metagenome | isolation source: J9 | host: mice | place: China: Chengdu | collected 2015-05 ... | reverse complement strand
TTTTGAGATAGGAGAACAACATGAAAAGAACGATTCCTTTGCTCCTGGCTGCATTCCTGCTTTCCACGCTTCTGTCCATTCCTGTCCAGGCCGCCGAGGCGGCTGACGCTGCCAAGCCGGTCAGAGACAGCGCCTACTACCCCATTTCCGTAGAGGAATACACGGCGGGCGACTTTGACGAGCTGCGCATCCAGAAGGTGTACCAGCTGTCCCTGGACGATGATCCCGGCCTCATTCCTACGGAGGATTTTGAGCGGAACGGGCGGCTGTACTATCTGTTGGACATGACCCGGAAGGACGAGGTGGGCGTGGACACCAAGCCCCATGTCCAGACGGTTACGCTCCCCAGCGATACCAACAACATGGAGAAAATTCTCCAGACCTTGGACGCTGAGCTCGAGGCCACCACCGAGGATGGCTACACCGGGATGCTGTACCTGGACCACACCACAGTTAAGGTCACGACCGACGGCTACGCCACCAAGACCGGAACCGTGTCCGCTACCCGGACCTATCCGAATTTGTCGGATGCGGACCTCTCCCTGGTGCCCAAGACCATCTCCGACGGTGGACGGAGCCTGACCCTGGCGGACGTCCAGTGGAGCAACTCCGCCCAGGAAGAGGGCGAGGGTGTGGTCACCCGGTACACCGCCACGGTGTGGCCCTGGATGCGGACATCCACTACGTTGGCATCGCCGCAGACGAGCCAGAGCGGTTGGCGAGGCTGGAGGCACCCAAGTATTCGCCTCTGGCCCAAGCGGGGATGACGGAGGCGGACTGTTTGGCGTTCTGCTATGAGCGGGGCTTTTTCTGGGAGGAGAACGGCGTTCGGCTGTATGATGTTCTGGACCGGGTGTCCTGCTGGTGCTGCAAGAACAAGAACCGGAAGGAACTGAAGGCCATCTACCAATTTCTGCCGCAATATTGGGAGCGGCTGAAGGAATTACAGTCCCAGATCCCCATGCCCATGAAGCCCTACAGCCGCCAGGGCGTTCCCTATGGCAACGTGTTCGATTTGGAACGGGTATTTGAGCGGGAAATCCAGAACGAACGCTCTGCGGCTTCTTCAAAAGTGAAAAGGAGGGTACATGAGCAAAGCCGATAAAAAGGGGCGGCATCACCTTCACATAGAGCTGACCCCAGCGCAATACCGGCTGTTGACGGAACAGGCCAAAGCCTGCGGCCTCAGCAAACGAGCCTACCTTGTCCGGCTCATTGAGGGGAAGCCGATCCGGGTACGGCCCTCCCAGGAGGTGAAGGATTTGCGCTGGGAGGTCCATAAAATCGGTGTGAATATCAATCAGATCGCCAGAAGCGTCAATGCCGGGATTGCCAAGGCGGAGGACGCCAGGCGGGGCCTGTTCCTGATGAATCAGGTTTATAAGCTGATGTACGAGGTGATGCGGAAATAGATGGCTGTTACCAAAATCCTCGCTCGGAACGGCGGTCTGGAGCAGGCAATCCAATACGCCTTGAACGGCGATAAGACAGAGGGCCGCATTCTCACCGCCCATCAGAACTGCGACCCCGGCCTGGAGTACAGGCAGATGATGGACACCAAGCGGGATATCGGGAAGATGGATGGCCGCCAGTGCTACCACATCATCCAATCCTTCAAGCCCGGCGAGGTCACGCCGGAGCTGGCACTGGAGATTGCGAAGGAGTTTGCCTCGGAATATTTGACGGATTATGAGGTGGTGATCGGCACCCATGTGGACAAAGATCACATTCACTCGCATCTGGTGTTCAACTCTGTGAACGGGCAGACCGGCAAAAAGTATCATGTTACGACGCAGGAATACTACCGGCAGATTCGCAGCATCTCAGACCGGCTCTGCCGGGAGCATGGCCTGTCCGTCATTATGGAGGGCAGTTCTTCCAAGGCCGTCAGCTACATCGAGTGGCTGAGGCAGAGCAAAGGCCAGCCCACCTTTCGCTCCATGCTGGAGGCGGACCTGCGGACGGCCATCGAGGACGCCAACGACCTGGGCCACTTCTTTATGCTCATGGAGCACATGGGCTGGGAGATCAGCCACGGGAACCGCCTGGGCTTCCGTCTGCGGGGGCAGGACCGATTCATGGTCCCTGGCCGGAAGAATCCAATGTTTACAGAGGACGGTATCCGGGCCGCTATTCTGGGGAACCTGTCCGCCATCGAGGCGGGACGGCGGCCGCCCTCGGCCTACCGCGCCACCTACCGGCCCTATAAAAAGCACCCGAAATACACCGGCTTTCTGGCGCTGTACGTTCACTACTTATACGTTCTCGGCAAAATCGAAAAACGGCAGTACCCGCCCCGGATGACGCCCCAGCTTCGGAAGGAGGTCATACGGTTTGAGCGCTGCCGGGAGCAGTTCGCCTTCCTCCGGGAGAACGGCATTTCCACCCAGGAGGACATGACGGCGTTCCAGGCCCGCACGGAGGATACGCTGGCCGGTCTCATGAAGCAGCGGACCATCCTTAACGTGCGGAAGAAAAAGCGCCGTGCGCTGTACGATGCCCTCGCCGATGTGGAGGCCCTGGCGGAAGCCAGGCGGCTCTATGACGAGGGTCTCTCCGGCATGGAGGCGGAGGCCGCCCGGTACGCGGAGGCGTCCGCCCTGCTGGACGGCTGCGGCGTCCCCCGTGAACGGCTGACGGCGGAGAAGGCGGAGCTGTACCGCCAGCTGGCGGAGCTCAACCGCTCCATCTGGGCGGAGCGTAAGAAGCTGGCCATGTGCAAGGAGGTGATGGAAAGAATTCCGACCATGAAGCGTTCCATTGAAAATCTTGAACCGAAGGAGGTAAGCCACGATGAACATCGGAGGCGGTGAGGCCGCCGATCAGCTGGTGCGCATGATGCTCTCGTTTGGGGAGGTCAGCGTCCGGCTGGGCGGTTCGGCCCTCAAAAACGTGCTGGCGCTGTCCCTGGCGCTGGCGAAGAACAACAAGACGATCTCCGGGAAAATCAACCTGGGAAAGATGCTGCGGGAAACGCGGGATCTCCGCCAGTTCCCCATGACCCCGGAGCAGTACCGGCAGTTTTCCAAGCTGGCGAAGAAGCAGAAGATTTTGTTTTCCGCCATTCGGGATAAGGACGGAAGCGGAAAGCTCATCGACGTAATCCTGCCGGTAACGGAGCTGGATCGGGCCAACATGATCTTCGAGCGGGTGGGCTATTTGGCCCCGGAACCCGCCGCGCCCCAGCGGGAACAGAAGCCCCCGCGTGAGGAGCGTGAACGGCCTCAGAAGCAGCGGGAGGAGAAGGGCAAAGAGGTGGCTCTCCCGGAGCGAAAGGCCCCCCAGAAGGCCCCCAAGGAGCCGGTGTGGCCCCAGGAAAAAGGCCGTCAGGAGGCGGCGCCGTCAAAAAAAGATTCTCCGTCGCAACGCGCCTCGCCCGGTACCAGAAGCAGCTCCTCTTCACGCAGCAAAGCCGGTCCTACAGCGAGGATGAGTGACCGTTCCTCCGTGGAAGGGCGGCTGAAGGCGTACCGGGGAGAGCTGGACAGGCGGCGGAAATCCGTGCCTGTTAAAAGCAAGACCAAGGCCCGGCCCAAGAGCAGGTGAAATGGTTTCTTTCTGTCAGAATTTATGATATGATAGCGGCATCAAGACAAAGGAGGGCCCGCCCTTATGCGAAAGATTTTACTGGTCATTGACATGCAGAACGACTTCATCAACGGCGCCCTGGGCACCCCGGAGGCGGAGGCTATCGTGGACCGGGTGGCGGAGGAGATCGCCAAGTACCCCGCCGGGGACGTGATCGCCACACGGGATACTCACCCCGAGAACTACCTGGAAACCCAGGAGGGCCGGAACCTTCCTGTGGTCCACTGCGTTGAGGGTACTCTCGGCTGGGAGTTGCACCCCCAAATCGCTGCCGCGCTGAAGAATGCGGTGGTGATTGACAAGCCCACCTTCGGTTCTAAGGAGCTGGCGGAGAAGCTGGCCCTGCTGGCGGAGCTGGACGAGCTGGACGTCACCTTGGTGGGCCTCTGCACGGACATCTGTGTTGTCTCCAACGCCCTGCTGGTCAAGGCGTTCCTGCCGGAGACAACCGTCCGGGTGATTGCGGACTGCTGCGCCGGTGTGACGCCGGAGAGCCACAGAGCGGCCCTGGACACCATGCGGATGTGCCAGATTCAAATTCAATAATAAAGAGGAAGCGCTCCGTGCCAACCAGCATGGGGCGCTTCTCTTTTGGAGGTGATCGAACTGAAGCAATCGAAAACAGGCGGCGCCGCCGTCTGTCTGTTCCTTTACATTCCCGTTGTCTGGGCGGCACTGCTGATTGCCCAATCCCTGGGCGGAGGGTTGCCGGACATCGTGGGGAAGCTGACGGCGGCGCTGGAAAACCCGTTCAACGTTCATTGGACAGAGTACAGCGGACTGTCCATCCTCTTCTGCACCGCCGCCTATGTCCTGGCCCTGCTGTACTGTTCCGCCAACCAGGGCCGGACGAGGGACGGGGAGGAGCACGGCTCCGCCACATAGGCCTCGCCCCGTGAGGTGAACGCACAGTTCTACCAAAAGGAGAACAAGCTCCTCACCCGGAACGTCCGCCTGGGGCTGGATACCCACAAGCACCGAAGGTCCCTGAACGTGCTGGTGATCGACGGCTCCGGTGCGGGCAAATCGCGCTCGTATGTGAAGCCGAACATCCTGGAAGCCAACACAAATTATGTTGTCACAGACCCCAAAAGCGAGGTTTTGCTTGCTACAGGCGGCTGGCTGGAGCAGAACGGCTATGACATCCGAGTCCTGAATCTGGTGAACCTGGAGGAGAGCGACGGATATAATCCGTTCAGGTATATCCGGGATGAAAAGGACGCCCTGCGGCTAGTTAATAATCTTATCCAAGCCACCACCCCCAAGGGCAACCATGGCGGTGATCCGTTCTGGGAGAGTGCGACACGTTCGCATACAAACACTATTCCACAGGGAACAAAGCTCTGTGGGCAATACGACCGAGTAGTGCTAAAAATGCGGGACTTTCGAGTGAATCGGAAGTTACAACTGATACTGCGACAGGTGGAATGAGGGAGTAACGCCCCGAAACGCCTGACCTGAAAACTACGGCTGGCGTTGGCTGGAAACGGCCAGGGTCAGAGAGCCCGTTAAAGACGGCTGACTGCGTTCGCTCTGCGCGTGGTAAACGATGGAAACAGCGGCAGGTGCATAGCAAGCCAGAGGTGGCTGTGAGCGTTAGGCCGGGGGTCTATAAAATGCCTATGGCGAGAATGTCCGAAAGGGCAGGCCAATCTGCGATAGTAAGGGTCTAAAAGAAGCATGGGGCTAATCCCCCTATCCCGCAAGGGAGCCAGTGTGGAAGAGTAAGAATTAGTCCTATGAAACTCCATGCGCCGTTACAGGCGGCGGCAAGCTGGCAGGCCCATAGTAGAAACCTAAGGGCATATGATGAAGATAGCAGTATCGGAACGTGGCGAAAGCCTATCGCGTATACCATGGGCCAACATGGTATATAGACTGTCGAATCATATAAGCAGTCGAAGCGGTGGGTAAAGCGGTGGCGATAGCGATGAGGTTTCCTGTAACGGGGAACGGAGCGACAGCCACAAGTCAACAGCAATACAAAACACTAATCACAAGTGAACAGTAGGATTTCGGGTACGATCAAAAGGTCAATCTTCCCTAAGAGGAGTTGATGCCTATATGGTTACCGGGAACAAGAAAATCTGTAAATCCAAGAAACCGAAGAAGGTAAACAACCTGCGCTATGCCGAGTATTACGATATGCTGAAAACCTTTGATGGACTGTTCGCAAAGTCCAAAGGCGGCGAGGTGTTTGGGAATCTGTTTGAGTTGATTTTCAGCAGAGACAACATTTTACTCGCCTATCGGAACATCAAGGGCAACGGCGGAAGCGTGACGACCGGCACAGATGGGCTGACTATCCGGGCGGTTGAAAAATGCACCCCGGAAGCGTTGGTTCAGAAGGTGTGCAATATTGTCAGGAACTACAATCCGAGGGCTGTGCGGAGAAAGGAAATTCCCAAACAGAGCGACCCAAGCAAGACCCGCCCGCTGGGGATTCCCTGTATCTGGGACAGGTTGGTACAGCAATGTATTCTGCAAGTACTGGAGCCAATCTGCGAAGCGAGATTCAGCGAAAACAGCTATGGATTTCGACCAAACCGAAGCTGTGAACACGCGATTGCGGCGGTTTGCAAACATATGCAGCTGTCCCATATGCAATATGTCGTTGAGTTTGACATCAAGGGATTCTTTGACAACGTGGACCACTCCAAACTCATCAAGCAGATGTGGGCGCTGGGAATCCGGGACAAGCGCCTGATTTACATCATCAAGCGCATTTTGAAAGCCCCGGTTCAGTTAGAAAACGGCGCTATAGTGACCCCTGATAAGGGTACGCCGCAGGGCGGTATTATTTCGCCGCTGCTGGCGAACATCGTGCTGAACGAACTGGACTGGTGGGTGGACAGCCAGTGGCAAAATCATCCGGTGGCTGTGTCCAGAGGGAGAAACAGGCAGATAAAAGAGCGCATTGTATTTGACAAGAGCCACGGATATAGAATCATGCGCAATACGCAATTAAAGGAAATGCACATCGTCCGCTACGCCGATGATTTCCGCGTATTCTGCCCCACAAGGGATTGTGCGGAGCGGACGCTGATTGCGGTTACCCAATGGCTGAAAGAGAGGCTTCGTCTGGACATATCCCCGGAAAAGACGCGGGTTGTCAATCTCAATAAGCACTATTCTGAATTTCTCGGCATAAAAATGCGGCTGCGGCAGAAGAAAAACAAACAAATTGTCCAATCGCGTGTCAGTGAAAAAGCAGTCAAACGGATTACGGCGGAAGCAAAGCGAAAGATCAAAGATATTGCACGGCCGCCGAAGGGCATGACAGAAGCAAGGGCGATTCTCAACTACAATGCTTTTGTCATGGGTGAGCACGAATATTACCAGATGGCAACAGGCGTCAGTGTTGACTTTCGAGACATCGGCTACCAGGTCAGCCGAACTATGAAGCGTCTGGGAGACGGGCTGAAAAAGGAGCCAAAGGAGAAAATTGGCGGAGCCATTGTCGACCGATATGGCTCTTCCAAACTGATTCGGTATGTGAAAAATCTCCCGATTGCGCCCATCAGTTATGTGCGAACAAGCTGCCCCAAATATAAAAATCCGCTGATTCAAAAGTACACGCCAGAGGGCAGAGCAAGAGTCCACGAAAATCTTGCCTTCGATCCCCGAATGCTCCACGCCCTTCTGCGTCAGGAGGTTCACAGCCAAAGCGCCGCTTATGCCGACAACCGGTTGTCGCTGTTCTGCGCACAGTATGGAAAATGCGCCGTTACCGGGCAGGTGTTTGAAACGCTGGGCGATATCCACTGCCACCACAAACTTCCCTTGGCTATGGGTGGTAAGGATAATTACCAGAACTTGATTCTCGTCCGGGAGAGTGTACACATCCTGATTCATGCTACATCTGAGCCAACCATTGCAAAGTATCTTTCTCAGTTAGCCCTAAACAAAAAGCAACTCGCAAAACTCAACAAACTCCGCAAAGAAGCAGGAAATTCGCCCATCTTTGCTTAATCGGTTTCGGCAGAATGGGCATAACAACCAAAACGTTCGTGGTAATAACTTGTGATAACGTGTGCGAATTACTGTTGATGGAGCGCCGTGTGACGGGAAAGCCGTCATGCACGGTGCGGAGCGGGGGAAAAGCCGGAAACGTCAGATACTGTAGGCTTACCTATCGCTATAATCCGAAACAGCTCTGCTCCAGGCCGTCATCCTCATGCTGTGGCAGGAGGCGCCAGAGTACGAGCAGAACTTCTCCATGGTCATGCGGGTGCTGGAGTACGCCGAAGTCAAGGAGGAGGACGAGGAATATGTCTCCCCACTGGATATGCTCTTCCGGTCCATCGAACGGGAGAAGCCAGAAAGCGTCGCTGTGCGGCAATACCGGGTCTTCAAAATGGCCGCTGGTGATATATGCTCTAAGCGACTTGTTAATTCACTGATTTTTCGGTGATAGACGAGGGCAGCTTAGAGCATATTTCATTTTGAGGAGGTCTGTGCTATGGCAAAAACCAAGATTGCGCTGCTGTACGAGAGGTTGAGCCGTGACGATGAACTGCAAGGGGAGAGTTTTTCAATCCAAAATCAAAAAATTATGCTGGAGGACTTCGCCCGCCGGAATGGGTATCCCCGTTTCAAGCACTTCACGGATGACGGCGTTTCCGGCACTCGCTTTGACCGGCCCGGTTTTATGGCGATGATGGAGGAAGTCGAGGACGGCAATGTGGAGGCTATCATCGTCAAAGATATGTCCAGGCTGGGCCGGGACTATCTGAAAGTCGGTCAGGTGATGGAAATTCTTCGTCAGCGGGGAGTGCGGCTGATTGCCATTAACGACAATGTGGACACCGCCAAAGGGGACAATGATATGACCCCATTCTTGAATATCATGTACGAGTTTTACGCCAGGGACACGAGCCGCAAAATCAAATCTGTGTTCAAGGCCAAGGGCATGAGCGGCAAGCACCTGACCGGGACGGTGATCTATGGCTATCTGTGGGATGAAAAGCGGGAAAACTGGCTGGTGGACGAGGAGGCTGCTGCTGTGGTGCGGCGCATCTTCGCCATGACGCTGGCAGGCTACGGCCCCTATCAAATCGCCACCCAACTCACCCAGGACAAGATTGAAATTCCATCGGTACATCTGGCAAGGTTCAACGAGGGCGTGAACAGAACCAAGCAGGTCAAGGATATTTATGGCTGGGGTTCCTCTACCATCGTCCACATTCTCAAAAAGCGGGAATACCTGGGCCATACCGTCAACTTCAAGACCCGCAAGCACTTCAAAGACAAAAAGAGCCACTATGTTGATGAAAGCGAGTGGACAATCTTCGAGAACACCCACGCTCCCATCATCGACCAGGAGACTTTTGACAACGTACAGCGCATCCGGGGGAATGTCAAGCGTTACCCGGACGGCTAGGGGGAGGCTGCGCCACTGACTGGCCTGATGTATTGCGCCGACTGTGGCGGGAAAATGTACGTCCACCGCTCCAACAATGGCAAGCGTGTCCACCAGTACACTTGCGCCCAGTATGGCAAAGTCCCCATTGGAACACTCTGCCCCACCCAGCACCGTATCAACGAGAGTGTTGTGCTTGACCTCATTTCCGGGATGCTCCGGGCCATCGCCGACTATGCCAAGTCTGACCGGGCGGCGTTCGTCCGGGAAGTGCAGGAGGCGCAGGCCAGCCAGCAGGACAGCGACATCAAAAAGAAAAAGCGTCGGCTGACGGCGGCGCAGAAACGGGCCGGGGAACTGGAACGCCTCGTCTGTAAAATCTATGAGGACAACGCTTTGGGCCGTCTGCCGGATGCCCGGTATGCCGCTCTGGATGCACAGTACGCCAAGGAGCAGGAGGAACTTGCCATCGAGATTGCGGAGTTGGAAAATGCCGTCAGCAGCTACGACCAGGGGAAGAAATCGGCTGAAAAATTTATTGCTCTGATTGACAAGTACAGCGATTTTGAAACCATGACGACAACCATGCTCAATGAATTTGTCGAGAAAATCCTTGTCCATGAGCGTGACCGCAAGGGCAGTATTGAAACCACCCAGGCGGTGGAGATTTACTTCAATTTTGTCGGCAAGTACATCCCTCCGGCGTTCCGGGAAGTGGAGTTGACCCCGGAGGAACAGGAGGCCATTCGGAAGAAAGAGGAATTGAAAGACCGGCGGCATCAAGCCTATCTCCGCCGCAAGGCCAGCGGTTGGCAGCGGCAGTATGAGGAACGCACCAGGGCGGCGAAAAAGGCCAAGATTGACGCAGGGAAAGCAGCTATCCGGGCGGAGGATATGGCAAAGGGTATCTATGCCCGTGTTGCCGATCTGCCCCGCCAGGAGCCGAAACGGGCAGCGATGCAAGTCCGCCCCACGCTTTGAGAGAAAGGAGAGTGCCGCTATGAAAATTGAACTGGATTATGTGAAGGTGGGCGATTACTACCTCCCAGACCTGACGATAGAGCCGCCGTCTGACCGCAGTTTGGGCAAGTATGGCCTGTTGCGGTTGCGGTATCTGAAAGAGCATCGCTCCATTGTTTGGGCCGAGTTGGTGATGGAGGGCAAGCTGTACGCCCACTTGCTGGAAACCGAGGACGCCGCCAACGACCTGTTGGAGAGCATGATGCCGGGAATGGCAAAGGAGGCCGGGGCCACCGAGGACTTGAAAGCCCGTGACCCCATGCGCTGGGTGGGCTTGATGAATTGCTGTAAGGCCCAAGTGGAGGAAATCATTTTTGCGGAACTGATTATGGTTTGATAGAAATGCGGGGGCATATCCCCCGCATTTCTTAAATAATAGCATCTTGCGTATAGCGCAAGTGATAGTTTATACTGATTTCATAAAAATCTATTCCGCTGTGAGATTTCTGAAACATTTCCGTGTTATCCTGATTGAGGGGGGTAATACTATGAAACTTTTAGTGGTTGAAGATGATAGACTTCTGAACAATACACTTTGCTACAATCTTTCTGCGGCGGGTTACACCGTGGACGCTGTCATGACAAAATCAGCAGCGGTCAATTTCTGCGAAGCGCAGGACTATGATCTGATTGTGCTGGATGTCAATTTGCCTGATGGAAACGGGTTTGACTTCTGCGAGGAAATCAAAAAGCGCCGTCCTGATACCGCTGTGATTTTCCTGACAGCAAACGATATGGAGAGCGATATGCTGAAAGGGTTTGAGTTAGGCGCAGACGACTATGTGACAAAACCATTTCCTATCAGCGTATTCCGCAAAAAGGTTTCGGCGTTGCTGGCCCGCATCCAGAAGCAGACAGGCGGCGATTGCTATACGGACGGTACGCTGTCCATCAATTTTTCGGAACTGACCGCTACCCTTACGGGAGAACCGATTATTTTCACGCCAATGGAATATCGTTTGTTAAAGGTGCTGGTGAGAAATCCGCAAATCGTTCTGACCCGGCAGGTACTTCTTGAAAAGCTGTGGGACGCAGATGAAAACTTTGTGGATGAACACGCATTGACCGTAGCGATCAGCCGCATCCGGGGAAAAATCGAAGTAGACGGCCTGCAATATATCAAAACCGTCTATGGTATGGGCTATATGTGGATTGGGGGGATAAAGAAGTGAATAGTAGCAAACTTTCTATAAACCGCGTTTGTGCGGTAGGGGCAGCTTTTTTAGGTTTGCTCTCCGCTGCGGCCATTACTGCGGCTTTTCTCTTTACCAGAAATCCGGCAATCGTGTGGCTGGGCCTGCTGTTTATCCTGCTGGTGTTCATCTGTGTAGCTCTTTTCGTGGCCTTTCTGCGTCGGAAGTTGGTGTTATTTTCGGACAGACTATGCGAAACAATAGACAATATGCTGGATGGGGCATTAGTCCCGCCGCAGGTCTATGAGGAAGAAAACCTGTTTTATAAAATCAACCACCGGCTTGTCCGCCTATATGAAGTCATGCGGGAAAATCGGGAAAGTGTAGCAAAGGAGCGGGCCGATTTGCAGGAATTGATTTCTGACATTTCCCATCAGGTAAAAACGCCGATTGCAAATCTTCAAATGGTAAACGCCACTTTGCTTGAACAGCCTGTGACAGAAGAAAAGCGTCAGGAATTTTTGCTGGCATCCAGCGGTCAGCTTGAAAAACTGGACTTTCTTATGCAAGCCATGATAAAGACCTCCCGGCTGGAAACCGGCGTGATTGCCTTGGACAGAAAAGTGCAGCCGATTTATAACACCTTGGCGGCGGCGCTGGGCGGTATTTTGCTGAACGCTGAAAAGAAAAACATTCATGTCAACGTAGAATGTCCACCCGACATACTGCTGGCCCATGATAAGAAATGGACAAGTGAGGCCTTGTTTAATATTTTGGATAATGCTGTGAAGTACACGCCAGAGGGCGGCACTATTCAGGTGTCCGTCCAAAGTTGGGAATTGTATGTGAAAATTGACATTACAGACAGCGGCAAGGGCATTGTGGAGAGCAAGCAGGGGATGATCTTCAAACGCTTCTATCGTGAGGAAGAAGTACATGATGTTGAGGGCATCGGCATAGGGCTGTACCTTGCCCGCGAGATCATCACCATGCAAGGCGGCTACATCAAGGTGACTTCGGCAGTAGGCCGTGGCTCAACATTTTCTGTGTTTTTGCCCCGTAAATAAAAATCTGAAATCTTGCTGTGCTGTGACATTTCTGTGAGAATTGGCTGTTATGATAACGGCATCACAGAAAGGATGGTGCAATCCATGAGCATTTTACAAGCAACTGACCTCAAAAAATACTATGGCGCGGAGCCGAACATCACAAAGGCGCTGGACGGTGTGACACTCTCCATTGAGCAGGGGGAATTTGTCGCTATTGTCGGAACCTCCGGCAGCGGCAAGTCTACCCTGCTGAACATGATGGGCGGTCTGGATATTCCGACCTCCGGCAGCATCAAAGTGAAGGGCAAGGAGTTGGCCGAGCTGAACGACGAGCAACTTACCATCTTCCGCAGGCGCAACATCGGCTTTATCTTCCAGAACTACAATCTTGTCCCTGTTCTGAATGTCTATGAAAACATCGTCCTGCCCGTGGAACTGGACGGAGATACGGTAGACAAGAAATTCATGGATGAAGTAGTGCGTCTGCTGGCCTTGGGGGACAAACTGAACAGTATGCCGGGCAACCTGTCCGGGGGACAGCAGCAGCGTGTCGCCATCGCCCGTGCGCTCATTACAAAACCGGCCATCGTGCTGGCTGACGAACCAACCGGCAATCTGGACAGCCGGACAAGCAGCGATGTGTTAGGGCTTTTGAAAGTAACCAGCAGCCAATTCCGTCAAACGCTGGTGATGATAACCCACAACAACGAGATCGCCCAGCTTGCCGACCGCATTGTTCGTATTGAGGACGGTAAAATCGTGCAGTAAAGGAGGGCAGGAACATGAACGATATTCTCTTTGGAAATAACAATACAAAAATAATTAGAAGCCTTTCAAAAAAGTATTTCAAAAAAAACAGGGTGCGGAATGTTACTGCAATCCTGGCTATCACGATGACGGCGTTTCTATTCACCTCAATTATCTCTCTCGCATTTAATATGACTTCTTCCTTGCAGCTTTCCATGTTCATGCAAAAGGGAAGCAAAGCGGATGGTACGCTGGGCTATATGACAGAAGAACAATATCGGCAGCTCATTGAGAGCGATTTCATTCAGAAAGCAGGACACAGGCGTTTCCTTGCGTATGCCAGCAATCCTATCGGCCATACCGTTGAAATCAACTATGCTGACAGCGTACAGCAGGAATTAACATTCTGTGCGCCAACGCACGGAGCCGCACCCCAGCAGTCGAATGAGATTATCACCACTGACCGTGCGCTCAAGGCGTTAGGTGTTGAAGTTAAAATTGGCGCTTCGGTTCCCATAGAATTTGAAGTGCGGGGCCAGACCTATCACTATGACATGGTACTTTCCGGCTGGTGGGAGACTAACAACGACACTGTTAGCCGGATAATTGTATCAGAACAGTTTGTAGAAGAAAACCCTGAATTGTTCAAAAACACCTATGCAGCGGACGGGGAAATGGCAGGGCTTATTTTTTCCGATGTGGTACTGAAAAACAAGGTAAATATAAAAGGCCAGTTGGAGAATTTCGCATATATGGTCGGCGGCGACCCCCAAAACATGGAGGCAGATAATTATATCCTTTGTAGCGAAAATCAAATGACACAGGGAATGACATCAAGGGAAACGATTTTATTTGCTGTGGTATTTGCACTTTTATTTGTGGTATGCGGTTATCTGCTGATTTACAACGTCTTTGATATTTCTGTCATGCAGGATGTACGGCAATATGGTTTACTGCGGACAATCGGAACATCCTCCCGTCAGATTAAAAAACTGGTAAACCAGCAGGCGCTCTGCCTTACCCTTATTAGTTTACCTATTGGGTTAGCAACTGGTTTCCTTGCTGGATGGCTGGTACTGCCAGTGGCAATGAGTCTTTTCAGCTCTGAACACAAGTCTGTAATGTCAGCTATGCAGGTTTCAACCTCCCCTCTAATTTTTATCATTGCGTCCATGTTTACAATTTTGACTGTATATATCAGCACGCGGAAACCTGCAAAGAGAGCGGCAAAGGTATCACCGTTAGAAGCTATTCGTTATACAGAACAAGGGAATTTCAAGCGAAAACCCACCAAACGGACACAAGGAGCCAAACTGTCCCGCATGGCTTTGTCTAACTTTGGACGAAACAAACGGCGCTCGGTATTTATTATCATTTCCTTGTTGCTGTGCATTGTTTTTGTCAACTCGGCTGTTGTTATCACGCAGAGTATTGATGAAGAAAAGTTTATCAGCCGCAACACAAAAACAGACTACACAGTTTATAACTCTATTGTTGCCAATGTTTACGAGGGGTTCCGATACCATTCGGATGAACTGCCGACATCCGTTATTGATTTCATCAATCAACAGCCGGGAATAGAAAACGGGAGAAGCCTTTACCGCAATACCCTGGACGACACAAATGTGTTGGTTGATTATGGTATTGAGAATATATCTTGCACAGGTACTTGGGAAGAAGATGATGGCCGTATCAATAAAGCCTATGGCAACTATTCTATGGCTGCCGCGCCTGATACGGAAAATCTTTTTTATGGGAATATATATGGGGCGTCTGAACAATTCTTCTCTGATCTGACAATCTTTGATGGAGAACAAGATGCAGAAGTCCTAAAACAGAAAATGCAGTCCGGGGAATATGTTATACTTGGATGTTCCATGAACAGACTGACCGGAGAGCCAAAAGAAACACCGCTGACAGAACAGCTACAAGTAGGCGACAGTATTTCTTTCTATAAAGACGGAGAACTGTTTCGGACTTTTACAATCCTCGCAAGGGCAAAGGTTGTAGGCACAGAAATAGAAACCGCTTCATCAACCTCCGCAGAAACTAAAATTGGGAAAGATGCTCCGCGCCTCTACATGGCCGACAGTATGTTTATGCAGCTTTACGACAACCCGACCATATTCAGTTATGGGTTTAATGTGACCGAGGGACAGGAAGCACAGATAGAAGCCTTTTTGAATAATTTCACAGCAAGAAATCCCACTGTTGCCTATACTTCCACCGAAGTGCTGAAACAGTACACAAATTCGGTTCAAAACACGGTTTTGCTGGTGGGTGGCATGATTGCGGCGATTATGGCTTTTGCCGGGCTGATTAACTTTACCAATATGATGATTACCAGCATTATTACCCGCCGCAACGAATTTGCTACAATGCAGAGCATTGGTATGACAAACCGGCAGCTTCGCCGTTTAATGGTCTATGAGGGGTTATATTATGCCGCGGGAGCAGATATAGTTGGCAGCATGATTGCAGCGATATTTGCGCTGACAGTCTTGGAAAATGCCTTAAACGCGCCATCCATGTGGTACTTTACCATGCACTTTACGCTGGCTCCTGCTTTGATCGTGGCATTGGTCTATGTATTTCTGGCAACGGTCATTCCTACCGTTGCACTGCATTTCTTTAACAATGGAACAGTAGTCGAGCGGTTAAGAACGGCGGAATAAATATTATGACTTGAAAAACCGGGGAATTTTTCCCCGGTTTTTCAAATGTCACCGTTTTGTGACATTTCCTAAAGTTATTTTGTCAGAACGGGTTGAGGCGGTGACATTCTTGTGATATTTGTGGTTGAAAATGGGCGGTATATAGGAGGATGCCGCCATGAGATTGCGATGCCAAAATCAGCTTGATATTCACTTGTCAAAAAAAGCCTGACCCCCGCAACGGCGTACTCCACCCAAGGTTGCGAAAATCGTCAGTTTCAAGTTAATCATGTCGTACCCAGCACCCGAACGGCTTTTAGCTGTCCGGGTGCTTTTGTATTCCCAGGCCAACCACCGTGGCCCCGCTGCCGCTCTCCGCCCCCTTCGTTCAGACCCCAAAAATCTGAACGGAGGAAAGGGCGATGGAAATTACCATCAAAATCAATAGGCAG
>ERZ808037.1384-NODE-1384-length-16013-cov-14.745231_pt1 | contig 16013 bp, 16 predicted proteins | sample MGYA00380190_ERZ808037 | MGnify/ENA primary metagenome ERZ808037 (study PRJEB31490, sample SAMN06133399) | mouse gut metagenome | isolation source: J9 | host: mice | place: China: Chengdu | collected 2015-05 ... | reverse complement strand
GCAGCCGAAGGATGGATTATATGCCTACACTGTGAACTTTAAAATGGCGGTTGCTCTTTGCAAAGAATTTCTTAATGCCCCGGCCATGAGCGGGGAAGCGGTCATGCAGGAAATTGGCCGCAACACTGTTCCAATTCGACCGGGGCGGCAAGACGAGCGAAACCTTCGGACAAAGGGTTTTGGCTGGTTCACCTACCGTATCGCAGCCTAAGAAGCCGCAAGCCCAAAAAACGGGGGGCGGGGGGGTGTTCCTCCGCCCCCCCATTCCCGTGTTTTTTTGAAAAAGCCGAAAATCGGCCCCGAAAGGGCTGATTTTTCAAAAAAGTGTGCCGCGATAACTTAACGGCTGAAAATCGGTGTTCAAGATTATTGTTCTGCTTGAAATCTCAACATGTCCCGGAAATGTAGCAGAAAACGGCTGTTTTCATTTTTTCTTGCAGAAATCACGCTTACACTCAAAACACAACTTGTCCCCGAAATGCTATAAAAGCACTTTTTGCACCCCCTAATTTTTTGAAGGAAATTGCCCTAGAACCAGCCGTTAAGTTAAGGAAAAATCTAAATCTCAACAAGTCCTGCCCATGATATAAAAATGAGCGGTTCTTGTCAAAAACCGCAAGAATCCAAAAATACCCCGAAAAAATCAACAAGTCCGGGGAATGTCGATAAAAAAGCGGGAAAGTCCGTTTTTACAGACTTTTCCCGAAAACACCCTTGCAATTTCTTCCGCGATAGGTTAAAATAGCCGTGGAGACATAAATAGCGGCAGAGCATAGCGGGTTGCAGCCCGCTATGCTCCGATGAAGAGTGTCCATACCACTCAACACCATAGTCTCGAAAGACTACACCGTATCTCCCATTATACTGTTATATCGCCCAATTTGCAACAGGAAATGGGTTTGGTGTTTCGCTTTGATTGAATTTCAGTCAGGCGGTGTTGAGTTACACGCTCAACACCGCTTTTTATGTTTCCAACAGACCCCTGGGCGGGGGCTATTCCCCCGCCCGCCCTTCGGGGTTTTGTTGGAAATTTTGATTTAGGAGAGGACGAAAACGGATGAAAAAACGATTATTTTCCCTTGTATTGGCCCTTGCGCTGTGTTTAGGGCTGACGGTTTCAGCGTCAGCAGAAGAAACCGCCTCTGTTGTTTGGCTGGACGAGGATTTGGTACCTTCCGGCAGTCTTGGGTTCGATGATGGAATGATGGGTGTCAGAAGGAATAAGGGAGCGTATCAGTATGGCTTTGTTGACCAGACGGGTAAGCTGGTTATTCCCTTGCAATATTCTGAAGTTAAGCGTTTTACCGAGGGGCTGGCTCCGGTCAGTCGGGCAAGAGATTCCGGACGCGGATGGGATTTATGGGGCTATATTGACAAAAACGGGAAAGAGGTTATTCCGTGCATTTACCAGTTGGCTGATAACTTTTCCGAGGGACTGGCCGCGGTAAAGATACTAACCGAAGATGGTGAGTACAAGTGTGGCTATATTGATAAAACTGGTAAAGTTGTGATCCCCTTTGAATACGATTTTGGGCGCGGCTTTTTTGATGGTTATGCGGCGGTACAAAAGAATGGCAAATGGGGATTTATTGATAAAAGCGGCGCGGTTGTGATTCCTTTTGAATATGGACTTACGGGACTAGGTTTCTCTAATGGCCTGGCAGAAGTTTATAAAAACGGGAAATGGGGATTGATTAACGAAAATAACGAGTTCGTCATTCCGCCGGAATTAAATTATTCCGATATATTATACTGTCCAGAGTGGGATATGCTGCAAGTGCGAATAGGAGAGTATGGAGATTATAGATACGGTTTTATTGATAGAGATGGTACAACTAAAATTCTGCTGGTATATAATGAGTGCTATGGAGTTTCCGAGGGCCTTTCGGCAGCCAGATTTGGCCCCATTTGTGGATTCCTTGATAAAGATGGTGAATGGGCTATTCCCTTTCTCTATTCGAAAGTCTCCCCATTTTTTGAAGGTTTGGCTGCGGTGAAACAAGACGGCAAGGCTGGCTACATCAACAAAGCCGGAGAAGTCGTGATTCCTTTCGAATATGATGAAGCCTATAGTTTCTCCGATGGCGTAGCTCTGGTCGAAAAGGACGGACGGTTTGGGATTCTATCGCGCACCCCTGTTTCTTCTACTCCGCCTGTTTCTACTGTGGGCGGATTCTCCGATGTGAAAGAAAGTGATTATTTCGCAGACGCGGTCCTGTGGGCAGTGGAAAAGAACATCACCAGCGGCACCAGCAAGACTACCTTCTCGCCCAACAATACTTGCAGTAATGCAGAGATTTTGACTTTCCTGTGGCGTGCTAACGGCTCACCGGAGCCGACAGCAGCGAATCCTTTCACCGATGTTAAGACTACCGATTATTTCTATAAGGCGGCTCTGTGGGCCGCTGAAAAGGATTTGGTGTCCGGCTCCACCTTCGGCGCAAATACAGACTGTACCCGCGCCATGACGATGGACTACATGTGGAAAGCGGCTGGAAGCCCCACGCCCGCTGGTAAGGCTGATTTTGCCGATGTTCCAACCAGCGCAGACTATGCGCAGGCTGTGGCTTGGGCGGTAGAGAACAACATCACCAGCGGAACGGGTGGCAGTAACTTCTCTCCCGCCGCTACCTGCACTCGCGGGCAGATTGTCACCTTCCTACACCGGGCTATGGGGAAGTAAAGCCGAGTAACTTCCGATGTTTTAACAGCATATGGGCCATGAAAAAGCGCCCACCACCTTTTACATTTTCAAAAGGTGGTGGGCGCTTTTTGGGGCGCGGGAAATCCTTAATTTAATGACATTGGGCCAAAGCCGGGGAGTTTGGATTTCTGTACAAAATAGCTATTCACAGTACATCCGCACCACCAGATAGACAGACTCCTCATATTCGGGCGGAAGCCCGCCGGGGGAGTAGACGCCACCGTTGGAACCGCCCAGGGAGATGACCGACAGGACTATCCCCTCCTGATTCAGCACCGCCGTTCCATTCAGCCCGCCCCAAGCGGCGCCGCCGCCCAGATAGGGGCTGGTGATACCTGTCAGCCTCCCTCTGTAAGAACAGCCCTCAAAGCTGATCCCATAGTCAAACCAGACTTCTGTCCACCGGCTTTCCTTCTCGGACCACTCAAAATGGGGCTTCAGGCTCAGCACCAGAAGCTGCCGGCGCGGTCCAAAATCCATATTGGCATCATCAGGCGACTGCAATATAATCGGCCATGTCTGTTCCAGTCCGTTGTGTGTCCACAGCTCGGCCTGAATGCTGTACCCGGCAAAGTCGTCGGCCAGGGTGGCCTCATACAGGTGCAGATCGAACCCTGATGCGCCCAAGGCACTGGCGATCTGATATTCCCGGTCGGAGGCTTCCAATTCCCGGATTACCGTCTCCCGCTGGGGCAGCCACTCGGTGTTGTCCCGGACCCAGATGTATCCAACACCCAGCGCAACCGCCAGCAGAAGGGCGGCCGCCAGGAGAAACAGCCACCTCCACCGTCTGATTTTCGGTCCAAGCTGGGCCAGTCCGAAGCGCAGGGAATCCCGGACGGCCTCCTCCCCGGGCTCCTCCCCCCGCTGGCCGGAGAGCAGCTCGGTAACGGTGAGGTCCAGCGCCTCGGCCAGGGGCTCCAGCAGGCCGATGTCGGGGCAGCTCAGCGCCCGCTCCCATTTGCTCACCGCCTGTACTGACACATGCAGCCGCTGTGCCAGGTCCTTTTGGGTCAGCTCCTTCTCCCTGCGCACCTGGGCGATCAGTCCGCCGGTTTTGATTGCGTCCATAGTACCACCTCCTTTGGCCTTATTCTACCCTGCGGCCCGGAATTTGGCAATAAACCGCTGGTTTACTGGGTTGAAAGATGCTGAAAACCGCCCGGAACGGCCAGATTCAGGCCATTCCGGGCGAAATAGCTTTATGCGTAGCGCAGGCGGCCCCGGGGATTCGGAATGGGGCGCCCCAGCTCCAGGGCGGTCTCGATCCATTCCTGGGCGATTTGCTCCACATTATGGAGGGCTTCTCTGGCCGTGGGTCCGTCAGCCATACAGCCGGCCAGCTCCGGGACCTCGGCAATATAGGCGCTGTCCTCCTCGCTCCAATATATGATGGTCTCATATTTCATATCAAATCGCCTCCTAACCGATACTGTAAAATAATACTGCGTATCTGCTTGACCTGGTAGGGCTTTGCCTGTGTGCCGGATGGCTGAATGTTAATAATCTCCTCTACATCATCCCTGGTATAGATGAAGTGGTCGCCCTTTATGCGGCACTGAAAGCCCAAGCGCTCCAGCACGGTCCGCAGATCGGAAAAAGAAATGTTTTTATCCTTTGTACCGCTCATAACAGCTCTAAGCAGCTTTTCATACTGGCTCACGGGGCAATCGCTCCTTTGGAAGCTCAGCCGTCCAGCCGGTCGGCCAGCTGGGCTATATAGTTGGCGGGGAAGTCCTCAATTTTGCCTGCATCGAAGGCGGCGGCCAGGGCGGGGTCGATGGGCAGGCGGGCCAGCACGGGAACCTGCAGCTCCGCCGCCACCTTGTCGATGTGGCTCTCGCCGAAGATGGCGTGCTGCTTGCCGCAGTTGGGGCACTGGAACCAGCTGTAGTTCTCCACCAGGCCCAGCACGGGAATGTCCATCATCTTGGCCATGTTGACGGCCTTGGCCACAATCATAGACACCAGGTCCTGGGGGGAGGTGACCACGATCACCCCGTCCACCGGGAGGGACTGGAAGACGGTGAGGGGCACGTCGCCGGTGCCGGGGGGCATATCCACAAACATGTAGTCGATATCCCCCCAGATAACCTCCTGCCAGAACTGGGTGACCACTCCGGCAATCACAGGGCCCCGCCAGATCACCGGGTCGGTCTCGTTGGCGGAGAGGAGATTTAGGGACATGAGCTCCACGCCGCCGGCGGAAACGGCGGGGTCGATGCCCGCGTCGGAGCCGGTGGCCCGTTCATGGATGCCGAAGGCGGTGGGGATGGAGGGGCCGGTGATGTCGGCGTCCAGCACGGCCACCTTGCGGCCCTTTTTGGCCATGGCCGCCGCCAGGGAGGCGGTAACGGTGCTCTTGCCCACGCCGCCCTTGCCGCTCACCACCGCGATGACCCGCTTCACGCTGGACATAGCGTTGGCCGGGACCCGCAGGTCCCGGGAGGAGCAGTCGGCGGAGCAGCTGGAACAGTCGTGTGTACATTCTGCCATAATTGATACATCTCCTTATAATTGATTACAAATTTGGCTCCCTCTCTGAGGGAGCTGTCGCCGCCGGAGGCGGTGACTGAGGGAGTTTTCCACGCGACCCCGGCGCGCCGTCTGTACGCCGCATTCATCATTCGCGGCGCGCCGGGGTCGTCGCGCCCTACATTATGAATTACCGAATCAGGGTATTCTCCGTGGGGATTTCCTCCCGGGTCTCCTGGGAGGAGAAGTAGTAGCTCAGCACGTCGGCGGCTATGGAGGCCAGCTCGCCGCCGCTGCCGCCGTGCTCCACCGCCATGGCCACCACAATCTCCGGGTCGTCGTAGGGAGCAAAGCAGACAAAAACGGCGTTGGACTCGGTCTGGGCGCTGATCTGGGCGGAACCCGTCTTGGCCCCCGCCTGGAAGGGCAGCGCCCGGAAGGCCGGGCTGCTCTGGGCCATCTTCAGCATGCCCACCTTCACCGCCTCCAGATTCTCGTCCTTGATTTCGATGGAGTCCAGCACCTGGGGCTCATAGCGGTAGGTGACCTGGGAAAAGTCGCTGGATTTGGCCTCCTTCAAAAAGTGGGCGGCCCGGCGGGTGCCGCCGTTCACCAGGGTGGCGATATAGTTGGCCAACTGGAGGGGGGTGACCTGGGTGCTCTCCTGGCCGATGGCCACCGAGGTGACGCTGCCCTCATACCAGGTGCCGCCCAGGCTCTCGGTGTAGGCCCGGCCGGCCACCACGCCGGTCTTCTCCCCCAGCTCGATGCCGGACTTTTCCCCCAGGCCGAAGCGGGCGGCGTACTCATCCAGCTTGTCGATGCCCACCTGCCGGCCCACGTCGAACATAAAATAGTTGCAGGACACCTCAATGGCCTTGGACACGTCAACCATGCCGTGGGTGTTCCTGTACTGCCGGTAGATCCAGCACTGGGGGGCGCCGGTCTCGCTCCAGTAGGTGTACCGCCCCTCGTCCTTAATCTTGGTCTTGGGGGTGATAATCCCCTCCTCCAGGCCGGCCACAGCGGTAATCATCTTAAAGGTGGAGCCGGGGGGATAGAGGCCGGTGAGGGCCCGGTTCAGGAAGGGCTTCAGGGGGTCCTCCGCCTTCTCCTTCAGCTCCGTGGCGTAGTTGGTCAGGTCGAAGGTGGGGTAGTTGGCGGCCACCAGCACCTCGGCGGTGTCCACGTCCAGCACCACGCAGGCGGCGCCCTCGGTCTCCTCGCTCTCCAGCTTGGGGACGGCGTCGGCCAGCAGGTTTTCCACATAGGCCTGAAGGCCGATGTCCAGGGTGAGAATCACGTTGTCCCCCGGCTCGGGCTCCTTCTGCCAGTCCTCCGCCACAATCTTTCCCTTGGTATTCCGCTCCACCGTCCGGGTGCCCGATTTGCCCCGGAGGCGGCTCTCAAAGGCCAGCTCGGCCCCCTCCTTGCCCACCGAGTCGTTCATCTGGTAGTCTCTCACGCCGTCGCCGTCTTCATCCACCGTCTTGTAGTAGGCCCACTCGTCCGGGTCCATCTTGGCCACCCGGCCCAGCAGGTGGGCGGCGTAGCTGGTGTGGTACTGGCGCACGGTGGTGGGCGCAATCTCCACCCCGGGCAGGTCCAGCTCCTTCACCCGGGAAATAAAGTCGATGTCCACGTCGGAGGCAAACACATATTCGGTGGCGATGTAGACCTCCTTAGAGCGCAGATACAGCTCATAGAGCACCCCCGCCACCGCCCGGGCGTCGGACCGGGGCATGGTGCCGATGTTCAGGTCGGGGACGGTCTGGCCGTTCTTCTCCGCCTGCTTCCGGTTCAGCGCCCCCTCCCCCGCGATGGAGAAGCTCTCACACATCCTGCCCAGCAGCTGCTCAGCAGTTGGCAGGGGCTGGGGGCCCTCCGGCTCTCTGGGCTGCTCCGGCTCCTTTTTGCCCATGCCGAAGAAGGCCTTGATTGAATCGGTCAGGCTGGGCTTCTGAGGCTTTTCCGGCTCGGTTTCGTTCTGGGGCTCCTGAGTGGGGTCCTGGATCCACTTCATTTTCACCGCCAGCCTGCCCAGGCGGGTGAGGGTTTTCACCTCCACCCCCTCCTCGTCCTGCTCGGTGACGAAATAGGGGTTTTCCGTTGTAAAGCGGAAGGGGGCGGTTCTGGTGATGGGCAGGCTGTCAGACCACTCCACCCCCTCCGCCCGGGCGGCCTCCACAAGGGCCATGAGGACCGCGTTGATCTCGCCCTGGGTCTTCCCCATCAGCCTGGTGTCCAGCCGCACCTCGTAGATCACCTTGTTGGACACCAGTATCTGGCCGTTGCGGTCCAGAATCTGGCCCCGGGCGGCGGGGATAGTCTGGGACTCCGCGATTTTCTTTTGGGTCTTCTGGTAGTTTTCTTCGCCGTTGTTGATCTGCAAATCATACAGGGCGGCGCCCATGCCTGTGACCATCAGGGCCAGCAGCAGCACCATGGCCCACACCCGGCGGTGAAATTGTTTGGTATTCATTGGGTCTCCTTTTTGCCGTAAAGCGGAACGCTCTCTGTGTAGGGGCGGACATTGTCCGCCCGCCTGCCCGGACGGTCACAACGGGCGCAGTGTGTGCCCCACAGGGTCACGCCAGTTTCGTCCCGCCCACCCGGTTGTAGATGGCCCGGAACAGCAGCCACACCAGGGGGGTCCAGACCAGGGACCAGAGGAACTCGGGCACCGCCACCTGGAGCAGGTCGGACAGACCGGCGGCGTTGATAAACAGCATCCGGGCCACCCGCAGGCAGTCCAGCAGGCCCAGCACTCCCACCGAACAGATCAGGCACCCCAGAAAGGACTGGCTCAGGGCGTATTGGGACACCGCCCCCATGGCCATGCCGGCCAGGGCCAGGTAAAACACCTGCCCGCCGAAGCCGCCGGGGTAGGCCAGCTCCCACAGCAGGCCCACCGCCATGCCGAAGCCGGTGCCGGCGTAGGCCCCCTCCAGCACCGCCACTGCCGCCGCCGCCAGGGGCAGCAGCATGGGCACCACCGTCCCCCACAGGGGGACCCGGGGCAGGATATAGGCGTCCAGCAGCCACACGGGCAGCAGCCCCAGGGCGTAGACGGTCCATTTGTGGATGAAATCACGGCGGGTCATGGGTTATCCTCTTTTCTGTAGGGGCCGCCGCCCTCGGCGGCCCGCCCTATTGTGGAATATCCTTCTGGAGGAGCAAGGCGGCACGGAGGCCGCCCCCTACTCGGTGATTTCAAAGTCCTTAATGACAAACACCTCAATAAGGGAATCCAGCTTGACGGAGGGGATTACCACTGCGTAGCGGGTTTGGCCGGAGGGATCAGTGAACACCCCTTCCACGTGGCCCACCGGCAGGCCGGAGGGGAACATATCCCCCCGTCCGGAGGTGAGGACCTCATCCCCGGACACCAGCTGGGCCCCCTCGGGCAGGTAGTTCAGCTTCAGCTTGCCCTGGTTCATCAGGGAAAAATCCCCCTCCAGCACCCCGGCGGAGAAGGTGCGGGTGACGATGCCGCCCATCTCGGTGTCGGTGTTGATGATGGTGGACACGGTGGACCAGTTCACCCCCGTCTTGTCCACCACCCCCACCAGCACGCCGGTCTCGGTGATGACGCAGTCCCCGGCTTCGATGCCGTGGTCGCTGCCCTTGCTCAGGGTGAGGGTGGACTCCCAGTTGGAGGTGGACCGGGCGGTGACCTTCACCGGCTCGGTGGTCAGCTCCCGCCGCCGGGTCTGGAACTTGAGCAGCTCCCGGAGCTGTTCATTCTCCCGGCTGGCCTCCTCGCCCTGGCGGACCTCCTCCTCCAGCTCGCCCACCCGGGCCCGCAGGTCCTTCAGCTCCTGCTCCATCTCGCCGTAGTGGAAGACATAGCCGTAGGCCCCCTCCACCCAGTCGGCGGCGGCGGCGATGCCGCTGCGCACCGGGGCGGTGACGGTGTTCACCAGGTTGGACAGGGGGTCGGCCTTGCCGCCCATCACAAAGGAGAGCACCCCAATGAGGACGGACAGCAGAAAGGCGATTACCAGCAGCAGTATTCCGTTTTGCCGGAGAAAATCCTTCACTTTGCCTGCTCCTTCTCCGCCGCCAGGGCCAGGGAGTCCACCCCGAACCGGGCCAGCATCCGGGCCAGCCGGCACACCGGCAGCCCCATCACGTTGTAGTAATCCCCTGAAATGCCCTCCACCAGCACCGAGCCGTAGCCCTGGATGCCGTAGGCCCCGGCCTTGTCCATGGGTTCGCCGGTGGCGATGTAGCGGATGATGTCCGCCTGGGTCAGGGTGCGGAAGCGGACCGAGGTCACCTCATGCTGGGTCAGGGTCCGCCCCTCCTTCGCCACCGTCACGCCGGTGTAAACCAGGTGCAGCTTGCCCGACAGGGCGGCCAGCATCCGGGCGGCGTCCTCCTCGCTGCGGGGCTTGCCCAGCACCCGGTTGTGGATGGACACCACGGTGTCGGCGGCGATAATCAGGTCCTTGGGGTGAGTAGCCGCCACCTCGGCGCACTTACGCTGGGACAGCTCCTCCACCAGCTGGTCGGCGGTGAGGGTGCGGGTGGCCAGCTCCTCCCCCTGGGCGGGGATCACCTTGAAGTTTTCGATCCCCATCCGCTCCAGCAGCTCCCGCCGCCGGGGAGATTGGGAGGCCAGTATGATGTTCAAACTACCACCTCGCGTTCAGAATGCGTCCCGCCCGCAGGGACCGCCTTTGTAGGGCGGGACGACCCGGCCCGCCGTCCACGGAGAGCAGGGTGCCCTCAAGAGAACGGCGCGCCGGGGTCGTCGCGCCCTACGGCCTAACGTCCCCCCGCAGGGGCAAGGCTCCTTTTGAAAGGAGCTGTCAGCCGTAAGGCTGACTGAGGATTGCGTTTTGCGGAGCAAAACATACGCAGTAAACAAAGTTTTGCAGACCTGGGTTTGCTCCGCATATTTTGGCTTCGCCAAAATGCAATCCTCCGCCCCAGTGTGCGCACTGGGGCACCTCCTTTCAAAAGGAGGCTTGGAGCTTAACTCTCCGTTTTCGCGCCGTATTTCGGCTCCGGGTCGTCGGTAAGTCCCAGCAGGTAGTCGGCGGAGACCTTGTAGTGCTGGCAGATCAGGGCGATGCGCTCGGCGGAGGTGGTTGTTCTGCCATGCTCAATTCCAATGATCTGAGTATCTCCGATGCCTAATAATTCCGCTAGGGCCTTCTGAGTTTCCCCATGCTTTTTTCGTTGTTCCAGGATTCGCTGACCAAAAAGCTCTTTTGAAAACATAAAAACACCCCTTGACAACCGCGATTTAATTGAGTATAATCAAGGAAACCGCAATTTAATTTAGGAATCGGAGGAGATAAAATGGAAAGTATCCTGTACCAATTATTCAGCGGCGACTACGATATTACCCCGGAGCGAGACAAAAAGCAACAGGAATTATCAGAAGCGTCCCTTGCCGAGCTGGACAAAATCGCCGCCGTCTTTGGGGCTGAATTTGTGGACCACCTGTGTGATCTGAGCGGGGAGCGGGAAGACTGGCGGAATTTTCAATATTACCGCTCCGGTTTCCTCCTGGGCGCACGCCTGATGCTGGAAGCTCTGGGGCTGTAGGGCGCGACGACCCGGCGCGCCGTTCCCTCCGTCCCCGCCGCGCGGACAAGGCTCCCTCTCCGAGGGAGCTGTCAACGAAGCTGACTGAGGGAGTCCCCCCGGACTCGGCTGACTGAGGGAGTCGCCAAGGCCCGCAGACCTCCGGAGGACTCCCTCCGACGCGGCTTCGCCGCGCCACCTCCCTCAAAGAGGGAGGCTTTGCCCTGCGGGGGACGAGGGGGTGGCGGGCGGACAATGTCCGCCCCTACAGGTTCCAATCAATCTTATCCTCGTTGGCGCACACCCGGCGCAGCTCGTCACGGACCTCCATCAGCGCGAAGCCCAGCAGATTCTGCCCCCGCCACGCGGTGGGATTTTCGGCGTTTTCGTTGGCCTTGCCCATGCCGATGCCCCAGATGCGGTCCCGGGGGCTGGCCTCCACCAGAATTTTATCCCCGGTGCGCAGCAAAAAGTCCTTTAATTCGGGATTTTGCAGGAATTTTTGAAAATTCCCCGTCAAAACGATGGTGTGCTTGCACTTGTCCCACTCGTTCTGGTCAAAGTGTTTCACTTCCCGGCCCAGGGCCTTGATCTTCCCCTGAGACCGGGCCTCCATAATCTTTTCCAGCGTCTCCTTGTCCCCGAACAGCCGGGCCTTTTCCGCCATCATAAACTGCTCCATACAGCAGTAGGTGTGGGTCTCCACCCGAAACTCCGCCATCCACCACTGGCTGAGACAGGTCTCGGTGATGCGGCCGTCCGGCTCCGGGGTGTGGCCCCAGAAGTGGACCCATTTCAGCTTTTTGCCGGCGATATACTGCCGTTCCAGCCATTTCCGGTCGTAGGCCGGCTCGCCGTTGGGCCGCCAGTGGCGCAGGAAGTAGTCCTCCCCGTCGTACAGCAGGGAGGGGTCCGGGTCCTCGTCGTCCTCCATCACAGAGACGTCGTCCCAGAAGACGGGGCGGGGAAACAGCCGGTCATACTCCTCCCGCTCCTTATCGCTGAGCTTGTCCCACCAGGCCCCCAGCTTGCAGACGTAGTCCTCGCCGTAGCCCATCCGCCAGCCGATGGAGTACTGGGGAATCTCCGGGCAGGCCAGCCACTCGGGGGCCATCCATTTGTCCCGCATGGGTCAGCCCTCCATTGCGGCGTCGTCCGGGCCGTTCTCCATGTCGCCGGAGACGTGGATGGAGTGGCCATAGAACATATCGCCGTCGGCAAACCAGAACTCAAAGGAGCCGTCCGCCCGGATCTCGATGGACTCCAGCTCCATCCGCTGGATAAACTGCTCCCGGGTGATCTCCTCATCCTCGGCCCAGTCGTTGGCGGAGGCCAGCAGGTCATCGGCGGCGTACTCCCGCACCCGCTTGTCCCAGCTGGCGGCGTCGGCCAGCAGGGTCTTGGCCCTTTGCAGGACCTCCGCCCGGTCCTCCTCCGCGTCGAAGACCAGGGAGATTTGTCCGCCCAGCCAGTCCACCTCGGTCTCGAACCAGTCCACCTGACGGTTGAGGGTGAAGGTGCCCAGCCCCTCCACCCAGAAGGTGACGGGCTTTTTCTGCTCCTCCAGAATGGCCTTCAGATCGGGGTCAAACCCCGGCTCGGGCAGGTCCAGCAGCAGCAGACGCTTGCCGTCCTCCGACACCCGGCCCTTGAACTTGATGATGAAGTCGGGCCGGGTCCGCCGGCGCAGGACCTCCAATAGCTGTTCATCCCCGACAGTGGACAGGACAAACTCCCCCCGGTGGATGTCGGGGCTGTCCTCCTCCATCCAGGCGGTCAGGCCGATGGAGATGGTCCACAGCTCCTCCCCGTGGGTCTTGCCCCCTCCAAAGCCGTTGGCCCCGGTGACCGCCAGGATGGTCAGTTCCTCAGGCTGATACTCCACCTGGAGCTTGGGGAACCTCTTTTTGTATTCCTCCCTGGGGTCAGAGGCGGGTTCCTCTTTCTTTTTGAAAAATCCGAACATTGCAGCCTTCCTCCCTATTGTCCTGTGGAGCCAAAGCCCCCCGCCCCCCGGGCGGTGTCGTCCAGCTGCTCCACCATCTGGATGCTGGCCTGAATCACCGGGGCAATCATCAGCTGGGCGATGCGGTCGCCGGGCTGAACGGTAAAATCCGATTCCCCGGAGTTTTGAAGCCCCACCAATATTTCACCCCTGTAATCACTGTCGATCACCCCCACGCAGTTGGCGGGGGCCACGCCGTGCTTGATGCCCAGGCCGCTGCGGGCATAGACCAGCGCCACATAGTCCGCCGAGGGCAGGGCGATGGCGATGCCGGTGGGGACGGTCCGCCGTCCGCCGGCGGGGATAGTGACCGCCTCGTCCAGGCAGGCGTGGAGGTCCATGGCCGCCGAACCGGGGGTGGCGTAGAAGGGCAGGGGGATTTCCTTACCGATTTTAGGGGAAACCGCTTTGATTTTCAAGTCCATATTGTAAACTCCTCAAAAATTTTCTTGTTCAGGGGCGGTCTCCGGCCGTCCCTGCGGATGTTCCATGTCCACCACCCGCACATACCGCCGCAGGGGGTACTCCCCGTCGTGGGCCTCACAGGGGAAGGAATCGGACATATGCCCCGGGGCGGTGATCCGGTTCACCCCCGCCCGGGCCAGCAGGGCGGCGAGGACTTCCCGCTCCGAATCGGGGCAGATCAGCCCCGCCGTCTGGAGCCTCCCCCGCCGCCGCCGCAGGACGGGAATCAGCTCCTGCCGGGGCAGGCGCTTCACCAGCACGTTGCCGTGGAGGTGGGACAGCTCCAGCTCCATATCCCGGCGCAGGGTGAGGGAGCAGCTCTGTCCGGGAAAATTCAGGTCGCCCGACCCGGTCCGGTCCACCGTCTGTTCCAGGGCGGTCTCCCGGGCGTAGAGGGCGGCCTGAGCCGCCTGGCCGGGGGTTTTATAGTGGGACGCGGCGGCTTTTTCCAAAACCGGTAAAAACTGCTTGCAGAACCGCTCCGCCACGGACAGGTGGCCGGTGTCAAGGAAAATCACCTGACAGGAGGAGCACAGCAGTCCGCCGGCGCGGACGATGTGCTCCGCCAGGGGGGACAGGTCCATGCCCTCCCAGCCCGACAGGTAGGCGAAGCTGAGCCGGTGGCCCCACTCAATAAGCTTGCAGCCCGGTGGAGCCAGCTTACGCATGGCAGAGATGGCCCCGTCCCCGCCCCAGGTGACGATCCCGTCGGCCAGAGCGGCCAGGGCCTTGATGGTCCCGGAGTATTGGGAGGACAGGTCGAAGGCGTACAGCCAGGGGGCCAGCCGGGGCTCCAGCTGGGTCAGCTTCTGAAACACCGCCAGGGTAAGCCCCTTGTCTCCGCGGGGCAGCTTCACCAGGTTGATGTTGCCGGTGAGCAGGCCCTCCACAGCGGTAAAGGCGGGCAGACCCGCCATATTCCCCGGCGCGATGTGGAGCAGCACCCCCAGGGGCCGGACCTCGGAGCGCCCAAAGGGCCGGGGCCCGGCGAGACCGCCCAGCTCCAGGGCCAGCCGCCGCTCCAGAGCGGCCCGGCTGATCTGGGGACGGACCCGCTCCAGCTCCTCCCGGGCTCCGGGCGGGGCGTACTGGGCAATGAGGGGGTCCAGCGCCCCGCTGTCCAGCTCCCGGACCAGGGCGTCCAAAGCGTTGAGCACCGTCTCCGTCTCCAGGGGCGGACCGCTGAGGGTTTGGGCGGTTTCCTCCTCCAGACACCCCAGAACGGGGTTCAGCTCCGTGTCGGGGAGAATCTTTCCGCCGGCGAAAATCATGGCATTTCCCCCTTTCCCAGCAGCTCCGCCGCGCCGGCGGCGCAGGTGGTGATGTCGTTCAGCCCCGCCCGGCCCAAAATGGTGAGATAGGGGGACTTCAATCCGCAGCCGCAGTCCTCCCCGGGGGTGAGAAAGCCCAGGTCGTCGGTCATCACGCTGGTCACCGGGGTGGCGTTGATGAGGGGGGTAATCAGATTCACCAGCCCCACCTCCCCCACGGGCAGGGGTTTTAAGGTGCGCACATCCCGGATAATCACCCGGGCGTAGGCGGGGACGTGGAAGTGGTGTTTTTTGCAGGTGTTGAAGAAAATCGGGTGCTCCACCGCCCCAAAAAACTCGTGGATGTTCTCCTCCTCCACCCCCAGCACCTGCCGGGCTAGGGCGTAGAGGGTGGACTTGTCCACCTCCTGGGCATAGTGCTGCTTCCAGCCCCCGGCCAGCAGGATTTTGGACCCCTTGGGCAGGCGCACTGACAGCCCCAGCTCCTCCAGCCGCTCCATACCGAACCAGAGGTAGGAGGGGAAGGCGACAATGCGCACCGGCAGAGGCCCCTGGGTCCACCGGGCCAGGGTTTTTACTGCCCCGTCCAGGTTGGGGATATAACCGCCGTCTTTCCACTCCAAGGCGTAGAACCGGCCCACAGGCGGGGCGAAATGGGTCAGGCCGAACATGGTCCGGGCCACCCCCATCCGGTCCTGCCTGCCCGGCTTGTAGCCCAAAATCACATAGCGGGTGGGCTTGGGGGAGACCAGCTTATGGTAAAACCCCAGCCGGAGCACCATGGGAATTTCTGCGAAGATGCAGCCCCAGTCGAAGCCCACCCGGCTGAAGCTGCCGCTGGTGCCCGAGGAGGTCACCTTCATGGGGGTGCGCCACCCCGGCATAGAGGCGGCATGGTGCCGCTTGAAAAACAGGGTGGGCAGGAGGGGAAGCTTTGCCAGGTCGTCTACTGTCTTCACCTGGTCCGGGGAAAAGCCCTCCGCTTCACAGATCAGCCGGTACTCCGGGCAGTGGCGGATGTGGTAGGCGCAGTTGTCCCGGGCGGCCCGGAGAAAGCGGGCGTCGGAGCCGGGCAGGTCGTAGACCCGGCTGAGCCAGAAAAGCTTTTGGCGGCTGAGCATGGACGGCACCTCCTTGTTTCCGTTTTTATAAACGCGGCCGCCCGCATTGTGTAGGGCAAGGGCTCTGCCCTTGCCTCCTCACAGAGACGGAACCCTATCCCAGGCAGGGGCAGAGCCCCTGCCCTGCGGGCGGCCCGGTCAGCAAGCCCCCGTCCCCCGCAGGGCCAGGCTCCTTTGGGAAAGGAGCTGTCAGCCGCAGGCTGACTGAGGATTGCGTTTTGCGAAGCAAAACATACGGAGTAAACGAAGCTTCCGCCCCACAAAAGTCTCCGAAACCTTGATTATTTCATACATTTCGCCTGCGGCGAAATACAATCCTCCGCCCCAGTTTGCGAACTGGGGCACCTCCTTTCTAAATGGCAATCAATAGTAGAAAAGCAATAAAAACAGACAAAAGGCAAGAGAAGAAAAGATAAGAAAGAAAAGACCTG
>ERZ808037.1383-NODE-1383-length-16017-cov-4.180615_pt1 | contig 16017 bp, 15 predicted proteins | sample MGYA00380190_ERZ808037 | MGnify/ENA primary metagenome ERZ808037 (study PRJEB31490, sample SAMN06133399) | mouse gut metagenome | isolation source: J9 | host: mice | place: China: Chengdu | collected 2015-05 ... | reverse complement strand
TTATCTGTGGACACAGGTGCGTGTCAAAGGCGGGGCTTACGGCTGTATGTGCAACTTCGGCAAGTCCGGGGACAGTTATTTCGTGTCCTACCGGGATCCGAATCTGGAGAAGACCGTAGATGCCTATGAGAAGGCTGCGGACTATATAGAACATTTTGAGGCGGACGAGCGGACGATGACGCAATATATCATCGGCGCGGTCAGCGAGATGGATATGCCGCTTACGCCTTCGGCGAAGGGGTTGTATTCGCTCAGCGGATATATGACACATTATACGTTTGAGCAGGTGCAGAAGAACAGAGACGAACTGCTGGCGGCAGATGCGGACACGATCCGGGGGCTGGCGGCGTATATCCGGGCCTTTATGGAGGACGACTGTCTGTGCGTTGTGGGAAATGAAGAGAAGATCAAAGAGAATGCGCAGCGGTTTGGAGAGATCGAGTATCTTTTCCATTAGAAGATAATACAGGCAGAAGGAAATATAGAAGGATAAGTGCACCATGCAGGACAGTGTCCTGTATGAGGAGTGAGGAAGCGTAACACGACGGAAGGGGAGGCATATGAGAAAGAGGAGATTTCGGTATTTGTACGGCACGCTGCCGGCAATCCTGCTGGCAGCAGCCTTAAGCGGCTGCGGCAGTGCAGGGAACAAGTCGATGAACAGCTATTATGAGTCCGCGGCAGATACGGCGCCTGCGGAATCCGGCGGTGGTTTCTATGCGGAAGGAGAGGCGGCTGAGGCGGCGGCAGACGATTACGACGGCGGCTTCTATGCGGACGAAGTGGTAAACGAAGCGGCAGCGGAGGAGAGCGTGTCGCAGGAAGGAACGGAAGTAACAGGGCAGGCTGTCTCCGAGCGGAAACTGATCAAGAAGGTGTCGCTGGACGTGGAGACGGAGCAGTTTGACACGCTTCTGCCTTCCATCGAGAAACGGGTTACGGCGCTTGGCGGTTACATAGAAGAAATGTCCAGTTTCAGCAGGAACGATCAATATTCCAAGGACTATCAGGGCACGAAATACCTGCGTTATGCCAGTATGACGGTGCGGATACCGCGGCAGAATCTGGAAGTTTTTCTGCAGGAGATCGGGGAACAGACCAATGTGACGAGCCGCTCCGAGAGCGTGACGGATGTGACACTGCAGTATGTGGATCTGGAGAGTCATAAGAAGGCGCTCCTCACGGAGCAGGACAGGCTGCTTGAACTGATGGAGCAGGCGGAATCCGTGGAAGATATCATAAAGATCGAGAGCCGTCTGTCCGAGGTGCGTTATCAGATCGAGAGTATGGAAGCGCAGCTGCGCACTTTTGACAATAAGATTGATTACAGTACGGTCTGTCTCGGTATAGATGAGGTAGAGCGTTATTCACCGCCGGAGAGCGCTTCCACAGGCGCGCGGATTCGCAGAGGTTTCCTGGAGAGTGTGGAGAACATCCTCTATGAGATCCAGTACGCGGCAATCTGGCTTGTGATCAATATTCCCTATGGGATTGTCTGGGCAATAACGATTGTTATTGTTATCATCATCCTGCGCATTCTTGTAAAAGTGTGGAAGAAGCGGGCGGCGAAACGGACGGCGCGGCTGGGCAGGAGGTCTTCTGCCTGTGATCCCCGTGATCCGTATGCGCCATATGATCCGAATGCGTATGGGACGTCAAATGCTCCGGGTACGGGGAGCGGCCGGCAGGAGAAGCCGGATACTGACCGTCCAGGGCAGAATGGATAGACGACGCGGAACGAATGAAAAGCAATAAGAACAAATGGGAATCAACGAAAATAAATGAGAATCAACGATAATAAGTGAGAAGCTGTCGTCTGCGGGCGCTTTGTGCAGGAGAGCGATGCAGAGCTGAGACAGATAAGATAAGAGAAGATAAAAGAAGATAGAATGGAGAAAACAGACGTAAAGCATATGCAGGAAAATCAAAACAGACAATACAGATCCGGGTTTGCCACGCTGATCGGCAGGCCCAATGTGGGGAAATCCACATTGATGAACGCACTGATCGGGCAAAAGATCGCCATCACGTCGAAGAAGCCGCAGACTACCAGAAACAGGATCCAGACGGTATATACTTCGGAGGAAGGCCAGATCGTCTTTCTGGATACGCCGGGCATCCATAAGGCAAAAAATAAGCTGGGTAACTATATGGTCAATGTGGCGGAGCGCACTATGGCGGATGTGGACGTGATCCTCTGGCTGGTGGAGCCGACGGACTATATCGGCGCCGGGGAGCAGCATATCATCGAACAGCTGAAAAAGACGAAAACACCCGTTATTCTAGTGATCAACAAGATTGATACGGTGCAGAAGGAGTTGATCCTTACTTATATAGATGCCTACAGAAAACAGCTGGACTTCGCAGAGATCGTTCCGGTGTCTGCTTTGAAGAAGGACGGCATGGAAGAGCTGATCGGGTGTATCATGAAATATCTGCCTTACGGGGAGCCTTTCTATGATGAAGACACCGTGACCGACCAGCCCATGCGCCAGATCGTGTCGGAGCTGATCAGGGAGAAGGCGCTGCGGTGTCTGGAGGACGAGATTCCCCACGGGATCGCGGTCACCATCGAGATGATGAAATTCCGCAAACGTATCGTGGATATCGAGGCGACCATTGTCTGCGAGCGGGAATCCCACAAGGGCATCATTATCGGCAAACAGGGCAGTATGCTCAAGAAGATCGGTTCCCTGGCCCGGCCGGATATCGAGGAGCTGGTGGAATGTCAGGTTAATCTCAAGCTCTGGGTGAAGGTGAAGAAGGACTGGCGGGACAGCGATTACCTGTTGAAAAATTTCGGCTATAACCCGAAAGAACCGGAATAGAAAAAGGCAAATCTGCGAACCCTATCTTTATGCTGAGAAGTGACAGGGAGGCCTGAAGCTTAACTGTTATGGACAAGAATACCTGCGCAGTACAGGGTCAGGGGGCGTAAGATGAAGGCGATAAATTACTGGGATAAATTTATGATAACAGGCAGTATTGATGATTTTCTGGCATATAAAAATGCATCACAGAACGATAAGACTGAGAAATACGAAGGGAAGGAAGGATCTAAAGAGCATTCTCATGCAGGAATATACACAGATTACGGGAATGGTTTTAAAGGCTGAGCCGGTGGGCGAATACGACAGAAGAGTGGTGATTCTGACGAAAGAGAAGGGAAAGATATCTGCTTTTGCCAGAGGGGCCCGCAAACCGAACAGCAGGCTGCTGGCGGCGACAAATCCCTTCTCATTCGGAGAATTTAAACTGTATGCGGGCAGAAATTCCTACACGGTCATGGATGCCGCGATCAGCAATTACTTCGAAGGCCTGCGGGAGGATTTTGAAGGAGCCTACTACGGCATGTATTTTCTGGAGGTAGCGGATTACTATACGAGAGAGAACAACGACGAGCGGGAGATGTTGAAACTGGTGTACCAGTCGCTGCGGGCGGTGTTACATAAGGGGATTCCCAACCGGCTGATCCGCTGTATCTTCGAGATGAAGGCGATGACAGTCAACGGCGAATTTCCGGGGATGCCGGCGGAGGGCGTGTGGGAGGAATCCACGGCTTACGCGGTGTCATACATCATGAATTCGAGTATAGAAAAGCTGTATACATTTACGGTTAAGGAAAACGTGCTGGCAGAGCTGCGGACGATCGCGGACGATTATCGGAGACGATATCTGGACAGGACGTTTAAAAGTCTTGAAATTGTGGATAATCTTTAATATAATGGAATGCAGTATGTGGGAGGAAAGCGTATGCGAAGAGAAAAGATCAGTATGCTTATTCTGACAGTGACCTGTATGCTTGCCGGCTGCGGTGGAGAAAAGACGCCGGAGGTAAGTTCTCTTTCTATTGATAAGGAGGGGAAGGTCAGCCATCAGATCGTTGGGCAGTTTGAGCAGGAATATTATGAAAAGGACGGGCTGATGTCACTGGCACAGGAGAGAGTGGCGGAGTACTGTGCGGACAACGGTGAGGGAAGCGTGGTGCTGGGAGAAGTGGACGAGCAGGACGGCAAAGTGCTGATCCATTTTGATTATGCGTCCGGTGCGGATTACAGCGCTTTTAACGGGCGGGAGCTGTTTCTGGGAACGCTGGAGGAAGCGCAGGGACAGGGCTATAACCTGGATCATGTCGCCTTTACCTCGCCCAAGGGACAGCCGATGGAGATCAGCGATATCGAAGAACCGGAGAAGATGCAGGTGATGATCATCGGCATGAAACCGACGGAAGAGCTGCTGGTCAACACCTTCGGCAAGGTACTTTATGTAAACCAAAGCGCCCATACCGACCTGGATGTATCCTTTGCCGGAAAAAGCGGCGTCAATATCTCCTATCCGACAGCAGAGTCGGGGGCAGGAGGCAGTGAGCTGTCGTATATCATTTTTGAATAACGAATGTTATTACGGGTGTTATTTACAGCAGCTGTTATGACGGTCAGGAGATCAGAACATCAGGAGCGCATACGGTTTGACAAAACAGACAGCAAGCCGCAGTAAGAGCGGTGGAATATAGAAAGGACAGAGAAGATGGAAAAGACAATGGAAAAAATAGTGGCGTTATCGAAAGCGAGAGGGTTTGTATACCCTGGCTCCGAGATTTACGGCGGGTTGGCGAATACGTGGGATTTCGGCAATCTGGGTGTGGAACTTAAGAATAATATCAAGAAGGCATGGTGGCAGAAGTTCGTGATGGAGAGCCCCTACAATGTGGGTGTGGACTGTGCGATCCTGATGAATCCGCAGACCTGGGTAGCCAGCGGCCATCTGGGCAGTTTCTCCGATCCGCTGATGGACTGTAAGGAGTGTCATGAGAGATTCCGCGCGGATAAGATCATTGAAGATTATGTTGCGGAACAGGGCATGACGTTAGACAGCTCCGTGGACGGCTGGAGCCAGCAGGAGATGAAGGATTTTATCGAGGAACATAATGTGCCGTGCCCGACCTGTGGCAAACATAATTTTACGGATATCAGACAGTTCAACCTGATGTTCAAGACGTTCCAGGGCGTTACGGAAGACGCCAAGAATACGGTGTATCTGCGTCCGGAGACGGCGCAGGGTATCTTCGTCAACTTCAAGAATGTACAGCGGACATCCCGCAAGAAGATTCCTTTCGGTATCTGTCAGGTGGGTAAGTCCTTCCGGAATGAGATTACGCCGGGTAACTTCATCTTCCGCGTGCGGGAGTTCGAGCAGATGGAGATGGAATTTTTCTGTGAGCCGGATACGGATCTGGAATGGTTCGCTTACTGGAAGCAGTATTGTATCGACTTCTTAAAGAGCCTGGGCATGAAGGAAGAGGAGATGCGCGTCCGCGACCACGATCCGGAAGAGCTTTCCTTCTATTCCAAGGCAACGACGGACATCGAGTTTTTGTTCCCCTTCGGCTGGGGCGAGCTGTGGGGTATTGCTGACAGGACCAACTATGACCTGACACAGCACCAGAATACCTCCGGTGAGGACATGTCCTATTTCGACGATTCGAAGAATGAGAAATATATTCCTTATGTTATTGAGCCGTCTCTGGGTGTGGAGAGACTTTTCCTGGCAGTGCTGTGCGGCGCTTATGACGAGGAAGAGATCGGCGAGGGCGATGTGCGTACCGTGCTGCACTTCCATCCGGCGCTGGCGCCTGTGAAGATCGGTGTGCTGCCTCTTTCGAAGAAGCTGAACGAAGGCGCGGAGAAAGTTTTCGCACAGCTTTCGAAGAAGTACAACTGTGAGTTCGACGACAGAGGCAATATCGGTAAGCGGTATCGCAGACAGGACGAGATTGGGACGCCTTTCTGCGTTACATATGATTTCGATTCCGAGACGGACGGCTGTGTGACCGTGCGCTTCCGTGACTCCATGGCGCAGGAGCGGGTGGCCATCGACCAGCTGGATGCTTACTTTGCAGACAAATTTACCTTTTAATAAACAGCTCAGGGATAGAAAGGACAGAGAACGACGATGAAACCATATGGTGTAAATGATTTACGAAGAATGTTCCTGGAATTTTTCGAGAGCAAGGAACATCTGAAGATGAAGAGCTTTTCGCTGGTACCGCACAATGACAACAGCCTTTTGCTGATCAATTCCGGTATGGCGCCGCTTAAGCCTTATTTTACGGGACAGGAGATTCCGCCCAGAAGGCGGGTTACCACCTGTCAGAAATGTATCCGTACAGGAGATCTGGAGAATGTAGGTAAGACGGCAAGACACGGCACCTTTTTCGAGATGCTGGGAAATTTCTCGTTCGGGGATTACTTTAAGCGCGAGGCCATCGCGTGGAGCTGGGAATTTCTCACGGAGGTGGTGGGACTGGATGCGGACAGGCTCTATCCTTCCATCTATGAGAAGGATGAGGAAGCCTTCGAGATCTGGAATAAAGAGATGGGCATTCCGGCGGAGCGGATTTTCCGTTTCGGCAAGGAAGATAATTTCTGGGAGCATGGTTCCGGCCCCTGCGGCCCCTGTTCGGAGATCTATTATGACCGTGGGGAGAAGTATGGCTGCGGCCAGCCCGGTTGTACGGTAGGCTGTGACTGCGACCGCTATATGGAGATCTGGAACAACGTGTTTACCCAGTTCGACAATGACGGCAAGGGCAACTATACGGAGCTTGTGCAGAAGAATATTGATACCGGCATGGGACTGGAGCGTCTGGCGTCTGCGGTGCAGGATGTGGATTCTATTTTTGATGTGGACACGGTGCTGGCGCTGCGCACGAGGGTGTGTGAGATTGCCGGTGTGGAGTATAAGAAAGAGTATGATACGGACGTTTCCATCCGCATCATCACCGATCATATCCGTTCGGCGACCTTTATGATCTCCGACGGCATTCTGCCTTCTAACGAGGGCCGGGGGTATGTGCTGCGCAGGATCATCCGCCGGGCGGCGCGTCAGGGACGAAAGCTGGGCATTCAGGGAATCTTCCTGTCCAATCTGGCAGGGACGGTCATTGAAGGCTCCCGGGACGGCTATCCGGAACTGGAAGAGAAGAAGGATTTCATCTTTAACGTGCTGACACAGGAAGAGAATAAATTCAATAAGACCATCGATCAGGGGCTTACCATCTTAAATGAGATGGTAGAGGCCATGGGAGCCGGTGACGGTAAGGTGCTTGGCGGCGCCGATGCCTTTAAACTGTATGACACCTACGGATTCCCACTGGATCTGACAAGGGAGATCCTGGAGGAAAAGGGCTTTGCGGTGGATGAGGACGGCTTTAAGGCATGTATGCAGGAGCAGAAGGACAAGGCCCGAAAGGCCCGGAAGACGACCAACTATATGGGGGCGGATGTGACTGTGTATGAGTCCATCGATCCGGCCGTTACGACGGAATTTGTGGGATATGACAATCTGACTTTTGACTCGAAGGTGACGGTACTGACCACGGAGACGGAGCTGGTGGAAGCGCTGACGGACGGCGAAGTGGGTACGGTGATCGTGGAGCAGACGCCTTTCTATGCCACCATGGGCGGACAGGAAGGCGATGTCGGCAGCATTACCACGGCTGACGGTGTATTCCAGGTAGAGAATACGATCAAGCTTCTGGGCGGTAAGGTGGGCCATGTGGGCAAAGTGACCAGCGGTATGTTCAAGGTGGGCGATGCCGTGACACTGTCCGTGGATGCCGGAAGAAGGGGCAGTACCTGTAAGAACCACAGCGCCACGCACCTGCTGCAGAAGGCGCTCAGGGAAGTGCTGGGCAGCCATGTGGAGCAGGCCGGTTCCTATCAGGACGGCGAGAGAACCCGTTTCGACTTCTCCCACTCTGCGGCGATGACGGCGGAGGAGATCGGACGCGTGGAACAGATCGTCAATGAGAAGATCGCGGAGAACCTGGCGGTAGAGACGAAGGTGATGACGATCGAGGAGGCGAAGCAGTCCGGTGCCATGGCGCTTTTCGGTGAGAAATACGGTGAGACGGTAAGAGTCGTGCAGATGGGTGATTTTTCCAAGGAGCTTTGCGGTGGTACCCATGTGAAGGCCACCGGCATGATCGGATCCTTCAAGATCCTGTCCGAGTCCGGCGTGGCTGCGGGCGTGCGCAGGATCGAGGCAGTGACGGGCGCTAACGTGACGGCTTATTATCAGAAGCTGGAAGAGCAGCTGCATGAGGCGGCCAGAGTGCTTAAGACTTCTCCCGCCAGTCTGGTGGAGCGGTGTGAACATCTGATGGCGGAGATGAAGGCGCTGCAGAGCGAGAATGAGGCGTTAAAGAGCAAGGCGGCCAAAGACGCGCTGGGCGACGTGATGGATCAGGTGCAGGAAGTGAAGGGCGTGAAGCTGCTGGCATCTAAAGTTGCCGGGGTGGATATGAACGGACTGCGGGAGCTGGGCGACCAGTTGAAAGAGAAGCTGGGCGAGGGCGTCGTGGTGCTGATCTCCGACAAGGACGGCAAGGTGAACATGATCGCCATGGCGACCCAGGGTGCGATGGATAAGGGCGCTCATGCGGGCAACCTGATCAAGGGAATCGCGGCGCTTGTAGGCGGTGGCGGCGGCGGCCGGCCGAATATGGCACAGGCCGGCGGCAAGAATCCGGCAGGGATCGACGCGGCGATCGCAGAGAGTGCGAAGGTGCTGGAAGGACAGATCGCATAAGAAAAATCATGGCATAGCATATTTTACAAAAATAATAGTTGACTGGTAACCAAATTGTGGTATAATTTTAAGTGTGTGTGAGAACACGTAAATAACCCAATCAGTCGAAATACTCTGGGACTGAAGGGAGGTCAGGTGCGGGAATGTCGAACGTAATCGTAAAAGAGAACGAAACATTGGACAGTGCATTGCGTCGTTTCAAGAGAAGCTGTGCAAAGGCTGGTATCCAGCAGGAGATTCGTAAGAGAGAGCATTACGAGAAGCCGAGCGTAAGACGCAAGAAGAAGTCCGAAGCAGCAAGAAAGCGCAAATACAATTAAACCATGAGACAGGCCCGGAAGTGATTCCGGGCCTGTTTTTTAGGTCTGTACCGCTGCAGGAGGCAGTCTGTTTACGGATGGACTGCTTTTTTCATGGGAGATATCGGCATATCTGTTGTCCCACTACAATATGTATAATACAGAATAGTGTATTGGGAGTGACAGCGTTGAAACAAATAAGAAAACGGTTCGCAGCATGGTTTCTACTGGGGTGTTTCCTGCTGCATACAGGGTTCCTGCATCTGTCGATGACGGTGCAGGCGGCGCCGGAGGTGGCCACACCGTCTTATGTGGTGATGGAGGCGTCTACCGGACAGGTGATCTGTGAGCAGGATGCGGATACGAGAAGGAGTCCGGCAAGCATTACCAAGATCATGACATTACTGATCATTTTTGAGCACATAAAGAGCGGAAGGATCCATTTGGACGACCAGGTCATAACGAGTGCCTATGCAAAGTCCATGGGCGGCTCGCAGGTCTTTCTGGAGGAGGGAGAGATGCAGACGATGGACACGATGATCAAGTGTATCACCGTGTCGTCGGGAAATGACGCCAGTGTGGCAGTGGCAGAGTACATAGCGGGCAGTGAAGGGGAGTTCGTCAAACTGATGAATGAGAAGGCCGAGGCGCTGGGGATGCAGAACACTCATTTCGAGGATTGCTGCGGCCTGACGGATTCAGACGGACATTATTCTTCGGCCAGGGATGTGGCGATCATGTCCCGGGAGCTGATCACGAAATATCCGGAGGTGTTTGAATATACGAAGATCTGGATGGAGGATATCGAGCATAAGACGGCGCAGGGCACTTCGTCTTTTACCCTCTCCAGCACCAATAAGCTGTTGAAACAGTATGAATGGACTACGGGACTTAAGACCGGTTCTACTTCGAAGGCGCTGTATTGTCTGTCGGCGACGGCCGAGAAGGAGGGCATGGAGCTGATCGCGGTGGTGATGGCGGCGCCGGACCCCAAGACCCGGTTTCAGGATGCCATCACGCTTTTGAATTACGGATACAGCGTGAGCCAGATGTATACGGATGAAAACAAGGATCCGCTGCCGGACCAGAAGATTGAGGGCGGTATTGAAGATGTGCTGCATCTGACTTATGAAGGGCCTTTTGAGTATCTGGATACGGCGGGCAGCAACTTAAGCGAGATCCAGAAGGAGATCAGCCTGCCGGACGTGGTGCAGGCGCCGGTGGCGGAAGGCGATGCCGTCGGTGAGGCGGTCTATAAGCTGAACGGCACGAGGATCGGGAGCGTTTCCATTCTGGCGGCAAAAGGGGTGGAGAAGGCCGGGTACAGGGATTACTGGAAGAAGGTGTGGATCCTGTATCTGATGAAAAGGTAGAGAACGGGCGTTCGCGGATTGCAGGACGCTGCCAGTCTGTGGTATACTGTACGGGTTCGGTGTACAGCAGGGGAATATTCTGCAGCCGAAGAACAGTCATAAACAAAAAGGCATTTGTAAAAATAAAGAGGAATATCTATGTTGGAAGGAATTATGATCCTGGCAGGGGCGGTGGTTGCCCTGTGCCTGCTTGTGGCGGTGTGGGACGGCAACAGATTTATCACGGTGAAATATGAGATCGTGTCTGATAAGATCGCGAAGCCCTGCCGGTTCATTCTTCTTTCCGACCAGCACAATAAAACCTATGGTAAAGAGAATGAGAAGCTGATCGGACAGATCGAAAGCCTATCCCCTGACGCGGTCCTGGTGGCAGGGGATATGCTGACGGCCGTGAAGGGACAACCTTTTGACAATGCGCTTTCGCTGATGCAGCGGCTGGCGGCGAAATATCCGATCTATTACGGCATGGGCAATCATGAATACCGTCTGGAGCTGTATCCGGAGCAGTACGGTGACGCCTATGAAAACTATGTGGCCGGTCTTAAAGCGGCGGGAATCGATCCGCTGATCAACCAGAACACAGATCTGCCGGTCTACAATATAGCCATCTGCGGTTCCCAGATCGGGCGGGAATATTACAGGCGGTTTCGCAAGTATCCGATGAAAGCCGATTATCTGCCGAAGATCCTCGGGGAGCCGCGAACGGATGCCTGTCAGATACTGATCGCCCATAATCCGCTGTATTTCGAGGAATATGCGGCCTGGGGAGCCGATGTGGTGGTTTCCGGGCATGTGCACGGCGGCATCATGCGCCTGCCGGTGCTGGGTGGGGTACTGTCCCCCAATTTAAGCCTTTTTCCGAAATATGACGGCGGCAGGTTTGAACTGGGAAGGGCGGTTATGATCCTGAGCAGAGGGATCGGGACCCATACGATTCCGCTGCGTATTTTTAATCCGGCGGAGCTGGTGGTGCTGGATTTTAAAAAGGCATAGAGTATGAGACAGGATTACGGAAAGGACAGGCTTTTATGGCGATTCCTGTGAAGTTAGAGGTGTTTGAGGGGCCGTTGGACCTGCTCCTGCATCTGATCGATAAAAATAAAGTAGATATTTATGATATACCGATCGTGGAGATCACGGAACAATATCTGGACTATATCAGGCAGATGGAGACGGAGGACATGAACGTGGTCAGCGAGTTTCTTGTGATGGCGGCTACGCTGATCGACATTAAGTGTAAGATGCTCCTGCCAAAAGAGGTAAATGAAGAAGGCGAAGAGGAAGATCCGCGGGCGGAACTGGTAGAGAAGCTGCTGGAATACAAGATGTGTAAATATATGTCCTATGAACTGCGGGACCGCATGATCGACGCGGAACGCAGTTTCTATAAGCCGCCGACACTGCCAAAAGAGGTGGCAGATTACAGGCAGCCGGTTGATTACGAGGAACTGATCGGCGATATGACGCTGCAGAAGCTGCACGAGATATTTAAGCAGGTGATGAAACGGCAGGAGGATAAGATCGATCCGGTCAGAAGTACCTTCGGCAATATCGAGAAGGACGAGATCGACATGGACCTGAAGACTACTTATGTAGAAGCCTATGTGCGCAGCCACAAGACTTTCAGTTTCCGCAGACTGCTGGAGAAGCAGAGCAGCAAGATGGAAGTGATCGTCACCTTTCTGGTGATTCTGGAGATGATCAAAACAGGCCGGATCGGTATCGAACAGGAAGATATTTTTGCGGATATCATTATCACAACGAAGGATGTGAGCAGCAGTGAACCGCTGCAGCTGACGTCTGTAGGATAAGAGTATCCTGTAAATGAGGAAGAAAGCCATGGAAAGAACGAAGGCAAAAGCAATTTTAGAGGCAATTTTATTTACGATGGGGGATTCTGTGGGCATAGAAAGCCTGGCTTCGGTGATCGAGGAGGATAAGAAGACCACCAGAGAGATTCTGGAAGAGATGATGCAGGACTACAGCACGGAGGATAAAGGCATCGGCCTGACGATGCTGGAGGACGCGGTGCAGATGTGCACCAAAGGCGAGCTGTATGAGTATCTGATCAAGATTGCTAAGGCGCCGAAAAAGTTCGTGCTGACGGACACGCTGCTGGAGACGCTGTCCATCATCGCCTACAAGCAGCCGGTGACCAGACTGGAGATCGAGCGGGTCAGGGGTGTCAGCTGCGACCACGCGGTGAACAAGCTGCTGGAATATGACCTGATCACGGAGGTAGGCCGTCTGGACGCGCCGGGACGCCCGCTGTTATTCGGGACGACAGAGCAGTTCCTGCGGAGCTTCGGCGTAAAGTCCATCGAGGATCTGCCGGAGCTGAATGCGGTGCAGATCGAGGAATTCAAACAGCAGGCCGAGTCTGAGGTACAGCTGCAGCTGGATATCTGACGCGGACAGGCAGGCGGTCTCAACATATTCCGGGGTCATCATGCTCCGGGCAGTCTGCAATCTCTACGATATCATCAAAATCGATCTTCGTGTTAACGATCTGTAAGATCCGGCTGGTTTCGTCGATCCTGGCGACCATGCCGGTTATTTTAATGTATTCATCCCTGTGAAAATAGACGACGGAAGCGATCTTTCCTTTGGCCAGGCTGTGCATCCGGCGGTCCAGCTCCTGCGCCATCTCCTCGGATAGTTCTGTTTTGGGCACGATGATCCGTTCTCTGGCGGCCAGTGCATCCGGCAGGCCTTTCAGCGCCGCAAAGGGCATGAACTGTTTGGCTCTGTCTTCAACGGGCATTTTGTGTTTGGGTTTACAAGCCACTTTTGTGTCCTCCGATCTGGTGATTCCGTTCTCTGGTGGTGGCGCCTTCTTCCAGATTCATCCCTTTTAAGATGGCGTCCTTGCCGAAGCGGTTCTTGATGCTGATGACGGCCTGCTGCATCCGGCGGCTGCGTTCAAGCTCCGCGCCGTCCAGAAAGAAATTGTACTGGTGGTATTCTTCGGGCATGACATTGTTGCAGGTGATGTTGATGCGGTGGATCGGGTAGGCCGGATTGACGATCCGCCTGTAAAGGTCTGTCACTGCCGGGATGAGCAGCAGGTCCGAATTCGTCTCGGCGTCCGTGGTGGCGGTGCCATGGGCGGAAGCCACATTGAAACGGTTGGCATACCCGACATGAAGTGTGACGGAGCCGGTGATCAGGTTCTTCTCCACCAGATCCAGGCACAGCAGATCCATCATCTCCTTGACGACGAGCAGTCCCTTGTCAAAAGAGTAATCGCTGCCCAGAACCTGACCGCTGCCCAGACAGCTGGCGTGGGATCTGTAGGACTTGATGTCAGCCATGGTGACGGTCTCCCGGCCAAAGGCATGGTCGATCAAAAGTTCGGCGTCGATGCCGAACAGATGGTAGAGGAAGTCTTCATCTGCCTCGGCGATATCCCGCATGGTGCGGATGCCGTATGGTTCCAGCCGTCTGGCGGTGCCGGAGCCGATCCGCCAGAAATCGGTGAGCGGCCGGTGATCCCACAGCTGTGTGCGGTAGCTGTCTTCGTTCAGTTCGCCGATAAAATCCTCTGCGTGTTTGGCGGTGATATCCAGAGCGACCTTGGCCAGATACAGGTTGGTGCCCACGCCGCAGGTGGCGCGGATTCCGGTGGAACGGAAGATTTCGGTCATGATCTGCTGGCCCAGCTCGCGGGCGGACAGATGGTAAAGCGTCAGATAGTCGGTCACATCCATAAAGGCTTCGTCGATGGAGTAGACATGAATATCTTCCCGGGCGATATACTGCAGGTAGATGCTGTAGATATCGGCGGCGGTGTCGATGTACTTCTGCATACGGGGCGGGGCCACCGTATACCGCACATGCTTCGGGATCTCGAAAATGCGGCAGCGGTTCTTGATGCCGAGAGCCTTCATGGCCGGGGTGATGGCCAGACAGATGGTCTTCTCGGTCCGCTCCGGGTCGGCCACGACCAGATTCTCGGTCATGGGATCCATGCCCCTGGCAACACATTCCACCGAAGCATAAAAAGATTTCAGGTCGATACACAGGTAGGTGCGCTGATTCATGAAAAACCTCCGTCGTTACATGGTTCAACAGTTATGTCGTTAACGATACAATGAGTATAACATACGAACGTATGTTTGGCAACCGGAAAAATATGTTACAGTCTGCGGACGGTCGGGACGTGAGCTGTAATGTAAGAAGCAGAAAATGAGATATCAAAAAATAAACAGAAAATAAAGAAAAATTATCGGAAAATTTTGGACAGATGGGTAGCGGGAACAGCTCCGGTGTGATAGAATTTTTACATTGTCATCAGGAGGGGTTCAGACAGAAATATAAATTATAAGGAAAAAACGGAGGCAGAGCATGATGGAGAAAGCAAATGTATATTTTACAACCTTTAAGGCGACGGAGCATGAGAACCTGCTGCAGAAGCTGCATCGTCTGATGAAGACGGCGGGGTTTGAGAAGATCGATTTCACGGACAAGTACGCGGCGATCAAGATTCATTTCGGGGAGTACGGCAATCTGGCATTCCTGCGGCCCAACTATGCGAGAGTGGTTGCGGACTATGTGAAAGAGCTTGGCGGCAAGCCGTTTTTGACGGACTGTAATACGCTGTATGTGGGAAGCAGGAAGAATGCGCTCGATCATCTGGAGACAGCCTACATAAACGGTTTTTCTCCTTATCAGACAGGATGCCATGTGATCATCGGCGACGGCCTGAAAGGGACGGACGAGACGCTGGTTCCGATCGACGGGGAGTATGTGAAGGAGGCCAAGATCGGCCATGCGATCATGGATGCGGATGTGTTTATTTCGCTGACGCATTTTAAGGGTCATGAGATGGCAGGCTTCGGCGGCGCCTTGAAGAATATCGGTATGGGCTGCGGTTCCAGAGCGGGTAAGATGGAACAGCACTGCGACGGCAAGCCGAGCGTGAACCCCTCGGCCTGTGTAGGATGCGGCGCCTGCGACAGAATATGTGCCCACGGTGCGCCGGTGATTGAGAACGGCAAGGCACAGATCGATCATGATAAATGTGTGGGCTGCGGCCGGTGTCTGGCGGTGTGCCCGAAGGATGCGATTGCGGCGGATTTCGAGGACTCTGTTGCGGTACTCAATTACAGAATGGCGGAGTACAGCCTGGCGGTGTGCAAAGACCGGCCCTGCTTCCATGTGTCGTTGATCTGCGATGTATCGCCAAACTGCGACTGCCATGCAGAGAATGATATTCCGATCATTCCCAATGTGGGAATGCTGGCTTCCTTTGATCCGGTGGCGCTGGATCAGGCCTGTGCGGATCTGTGCAACCAGATGGCGCCGGTGGAGAGCAGTGTACTGGGAGAGAATCTGAAAGAGCACGGCAATGAGGAAGGGCATGACCATTTCCATATGACCCACCCGGATACGGAATGGAAGAGCTGCATTGCCCATGCGGTAAAAATCGGGCTGGGCACGGATCAGTATGAACTGATCAAAATCTGACGGAAAGGGCAGAGAACAGCCGGGAAGAAAGGTAATGCTGTTTTATGATGAATGTTGATGACAGATTAAATGCGCTGCGTAGATTGATGAAAGAGAGAAATCTCTCAGCATACATCATTCCCACGGAGGACTTTCACGGTTCGGAATATGTGGGAGAATATTTTAAAGTAAGAGAGTATTTGTCAGGGTTCACCGGATCGGCGGGAACCCTGATCGTGTTGTCTGAGGAAGCGGCGTTGTGGACAGACGGCAGATACTTTCTGCTGGCATCCAGACAGCTTGCA
>ERZ808037.1382-NODE-1382-length-16019-cov-3.776941_pt1 | contig 16019 bp, 17 predicted proteins | sample MGYA00380190_ERZ808037 | MGnify/ENA primary metagenome ERZ808037 (study PRJEB31490, sample SAMN06133399) | mouse gut metagenome | isolation source: J9 | host: mice | place: China: Chengdu | collected 2015-05 ... | reverse complement strand
TTACAAGTTCATAGGGGCATTGGAAACCCTTGAATAATGGATATTCTCTAAGTCACCTATTCCAACTATCCAACAGATGGCGGCATGACGGGAAGAGTGCGGCTGCCTGTTGTTGGCTGAAATGTCACCAAACGGCTTAATTATGTAGTAAATGTGATAATGATTTCTTTTCCGCGAACCGATATATATGTTAGAGTGTAGGTTCATGATACTTTGTCGAAAAAAATTACAAGGAGGTAAGCGATGAAAGTAGATAGCAACATTACCCTGTTTGTGGGCGGTCAGCCCGGAGACAGTCTGGCCACGGAGGGTTCAGGAAAGAAACAGGAAAACAGAAAAACCATATTTGCGGGAGATTTGAATCCTCAGGAAAATTCTCTTCAGAGCCGTATTGAGCAGAGGAAAAAGGAAGCTCAAAAGCAGGCAATGAAGGTAGTCGGGGATGCCTTTGACGGTGACAAGGCCATCGACGAGGACATTGAAAAGAGACACCAAAATATTGAAGAGCTGGTGGAAGACCGTCAGAGATTATTGGATGAAAAGGCAGGCGTTGACGCCCGCGCGGAAGATTTGGAGAAAGCCTATGAAGCAGGCGAAGTCAGCGCGGAGGATTATGCCGTCGAAAAGAAAAACCTGAGGGAGGAAACACAGGTTTATGAAAATCAGATTTCTGCCAATGAGAATCAGGTGAAGCAGGAAAACAGCACTATCCGCGCCACAAAAATAGAGAAGCTGAAGCATCGCGAGATGGATAAGGCTCAAGAGCAGGCTGAGGATATTCTGGATGCTGCCAGAGACGAAATTGTCGGTATGGTGGTGGAGGATGGCAAGGATCACATCGAAGAGGAGGCCGAGAAGAGAGAAGAGCAGGCAGAAGAGATCAAGGAAGAGAAGGAAGAACTGGAAGAGCGTATCGAGGAACAGAAGGAACACCGCAAAGAAGAGGAAGAAATTCTGGAAGAAATGCCTACGGAAGAAATGCTTACTCTCGACAAGATGCAGACCGATGTGAAACAGGAAGTGCAGAACATATTGAATAAAATGAAGCTGATCCAAGAAGACATTAAAGGTGCGGCTGTGGACACTACCTGTTGATCAGGAATATGAGTACCCGCGGGCAAAAGCCGATTGTACATTCAGGCATTTATTGCAGTTGTTTGTACATTTCGGCGGCTGTCCGCGGTTTTTCTGTACCGGAATGATAAGTATGCTTTGACTTTGAAGAAGTTTTTGTTTCTGCCGGAAACAAGTCATAAGTGTAAAGAGGAACCTAGAGCACACTTTCCACATACCTTATAGAAAGGTTTGCGGAGATTATTTTGATGGCTTTAGTAGTGATGGATGCCGGACACGGGGGAAGCAATCCCGGTGCCACGTACAACGGACGGCAGGAGAAGGATGATGCGCTGGCATTGGCATTGGCAGTCGGGCGTATTCTGGAACAGAACGGGGTGGATGTGTATTATACCAGAACCACGGATATTTATGAATCTCCCTATCAGAAGGCGATGGAAGGAAATGCTTTGGGGGCGGATTATTTCGTATCCATCCATCGTAATTCCAGTCCTTATCCTAACCAATATACAGGAATAGAGACATTGGTTTACAACAGGTACGGAGAAGCGGCGCGTCTGGCACGCAATATCAATGATCAGCTGGTTCAGGTGGGATATGAGGATCAGGGTGTCAATGAGCGCACGAATCTGGTGGTGTTAAATAGGACAGAGATGCCTTCCGTGCTGGTAGAGGTGGGATTTATCAATACGGATGCGGATAACCAGCTTTTTGACGAGCGCTTTGACGAGACGGCAAACGCCATTGCGCAGGGCATTCTGGAAACGATACGGACTGCCTGAAAGGAAAGCGGATCAATCATTTCATATGGGAATCAAACAGAGTTGTAGCAATAAGAACGCTTTACGCATAGTATATAATAAAACTTTGCGAAAGGCGTTTTTATATTGCAGAAGGAATTTACATATCTGGGAAGGCTGTTGGCAGTGATCTGTCTGGCAGTTCTTACCGACACATGCCTGGGAAGCTTCCGAAACGAAAACACCGGAATGCAGAGTGTTCGGGAGCCTGCAGCAGTACAGGGTGCCCGGGAGCCTGCAGCAGTACAGAGTGCTCGGGAGCCTATTGTTATACAGGTATCTCAGACTCCGGGAGAAAGCGGGAAGGAACTGTCGGGAACATTACAGCTGGCAGGTTCGGCTTCTATGGAAAAGCTCTCCGATGCTTGGGCGGAAAGCTTTATGGAGAAATATCCCAATGTCAGAGTGACGGTTGAGTATATCGGTTCCGGAGGAGGGATTGCGGCGGCAGTCTCCGGCAGCGCCGATATCGGAAATTCGTCCAGAAGCGTAAAGGAAGAGGAAAAGGCGGAAGGAGCGGTGGAGAATCTTGTAGCCCTTGACGGAATTGCCATATGTGTGGATTCCTCCAATTCCGTCGGAAATCTGACCAAACAGCAGCTGTCCGACATTTATACGGGAGTTGTGAGAAACTGGTCCGAATTGGGAGGATCCGACACTCCTATGGTGGTTATGGGGCGGGAGGCCGGCAGCGGCACCAGATTGTCTTTTGAGGAGGCTTTGGAGTTGGAGAACAAATGTGATTATGCAAACGAACTGAACAGCACCGGTGCCGTTATGGCGAAAGTCGCAGTTACTCCGGGAGCTATCGGTTATGTGTCCGCGGACATTGTGGATGATTCCGTTTCGGTATTGTCTCTGGACGGTACGGCGCCCACGGCGGAAAATATCAGAGCGGGAACCTATCCCTTGCGCCAGCCCTTTGTAATGGTAACGAAAGGTGATATAGAGGAACAAGATGAGCTGATTCGGGCGTGGTTCGACTATGTATACAGTGAGGAAGGACAGAACATCGCGGCACAGACGGGTTTGGTCAGAATTTATTAAGGCGTGGAGGGAATTGACAGGCGGCAGAACGGAAAGGATGGTAGGCTTGAAACATGATTCGGCGAGGAAGGCAGCGGTAGAAGGCGCAGCGCAGGCAGTCTTTACATTGTGCGGCTGTTTTTCCGTATTTGCAGTAATTTTTATTACATTATATATGATGGTTGGGGGTGTGCCTGCCGTCTTCAAGGTGGGCATAAAAGAAATTCTCTTTCGCTCCGTCTGGGAGCCTGTGGCGGCGGAGCCGAAATACGGTATTTTGTACATAATATTGACTTCGGTCATAGGTACGGGGCTGGCTGTTATGCTGGGCGCCCCCGTGGGAATATTGACGGCGGTTTTTCTGGCGGAAATGGCGGAACGACGGATGGCAGCGGTGATAAGATCCGGGGTGGAGCTTATGGCAGGAATCCCATCCGTGGTGTACGGCCTTCTGGGCAATTATCTGCTCAATCCTCTGATGTACAGGCTGGAACAAAAAATTTTTGCAGGTTCACGGACGCATCAGTTTACGGGCGGCGCCAATCTTCTTTCCGCTGTTTTGGTGCTGGCTATAATGATATTGCCTACCATAATCAGTGTCAGTGAGACGGCCATCAGAGCGGTGAGCCCCGACATTAAAGCTGCGTCGCTGGCTCTGGGGGCTTCCCGCACACAGACCATTTTTAAATCTGTCCTTCCGGCAGCCAAGTCCGGTGTGGTAACGGCAATCGTGTTAGCAGTGGGCAGAGCCATAGGGGAAGCCATGGCCATCACACTGGTGTCCGGAAACAGCGTGAATCTTCCCCTGCCGTTTCATTCGGTTCGCTTCCTGACATCGGCCGTTGTCACCGAAATGAGCTATGCCCAAGGAACCCATAGACAGATGCTGTTTACCATAGGACTGTTACTGTTTCTGTTCATTATGATAATCAATATGATATTGAATCATATGTTGAAGAAGGGAAGGGAAACTTGAGGGATACTATTTATCAGAAACACAGACATCCGGGGGAGTTGTTTCTGGAGGCGGCCATATACGGTGCGGTGTCCGTGTCGGTCACGCTGCTGTTAGGGATTATGGTCTGTGTTTTGGTGAAAGGGACGCATAAGATCAACTGGAGCTTTTTGACCTCTGTCACAAGCAATCTGAGACAGACGGTGGGAATTGCAGGTAATCTGCTGAATACTTTGTATATGATCGTTATGACGCTCTTCATCGCCGCTCCCCTCGGCGTGGGAGCGGCAATCTATTTGAATGAATATGCAAAGCCGGGGAAGCTGGTGAACCTGATTGAATTTACTACGGAAACCTTATCCGGCATTCCCTCTATTATTTACGGTTTGTTCGGGATGACCTTTTTCGGGGATGTATTACGGCTGAATTATTCTCTGCTGAGAGGTGCGTTGACTTTGTCGCTGATGGTGCTTCCGCTGATGATACGGAACACGCAGGAGGCGTTGAGAACGGTTCCCGACAGCTACCGAAGCGGAGCCTTGGGGATGGGCGCCACCAAATGGTACATGATACGTACCGTACTCCTTCCTTCCGCAATGCCGGGGATCTTGACCGGCATTATTTTGTCCGTGGGCAGAATCATGGGCGAATCAGCAGCTCTTTTGTTTACCGCCGGAAGCGGCAGACTTTTGCCCAAGCTGGGAAACGGGCTGGCGGGCAGTCTGCGTGCACTGGGAGGAAAAGTGATGGAATCGGGAGGAACATTGACCGTAGAACTTTACCAACAGATGCAGAACGGGCAGTATGAGACGGCTTTCGGCATAGGCTGCGTGTTGATGGTATTGCTGTTTTTGTTAAATCTGTTGATGAAGCTGGCCGCAAGGAAAGCACGTTAGAATACAGTTCAGTTCATAATTTGGCAGCTGACGGCGCTGTATGTCGGCACCTTATATCCGGCGTAGATTGAAAACGGAGCGCAGACCAATGCAGCCGTGATGCGAATGATCGGAGATTATATGGATTGCCTGAGTCGGCCGGACCGGTATGTCCGAAAGTGGGAGGAAAATGGAAAACAGCAAAATATCGGTAAAAAACCTGAATCTTTATTATGGTAAAAACCATGCGCTGAAAAATGTGGATATGGAAATCAGGGATCGTGCCGTTACGGCGCTGATCGGCCCCAGCGGCTGCGGAAAGTCTACCTTTTTGAGATGTATCAACCGTATGAATGATCTGGTGGGAAATGTGAGGGTTGAGGGGCAGATTCTGCTCGACGGCGAGGATATTTATGACAGGAGGGTGGACATTACATCCCTCCGGAAAAAGGTGGGCATGGTATTTCAGCAGCCCAACCCCCTTCCCATGAGTATCTATGACAATATTGCTTACGGCCCCCGAATCCACGGAATCAGATCCGGGCGGGAACTTGACAGGATTGTGGAAGAGTCTCTTCAAGGGGCGGCCATTTTAGAGGAAGTGAAGGATCGGCTGAAAAAGCCGGCCTTGGGACTTTCCGGAGGGCAGCAGCAGAGGCTGTGCATCGCAAGAGCCTTGGCGGTGGAACCGGAAGTGCTTTTGATGGATGAACCTACATCGGCTCTGGATCCGGTTTCCACACTAAAAATCGAAGAGCTGGTGGAGGAATTGAAGAAGAAATATGCGGTGGTAGTGGTGACACATAACATGCAGCAGGCGGCAAGAGTGTCGGATGACACCGCATTCTTTTTGGCAGGAAAGGTAGTGGAATACGGAGAAGCACGGCTCATATTTACAAGGCCGAAATACAGACGGACGAAGGAGTATATTGACGGTCGTTTCGGATAATCCGTAAAAGAGGATATAGAAATTTGAAGCCTTGTCAGCGGAAAGGCCGACAAGGCTTGTGTAAATGCAATCGGTTTTACGGCGCAGGAATTAAGAAGCGTTTTCCTCGGAAATGTCTTCGGAGGATTCTTTTTCCGATTCCGCCGCAGGCGGTTCAGGCAGAGTCATCAATACCTTTACGATACGGTTCTGTTCGATTCCCTGTACTTTCAGATGAATTCCGCTCTCTAAAATGACTTCCTCGTTGTCCTCCGGAAGCCGGTCCAGACACTCGATAATGAGGCCGCCGATAGAATCGTAGTCTTCGCTGTCAAGCTCGGTGTCAAGTTCATCATTGATATCGTCAAGCTTCATGCTGCCTTCCACGAGATAGATACGCTCACCCAGCTCCTGAATCAGTTCTTCTTCGTCCTCGTCGTATTCGTCGCGGATTTCGCCTACGATCTCTTCCAGCAGATCCTCCAATGTAATCATACCCACGGTGGCGCCGTATTCATTGAGGACAAAAGTGACGTTGGTTGTCTTCTCACGAAGCTCATACAGTAAATCCGCCACTTTTTTGAACTCATATGTATAATGAGCGTTGCGCAGAATGTCTTTTACATGAAAGCTTTCTTTATCGTCACAGAGAATGAAATCCTTGATATTGATCAGCCCTATAATATTGTCATTGTCCTCCTGATAAACGGGAAGGCGAGTATACATGGATTCCCGGAATACGGACATAATCCGGTCGTAGCTGTCGTTGATGTCCACAGATACCATATTGATTCTGGGGATCATAATATCCTTTGCCTGTGCATCGGAAAAATCAAACACATTGTAAATCATTTCCCGTTCTTCCGATTCAATGACACCGTCTTCGTGGCTTACTTCCACATAAGTACGGAGCTCCGCCTCGGTCATGGTGGTAATCTTTTTCGTGGGATCAATATGCAGCAGGCGTAAAATGCCGTTTGCCAGCTTATCTACAATAAAAATAACCGGAGTCAAAAGCTGCATTAATCCATATATAATTCCGCTGTAAGCGAGGGAAATCTTTTCAGAAGAAAGCATGGCCCACGTCTTAGGAATAATCTCGCCGCAAAGTAAGACGACGATGGTCAGAACACCGGTTGCAATTCCCACCGCAAGGTTAATCTGCATTGCAAGGGTGGTGGCAAGTGCAGAAGCGGAAAGATTGACAATATTGTTGCCGATCAAAATGCTGCTGAGCATTTTGCTGTAGTTTTCCAGTATCTTATTGACTTTGGCAGCGCGTTTGCTGCCCTCTTCCTCAAGAGTGCGCATCCTTACACGGTTGACGGTTGAGAGAGCCGTCTCCGCCGAAGAGAAAAAACCTGATAAAATGACGAGAATAATTAGAGAAATAAATTGTATGACACCTGGGGCATCCAAAAAAAATCACTCCTTTTTATTATTATTTGCAGTTAAATATACATTAATATACACTCGTTGTCAAGTTTGCGGGCGCCGCTGCATATTATTTTATAGAAAATTTATAGATATATGGGAGGCTTGAAGATGGAACAAACATCAAATCAAGGAAACATACCGGTCTTATTTTTGCTGAAAATTCTGCTTTTTTCGTACATATTGACAGGAGCATTTTTAGCGCTGCTGGCCTTTCTTCTTTATAAGGTGGGCTTGACGGAAAACATTGTGTCCATTGCCATTATTGCCATTTATGTATTGGCTACCTTCTTTGCGGGTTTTGTGGTGGGGAAAAAGCTGAAAAACCGGAAATATTTGTGGGGGCTGTTGATGGGGAGCGCCTATTTTCTTGTATTGGCCGGGGTGTCAATGGTATTGGGAGAACCGGCGGGACATCTGGGGGACTCCACCGTCACCACATTGGTGTTGTGTGCCGCAGGAGGAATGCTGGGCGGAATGGTGAGCTGATCCCGCGCGGCAGCGAGTGAACGGTAACCGGCCGATACATATAATTTAAAACAATATAAAAAAAGTATTTTACAAATGTGCATTATATGATATAATGTGCTTACTTTTTAAAAGTCTGTAGACTGAACATCCATTAAGGAGGCTGAAAAATATGAAGCACATTAAGACTTTGACTACCAGAGATTTAAAGGAGTCTATGAAGAAGGGCGGCTGCGGCGAGTGCCAGACTTCCTGCCAGTCGGCTTGCAAGACTTCCTGCACCGTGGGTAACCAGAGCTGTGAGAAGATTAAATAATTGAGCGTTGTGGTACACCAGAGTGGCAGCGATTCCGGTCGCTGCTTCTTTTCTGTGTTTTAACATTGTGAGAAAGGAAATTGATCTGTGATACACCAATATAAGAGCAATGGGTATAACATTGTCATGGATGTGAACAGCGGCTCCGTCCATGTGGTGGACGATATCGTATACGATATGATTCCGCTGGTGGAGCCCCTTGTAAACGAAGGAATCAAGGATGCCGCCACCATCAAGGCGGCGGTGCTGAACTTGGCCAATATCCCTTATCCCGAGGAGGAGATTACGGAGGCCGTGGACGAAGTGCTGGAGCTGGAGGCGCAGGGACAGCTGTTTGCTCCGGATATCTATGAAAATTATGTGTTTGATTTTAAGAACAGGCAGACGGTGGTGAAGGCTCTCTGCCTGCACATTGCCCACGACTGCAACCTTGCCTGCCAGTACTGTTTTGCGGAAGAAGGCGAATATCACGGCAGGCGGGCATTGATGAGCTTTGACGTGGGGAAGAAAGCGCTGGATTTTATGGTGGCAAATTCCGGCAACCGTGTGAATCTGGAGGTGGACTTCTTCGGCGGCGAGCCGCTGATGAACTGGCAGGTGGTCAAGGACTTGGTGGAGTACGGCAGGAGTTTGGAAGAGCCTCATCATAAGAAATTCCGTTTCACCCTGACAACCAACGGCGTGCTGCTGGATGACGAGGTTTTGGAGTTTGCCAACAGGGAAATGGCAAACATTGTCCTCAGCATTGACGGGCGAAAGGAAGTCCATGACAGGATGCGGCCTTTCCGCGGCGGACAGGGCAGTTATGATATGATTGTGCCTAAGTTCCAAAAGGCGGCGGAGAGCAGGAACCAGATGCAGTACTATGTCCGGGGCACCTATACGCATAATAATCCGGATTTCTCTCAGGATGTGCTGCACCTTGCCGATTTGGGCTTTCGGCAGATTTCCGTGGAACCCGTGGTGGCGCAGCCTTCGGATTCCTATGCCATCCAAGAAGCGGACATCCCTGTGCTGAAAGCGGAGTACGATAAGCTGGCGGCGGAAATGATAAAGCGTCGCAAGGAGGGAAACGGTTTCAATTTCTTTCATTTTATGATAGACTTGGAGGGCGGTCCCTGTGTGGCCAAGCGTCTGTCCGGCTGCGGTTCGGGGACGGAGTATCTGGCAGTCACTCCATGGGGGGATTTGTATCCTTGCCATCAGTTTGTGGGAAACGAGAAATTTCTCATGGGAAATGTGGAGGAGGGCATTGTACGGGAGGATATCCGGGACGAATTTAAATGCTGCAATGTCTATGCCAAGGACAAGTGTAAGAAATGTTTTGCCAAGTTTTACTGCAGCGGGGGCTGTGCGGCCAACTCTTATAATTTTAACGGCAATATTAACGATACTTATGATGTGGGCTGTGAATTACAGAGAAAACGTGTGGAATGCGCCATTATGTTAAAGGCGGCGGAGCAATTTAATTAAAAGAAAGGACGAAAGAACAATGAAAAAGAACAAAGCAATCACCATTCTGCTTTGTGTCCTTCTGATTCTGGCAGGTGTCACTTATGTGGACATTTTTGGCGTGAATCCCGAGGGAGACGGAAGTGCATCGGATATTAAGCTGGGGCTGGATCTGGCAGGCGGCGTCAGCATCACTTATCAGGTGGTGGGAGACGAGGATCCCAGTTCTACCGATATGAACGATACCATTGCAAAGCTTCAGAAGCGTGTGGAAAATTACAGCACGGAGGCCATCGTATATCAGGAGGGAACGGACAGAATTAACATTGAGATTCCCGGAGAGAACGATGCCACCAAAGTTTTGCAGGAGCTGGGAAGACCCGGAGCCTTGTATTTTATAGCGGAGACGGATTCCGAGGGAAACGCTAACTATTCCATGCAGTATGTGCAGAATGCGGACGGTTCCGTGGAGCCTATGTATGTGTTGAACAAGACAATTGACGAACTGCTGGCCAACGGTTCCATTCTGGTACAGGGAACCGATGTAAAGGATGCCGCGGCAGGCTCCATACAGACGGATTTGGGTTATGAGTATGTGGTAAGCCTTGTTATGACGGACGAGGGAAAAGAAAAGTTTACTCAGGCCACTCAGAATGCACATGATAAAGGAGAGACGCTGGCTATTTATTACGACGGGGCGATTATCAGTGCACCCAGTGTAAATGCCGTTATATCCGACGGCAATGCCCAGATTTCTCCCATGGAGTCCTTTGAGAGAGCCGAGAATCTGGCTTCCACCATCCGCATCGGCGGACTGAAGCTGGAACTGGAAGAGCTGCATTCCAAGGTGGTAGGGGCACAGCTGGGTATTGATGCCATTGAGACAAGCTTAAAGGCGGCAGTTATCGGTATTATCCTTGTGATTATCTTTATGATTGCCATATACTATATCGCAGGCGTGGCCTCCGCCATAGGACTGTTGTCTTATGCGGCGCTGGTGGTTCTTCTGATCAACGGTTTTGATATGACGCTGACCCTCTCCGGTATTGCCGGAATTATCCTGTCCATCGGTATGGCGGTGGATGCAAACGTGATTATTTTCGCCCGTATCCGTGAGGAACTTGCCTCCGGTAAGACGGTGCAGAATGCCATTAAGATCGGTTTTGACAAAGCGCTGTCTGCCATTATCGACGGCAATATTACCACCTTGATTGCCGCCATGGTGCTCTGGTTATTAGGGCCCGGTTCCGTAAAGGGCTTTGCACAGACGCTGGCGCTGGGTATTGTACTTTCCATGTACACTTCGCTGGTGGTGACGAGATACATTATGTATTCTTTCTACGCTTTGGGATTAAAAAGCGAGAAACTCTACGGCGTAGGTAAGGAGCCTAAGGCGCTGAATATTTTATCCAAGAAGGGATTGTTCTTCGGAGTTTCCGCCGCTCTGGTAGTTGCGGGCTTTGTGGTGATGGGTGTCAATAAGGCATCGTCGGGTGACGCATTGAATTACAGTCTGGAGTTCAAGGGCGGCACGCAGACCAGCGTGACCTTTAACGAGGCAATGACCTTGGAGAAGGCAAATGCCGAGGTGGTTCCTCTTATGGAAGGGATTACCGGTGCGGTACAGATTCAGACCGTTCAGGATTCCAATGAAGTGATTTTCAAGACAGGTTCCCTGACAGTGGAGCAAAGGGACGCGGTAAACGATATGCTTGCGGATAATTTCGGTGTGGACAAGAACTTGATTACCACCGAGACCATCAGTTCCACCATCAGCAACGAAATGAAGTCCGATACCATTATTGCGGTAGCGGTGGCAATCGTATGTATGCTGATCTACATCAGAATCCGTTTTAAGGATCTGCGCTTCGGTGTCAGCAGTATCGTTGCATTGCTCCATGACGTATTAGTGGTGCTTGCCTTCTATGCAGTGGCAAGAGTGTCCGTGAGCAACACCTTTGTGGCATGTATGCTTACCATTGTAGGGTATTCCATCAATGCCACCATAGTTATTTTTGACCGTATCCGTGAAAATATGGTTTCTATGTCTCATAAGGACGACTTGAAGGATGTGGTGAACAGGAGTATTACCCAGACCATGTCCAGAAGTATTTTCACTTCCCTGACCACTTTTATTATGGTTGCGGTTTTGTATGTATTGGGTGTCACCAGCATTCGTGATTTTGCACTGCCTTTGATGGTGGGTATTGTCTGCGGTACGTATTCCTCCATCTGTCTGGCCGGCAGCATGTGGTATCTTTTCCGCATGAAATTTGTGCCCAAGAAGGAGAAGTAAGGTAACGGTTCAATAGAGGAAAGAGAGCATTTGGAGACAATCCGGATGCTCTCTTTTTGACAGGAACGAATATTATGGACAGGGCGGATGTACTGCGCCGGATAGCCTCCGGAGTGCAAAAAGGTGTTTACAATGCGGATCATAGGATACATAATAGAAAACAGGAAACTGCATACGGACAGCCCGTAGGGACAATTTTTCAGCGTACCGGCGGACTGTTTGCTCAGGCAAAAGGTTATACAAATTTTCGGTCGAAAAATTCAAGAGAAGAAAAGCCCAACCTAAGAGAAACTAAGTCATTTCTGGAAGAATCGCTGGCGCGATTCTTCACGTTTCTGCGGCAATTCATTAATTGTTTGTGCCGGCTGCGTCGGCATGTCTGGAAGTGTGTTTGACAAAGTGAAAAATGTGGTTATAATAAAATTTAAAATAAATTTTTTTCAGTTACTTTTTGCTGCGTATTCGGTGCATTTGCTCAATGCAAAAGCAGTAAAACGCAGAAGACAGAGAGGAGGAGAATGCTGTGCAAGTATTATTAGTACTGAACCTTATTGTCCCGTTTGTAATGATTTTAGTTGGTGCCTGTATGAAAAAATATCCCCAGTCGGATATGAGGAAGCAAAACGGATATAATACTCCCACATCAAGAAAATCGCAGGCTCATTGGGATTATGCCCAGCAGATAGCGCCGGATATTTATATTTCTTTAGGAAAGTATTTGATAGTTGTAGAAGTTATAATCAGCGTTATATTACTGCTGCTTCGGATTTCCGTAGAGTATTCCATTGTTATCGGGGCATGTATAGGTGGAGCTTTTTTATTGTATGGATTTTACCATACCGACAAAAAAATCTGTGAGAAATTTTCCGATAAGTAATCCGGCGGCAGCGTTTCATACGGCACCGGAAGACGGACTGCCGGGGATTGTAAAGTGAGATATGATTATAGGATCAAAAAGACGGTTACAGATTTGCGGAGTGAATTTCCGGCAAAAACATTGGATAAATATTGAGCGGTGGCCTTGCGGGTGAGAGGACAAAAGGAGAAGAAATATGCCAAATACAAAGCAGGATTTAAAACAGCAGCTTCAGGAAGCGGGATTAAAGGAAACAGATACCATATTGATTCATTCCTCCATGAAGGCCATAGGGGAAGTGGAAGGCGGCGCGGATACGGTATTGGACGCATGGATGGAATATTTCGGGAAAGGGCTTTTGCTTCTGCCCACACATACATGGGCGCAGATGAGTCCGGAGCATCCGGTTTACGATCCGGAACGGGAGGAATCCTGTGTGGGTCTGCTGACAAATCTGTTTCGGAAACGTCCGGGGGTGGTGCGCTCCCTTCATCCCACCCACAGCATGGCAGCTTTTGGCCGGGAGGCCGCGGATTATGTGGAGGGAGAGGAAAACTGCAATACTCCCTGTACTCCGGGGGGATGTTACGATAGATTGAGACAGGTAAAGGGAAAAGTGCTGCTGGTAGGAGTGGGGCATGAGAGGAATACATTTATCCACAGTGTGGAGGAAGTGCTGAATGTGCCCAACCGTTTGACGGATAAGCCCATGGAGCTTTGGGTTTCGATGCCGGACGGCAGCAGAAAGCTTGTTTATATGCGGAAGCATTACAATGTCATGCAGCCCCATATATCGGAAGATTTCGTGAAGCTGGAGCAGGCATTTTATGATACGGGGGCGGCGGAGCAGGTGAAGTTCGGCGATGCGGACTGCATCTTGTGCGATGCCTGCAAGGTGTTTGAAGTGACCCGTCAGGTGCTGGCGCCGAATCCGGAATGTCTGGTGACGGAGGCTGTGATACCGCCGGAGAGATGGCGGCATGTCTGAAAGCGTGAAAGGAAATTTACCAAATTTGATTGGTATGTGCGCTAAAGCGCGCTAGGGGTATAGAAATGAAAGCGGCAATCTGTGACGACGAGAAAAGCGAGCAGCAGATCCTCTGTAAATATGTGCAGGAATGGGCGGCGGAAAAGGGTGAGACTGCAGAGCTGAACTGCTTTGACAATGCGGAGAGTTTTCTTTTTTCATGGGAGGACGACAAAGAGTATACCGTGCTGATTCTGGATATTGAGATGGGGCGGATGAACGGGATGGAGCTGGCGAGGAAGATCCGCGGATCCGGCTGTGACATTCCCATTTTGTTCGTTACCGGATATTCGGAATACATGCCCTACGGTTATGACGTTACCGCGCTGCATTATTTGGTGAAGCCCGTCAATAAGGAGAAATTCTTTTCCGTACTGGACCGGCTGCCGGAGGGGAAAAGGGAGGCGGAAAAAATTTTATTCCAGACCGACGAGGGAAATGTGAGCCTTCCTTTGGAAGAAATATGGTATGTGGAGGCGGAAGGCCATAGATGCGAGATGCATACACAGAATGACGTGATATCCCTGAAGGAGAGTATCGGCAGTGTGGAAAAGCGTCTGACGGAGCTGGGGACGGTTATAAAATGTCATCGCTCCTATCTGGTGAATTTGCAGCATGTGTCAATGGTGTTGAAGGAAGAACTGGTTCTGGATAATCAGGAAAAGATTCCTCTCAGCAGGAATCTCCGGAAAGCGGCGAATGCTGCGTTTGTCGGTTTTTATGCCCGGAAGGGCTGATGCTGGTAAGGATGAGACAAAATGTTAATGTATTATATAATATACGGTGTGCTGCTGTTGTCGCTGAATGCGGCAATGTGGATTTTTTTCATGCCGTGGTTTGTGAACAGGAGACTGAGCAGATTTCAGAATGAGCTGGTGAATAAGCATTACGACGAGGTAGAGTCGGTCTATCGGAAGATGCGGGGCTGGCGTCATGATTATCATAATCACATTCAGGTATTGAAGGCCCATATTGAGTTGAAAGAGTATCGTCAGGCACAACAATATCTCGATATGCTGGCAGAGGATTTGACGGCGGTGGATACGGTTATAAAGACGGGGAATGTTATGGTGGACGCCATTTTAAACAGCAAGCTTACCTTGATGCGTGCCCATGATATTCAGGTGGATGTCACCGCAATCGTGCCTCAGGAAGTGGATATCTTGGGGGTGGATCTTTCGGTGCTCATCGGAAATCTGCTGGACAATGCCATGGAGGCTTGTATGCGGGTGAAAAAGAAGGAAGACCGTTTTATCCGTATCTACATCGACATTATCAAGAAGCAGCTGTATTTATCCGTAACCAATTCCACGGAGGGACATGTGAGGAAGAACGGAAACCAGTATCTTTCATCCAAGCAGGGACTGCACGGATTCGGTATTTTGCGGATAGACAATATTGTTTCTAAATACCATGGTTATATTAACAGGCAGAGTGAGTCGGGAGTGTTTGCCACGGAAGTGACGCTGCCGCTGGCGGCATGTTTGGAAAATGTGAAAGGAATGTAGTTTTTAAGGCCGTACAATGTGCCGCCTAAGGGAAACTAAGTCATTCCTTAGTATTAAGGCAATGCATGGATTGATTATGCCGCCATCGGCGGCAAGGCTGAAAGAATGAAAAAGGAGAGTGGAAATGAAAGTATTGATGCTGAACGGGAGTGCAAATCAGAACGGGACTACTTATACCGCTCTGACGGAAATCGGGAAAGTTTTGGAGCAGGAAGGCGTGGAGTATGAAATCTTCCAAATAGGAGGAGGGCCTGTGAGAGATTGTATCGGCTGCGGGCAGTGTTCGGAGAAGGGCTGTGTCTTTACGGACGATAAGGTAAATGAGTTTGTGGCTCTGGCGAAGGAGGCGGACGGCTTTATTTTCGGTACGCCTGTTTATTACGCGCATCCCAGCGGACGCATACAGTCCTTCTTGGATCGGGTGTTTTACAGCAGCGGCAGAGTATTTACATATAAACCGGCAGCAGCCGTTGCAGTGGCCAGAAGGGGAGGAAGCAGCGCATCTCTGGATGTGCTGAATAAATATTTCGGCATCTGTCAGATGCCCACCGTGGGTTCCACTTATTGGAATATGGTTTATGGAGCCAATGCCCAAGACGCTCTTCTGGATGAAGAAGGCTTGCAGACCATGCGGAATGCAGCCCGCAATATGGCTTGGATGTTAAAATGTTTTGAGGCGGGAAAAGAAAAGGGCATAGAACTGCCCAAGGCGGAGAGAGGGGCGCGGACAAACTTTATCCGGTAAAAGGGAACAAACTCTGGCCGGAGACAGATTCTTGAGTCTAATAGTATAATACCATTCGTGCATGACGGGATACCATTCATGCACGATTTTTTTGTGGGAAAGGAATTGTGGTATGATGATTCTGCTGACGCAGAATCCAAGCCAGCTTACGCTGTCTTGCCATCACTTCGTGATGCATTATACCGTAACCCATGGCTTGAAAAGTAAATGTCTGCTTCGCAGACGCTTGATTTTCTGCGCTCATGGTATAATACACTCA
>ERZ808037.1381-NODE-1381-length-16026-cov-11.528497_pt1 | contig 16026 bp, 14 predicted proteins | sample MGYA00380190_ERZ808037 | MGnify/ENA primary metagenome ERZ808037 (study PRJEB31490, sample SAMN06133399) | mouse gut metagenome | isolation source: J9 | host: mice | place: China: Chengdu | collected 2015-05 ... | reverse complement strand
TTTAAAACGTGGAAACTTAGCCTGACCTTTGAAGAAATTAGTAAAAGCGGTATGTACGCCCCGCAAGGCATTTAGTAGTGATTGGCTGTTAACTTCACTAAGCCATGAAAATTTAGCCTTCTTTTTCTTTTTCACTAAATGGCTTTGAATTTTGCCGCGTGATAAAGACTTACCAAATATAGCATAGTATCGTTGTTGCAAAGCCAACGCCCAGTTAAACACAAAACGGCTACAGCCAAAGTGCTTTTCGATAAGCACTTGCTGTTCACGATTTGGGTAAATGCGATATTTATAGGCTTTAAGCATGGCTTTTTAGTCGACTTGAATGTAGGTATAACTTAGCATTATTTGCATTTAGCATCAATTATCAGTAATAAACCTAAATCGCATTATCATTGCGCTTACAACCTAACATATCACTTAGTGTTGGTGACTAAATACCGCAGAGAGTGCTTCACTAGGGCTATGCTTGATAGGCTAGAAGAATTCATAACTGACCTTTGTTAAAAATGGGAGGTTGAGCTGTTAGAGTTTCAAGGCGCATCTAACCATGTGCATTTACTGCTTGATATGCACCCCAATATCATGCCAAGTAAGTTTATCAACAATCTAAAAACAGTAACTAGCCGTTTGATGAGAAAAGAATTTGCAGAACATTTGGCAGAGTTTTACTGGAAGCCTGTACTTTGGACTAGGGCATATTGTTTGCTGACCACTGGCGGTGCTACCATTGATACAATTAGGCAATATATCGAAAAACAAGAACGTCCTGACTAGCTCGCCCGTGCGTAATTCTCCACCTAAATCAAAGATTATAGGTGGAGAATTACGCACGATAAGTTAAATACACTAATAAATCAGATTATAACGTTATATTAGCCACTGTCGCTAGCCTTCATTTTGGTTAAATAGCATTTTTTAGAGGTTAAAAGCCTTTAATAGGCCTTATTCACCAATGGTATTACAAGTAATAGTTATCAATGAGTCATTTTTTTGATACTATGCGTGTTAATTTATGATAACTATACCCCTATCCATAAATACATAGGTAATTATCCTTTTGAGTGGTCACCGATTGTGCTAGTGCTATTTATGATTCTAGCAATCTTATCGCTGCTGTTAGGCTCTAATTATCCCTGTTATATAGTAATTTTTTAAGGATTTAATATGAATTTATTCATCCAAGCAGCCCATGCTGCTCCAGAAGCGGCTGGTGGCTCTGCAATGATTATGCAGTGGATTTTCCCGTTGGCTATTTTTGCCATCTTCTACTTCTTAGTAATTAGACCTCAATCTAAGCGTGCTAAAGAGCACCGCAATATGGTTGACTCACTAACTGTAGGCAATGAAGTTATCTTCGCAGGTGGTTTGATGGGCAAAATCAAGTCAATCGAAGGCGATTACGCAGTTGTCGCGCTAAACGATAGAAATGATGTCATGATCCAACGTGCTTCTGTAATTTCCGTGTTGCCTAATGGCACCATTGATGGTTTGCAATAAATAATAGTATTACAACTGTTTAATAATCCAAAAATTGAACCTATTAAGAGTCAAAGGCAAGCCTTCATCTTTTTAGTGTTCGGTTTTTGGATTATATGTTTTAATTAAATTAATTAGAGTGCGCTACACACATAAAGTCTGTCTGCTAAAACAACCGGCTTTATGACACGATAGGGCCATTTTCAGATATCTAAAGCGCGATAATTATTACCTTCGCGTAACTGTATTCAACTGTGTTAAGCCTTTTTCACTGGCCTAGCAACTCGTTTTATATGTTCCTATCTATCGAAGATTGGCTATGGCGTAGCGTTCTACTGTTACCTTCCCTCAAGTGAAGAAGCTACTATGCATTACCCTGCCTGGAAATATTTCTTAATCGTTACCGTGCTCATCATAGCGGGGCTATATGCTCTGCCTAATTTATACCCTGATGAGCCTGCGGTACAAATTACTAGTGCCTCAGCAGGTACCGAGCTGACTGATGAGGTGCTGAATCAATCACAACAACTTCTTGATGAAGCGGGTATCGCTTACCACGACCCTACTTTCTCAGAAAACAGTGCCTTATTACGAGTAGAAGATGGCGCTACGCAGCGCAAGGCCCAAGAAGTCCTACGCCAACAACTTGGTAATGACTATGTTGTGGCTTTAAACTTGGCGCAAACTACGCCTGACTGGCTTCGTAGTATCGGTGCTAAGCCTTTAAAACTAGGTCTCGACTTACGAGGTGGTGTGCGCTTTGTTCTTGAAGTAGATATGGACAAGGCTCTTGAACAACGCTTAAAGACCACTAGCAATGATGTGCGCAGCAGCTTACGTAGTGAACGCGTTCCTGTAAAAGGCATCAATGTTATTGATCAAGGTCTATTGCTTCATTTTAAAGATACCGACTTACGCGATAAAGCACAGCGCATTATCCAGCGTGATCAAGGTACACAGTTTGAAATGCAAGCGTCGATGGACGATCAAGGCCCAGCGTTACGTTTACAATATAATGAAGCGACCTTAAAAGAGATCAATGAATACGCGGTAGGACAAAACTTAACTACCCTACGCAACCGTATTGCAGAACTAGGTGTCTCTGAAGCCTTGGTTCAGTCTCAAGGCAGCAACCGTATTGTGGTTGAATTACCTGGGGTACAAGATACCGCTGAAGCGAAGCGTGTTCTAGGTCGTACTGCTAACCTTGAGTTCCGCTTGGTAGCTGATGAAAACGCAACTTATGCAGGTGGTGTTCCTCCTGCTGGCACTGAAGCCTTCCCCTATATGACTCTTGATGGCCCGCCATCACTATTGAATCGTCAGCCTATTTTAACCGGTGAAAAGGTTCAAGGTGCTACCTCTGGTGTGGATGAAAACGGCTCTCCTGAAGTAAACATTACGCTGGATACTGCCGGCGGTAAGCTGATGCAAAATGCCACCAAAAATGCGGTTGGCAAGCAGATGGCAGTACTGTTTATTGAAAACAAACAAAAAGTGAGCTATGACACAGACCCAGAAACTGGGGAGACTATTGAAACCCGTACCCCTTATGCTGAAACTAAGATTATTAGCCAAGCAAACATTCAAGCGGTACTAGGTTCATCTTTCCGTATTACAGGTCTAGACAGTAATGCAGAAGCTGGCGAATTAGCTCTATTACTTCGCTCAGGTGCTCTTGCAGCCCCTATGTACTTCGTGGAAGAAAGAACCATTGGTCCTTCACTGGGACAGCAAAATATTGATGACGGTCTGTTCTCTACAAAAGTCGGTTACTTACTGGTCTTCTTGTTTATGATCATTTTCTACCGTCTGTTTGGGGTTATTGCAAACGTTGCTCTAGCCTTCAACTTAGTCATCATGGTAGCTGTGCTTTCTATCTTAGGAGCGTCGTTAACCCTACCTGGTATTGCTGGTATTGTATTGACCATCGGTATGGCCGTAGATGCTAACGTTCTGATTTTTGAGCGTATTCGAGAAGAGATTGGCGAAGGGGTAAGACCTAAATCAGCCATTGTGGCTGGCTTCGATCGTGCCTTTAGTAGTATCTTTGATGGTAACATCACCACCTTGTTGGTAGCCATCATCTTATTCTCTATCGGCTCTGGCCCAATTAAAGGGTTTGCTATTACCCTTGCCATTGGTATTTTAAGTTCGTTGTTTACAGCCATTATTGTAACCCGTGCTTTGGTCCATTTGGTTTATGGCAATCGTAAATCTGTCGATAAATTGAGCATAGGCTAGGAGAGAATAATGTCTACTAATAATCAGAATGACAATCAAAATACAAACTCAGGAACGCCGAAAAGCTCAACTCCTGCATACATTGAGGGCAGCCGTCGTCGCAGACGTGGCCCTCGCCGTGATGGTAGAGGTAACAACACGACCCTAAAATCACCCAGCGATAATATCGACCAAGCTGATTTAGAGAACACCCAGTTAGCCACTGCTGCAGACTTAGACTCTGAAGTTTATGAAGATGAAGCGGCATTAGCTGAAGGTGGTATTAAAGCTGTGGGCTCCAAGCGCATCATTCCTTTTATGAAGCTTGAAAAACCCATGGCAATCTTCTCGATCCTGATAGTTTTAATCAGTATAGGGGCATTATTTATTAACGGTCTTAACTTAGGTCTAGACTTCACCGGTGGTGTTTCTGCTGATGTGAAGTATGAGAACCCTGTTGAACAAACAGAAGTTATTCAGTCACTAGAGAAGGCGGGCTTTGATGATGCTGTCGTTCAGTATCTAGGCGGTACAACAGAGCTTTTAGTTCGTTTGCCCCCTCAATCTGACAACGTAGAAGGGCTAAATGAGAGCTTAGGCACCGCTTTAGAGCTGCCAAACAACAGCGCGCAAATCAGTAACGTTAACATCATTGGTAGTCAGGTAGGCGGTGAAGTTTATCTCAGCTCAATGATTGCGATTTTGACTGCACTGGGTATGATGATGCTCTATGTGGCTGTCCGCTTCCAGTTTAAGCTGGCAGTTGGTGCCCTTCTGGCCTTGGTACATGATGCGGTTGTGACCTTAGGTATCTTCGCCTTATTCCAGTTCCCGTTTGACTTGACTGTTTTGGCCGCTATCTTAGCCTTAATTGGTTATTCATTGAACGATACGATTGTAGTCTTTGACCGTATTCGTGAGAACTTTAGAAGAGTTCGTGGCGCCGAACCAAGACAAATCGTTGACTTATCACTAACCGAAACCTTACGTCGTACCATCATGACCATCTCTACCGTCTTGGTTGTGGTTCTAGCCATGTTATTCCTCGGCGGTGATGGTTTGTTCTGGTTCTCTGTTGCCTTCTTTATTGGTCTAATTGCAGGTACTTATTCATCAACTTACATCTCACCCTCTATTCCTTTAGCAATGGGCTTATCACGTGATGACTTTGTGGTGAAAATCAAGCCTGAGTTCCAAGAAGAAGTGGTTACCTTTAATGATCCAAAATCTTTTGAAGACTAAGTTGTTACTTAATCTGTAATGAGTTTTTGGTAAACCAAACCTCTATATCTACTCATCGTTAGATATGTAACAATAAAAAGCACCTTAGGGTGCTTTTTATTGTTTGGGTCTTTTAATTTAATAAAAGTATTGAGTCTATGAGTCGTATCAAGCCTACCCCATTAGATTTAAGCTATCGCCATATTATTGCAATTGCTGCACCTGTATTGATAGCGAACCTAGCCATGCCTCTGCAAGGGGCTATTGATGTCGGTGTGGTTGGACATTTCCCTAAGTCTGCCCACTTAGCCGGACTGGGTATCGCCTCTCAACTTTGGCTATTGATACTGGTTAGCTTCAACTTCCTGCAATATGCCTCTTCAGGGCTGGCGGCTCAAGCTTTAGGCAGACAAGCCACAGGCACCTCTGATGCTACCGAGCTGTCAGATATTTTATATCGCTCATTGGGTCTGGCTGTAGTATTGGCTATGATTCTTTGGCTGTTGAGGCCCTTTATATTGCCGCTTGGTTTACAGCTTCTAGGAGCACAGCCTGAAAGTAGCCAGGCTGCTTACACTTATCTAAGCGTGCGCTATTACGGTATCGTCTTTGAGCTTATGAACTATGTGTTTATTGGCTGGTTTGCGGGACAAGGCAAAACCAATCAGATGATGATGGTACAGCTTCTGATTTCAGTGATTAATATTATTCTGACCTTAACTTTCGTATATGTGTTTGATATGGGGTTAGAAGGTGTCGCCTTAGGTACAGTGATTGGCTACGCTGTGGGCTGTATTACTGCCATTGTCTTGGCAAAAATAACCTTGCATGCTGACTCAATTAAATTTAAAACTCTTGCCCCTAGCCTCACCAAGCAAAGACTCACTGAGATATTTGCTTTTGATAAAATGCTGAGCTTATTTTCTCTTAACAAAGATATCTTTATTCGAACTATCTTGCTAACGCTTAGCTTTGCTTGGATTACTCGCCTTTCTGCCCAGCAAGGTGACTTGGTAATGGCTACCAATGCAGTATTGCTACAGGTGCTTAGCATCTCAGCCTTCGCATTAGATGGTGTGGCAGTTGCTGCCGAAAGCTTATCGGGTCAAGCGGCAGCTAGACAGTCCCGACCACAGTTTCTGACAGCCGTAAAACGTACTGGCATCATTACCTTTGTGCTGGCCTTAAGCTTAACTATTATATGGGCAATTGCTCTACCTACCTTTTTAAATATCATGACAGATTTACCCGCCGTCACAGAGCTGGCTTTAGATTATCGTTATATCGCCACCCTGCTGCCTTTGATCGGTGCTGGGGCCTATTGGCTCGATGGGATTATGTTTGGTCTCACCGCAGGAGCGAAGATTCGTCAGGTAGCCATTATCGTCTCAGTTATATTTTTCCCATTGACATACCTGGTGTATCAACTATATGGTCAAGAGTATGCTATGCCCGTTGTGTGGTTTGCGGTTTATTGGTTGCTACTGTCCCGCTTTGTCATTGCCGCGGTGATTTTATGGCGTAATCAGCAAAATCTTATTTATAGTAAATAGTAGCCACTTATTTGATTTATGTCGCAAAACTTCATGAAAGAAGTTTCCTAAAAATATTTGTTTCATCATTCAACTAAAAAGGCTTTATTATGTCAAAGGCTTTATTATGTCGGAACTCTCAGAAAAGCTCCCCTTCAAGCCCATACCCACATTATTGGCCATAGCCATTGGCCTTATCATTTGGTTTGTCATACCTACTCCTGAAGGCGTTACCGATAACGCTTGGCACTTATTAGCCCTCTTTGTGGCAACCATCGTGGCCATTATTGGTAAAGCGTTGCCTATTGGCGCATTGGCAATTATCGCCATCAGCTTGGTGGCCTTGACTGGGGTTACCGCAGATACTCCCAAGCAAGCCATGCAAGATGCCTTATCAAGCTTCTCAAGCCCTTTGATTTGGTTAATTGGTATTGCGGTTATGATTTCGCGCGGCCTGATTAAAACAGGCCTAGGGTCTAGGATTGCTTATTACTTTATCTCTATCGTAGGTAAGAAGACCATTGGTATCGCCTACTCTCTTACCGCTGCAGAGTTATTGATTGCCCCTATTACCCCCTCGAACACAGCCCGTGGTGGCGGGATTATTCACCCCATCATGCGCTCTATTGCCAAAAGTTTTGACTCAACGCCTGAACAAGGCACCCAAAATAAAATTGGCCGCTATTTGGCTATGGTTAACTTCCACGCCAACCCGATTACATCAGGTATGTTTATCACCGCTACTGCCCCAAACCCCTTAGTCGTAGACTTGGTTAATAAGGCAACAGGCAGTGAGCTACAGCTGTCTTGGACAACTTGGGCTTTAGCAATGTTCATCCCTGGGATGCTGTGTATCTTAGTCATGCCTTTGATTATCTATATGATTTATCCGCCCGAGATTAAAGCGACGCCTGATGCCAGAAAGTATGCTTCTGAAAACTTGGCAAAATTAGGGGCCATCACTCGCCATGAAAAAATCATGTTGGGTGTGTTTACCCTAATGTTATTACTTTGGGCCAATGTTCCGGCACTAATCTTTGGTGAGCAATTCTCCATCGATGCCACAGCGACTGCTTTTTTAGGTTTGTCAGTACTGTTAATTGCTGGGGTGTTAACTTGGGAAGATGTGCTAAAAGAGAAGTCAGCTTGGGATACCATCGTCTGGTTCGGTGCCTTGGTAATGATGGCAGACTTTTTAAATAAATTAGGCTTAATTGGCTGGTTTTCCTCTAGCATCGAGTCGGCCATCGGCTTGACTGAATTTAGCTGGACAGGTGCGGTCGTCATCTTAACCTTAGTTTATTTATACATGCATTACTTCTTTGCCAGTACCACAGCACACGTTACGGCTATGTTTGCCGCTTTCTATGCGGTTGGTCTTACCTTAGGGGCGCCTCCTATGCTGTATGCCTTAATCTTAGCAGCTGCGGGCAATATCATGATGACTTTGACCCATTATGCTACTGGTACAGCGCCGGTTATCTTTAACTCAGGCTATACCACTTTGCGTGAATGGTGGACCATAGGCTTTATCATGAGTGTGGCGAACCTAGTCATTTGGATTGGCTCAGGACTGATTTGGTGGAAGGTGCTAGGTTATTATTAACTCTTACTAGCTACTGCTAAGACTAACTCTTAGCTACTACTTCATGTAATATTCAATACAAAAAAGCCGATAATCTCTAAGATTATCGGCTTTTTCATTTAAATATATCATTGAAATACAGGCTTATTTAACCGCCATACATTCAATTTCAACTTTGGCACCCAGTGCTAAATCTGCTACCGCAAAAGCAGAACGTACAGGATAAGGCTTAGCCAATTTGGCTTTATAACCTTCGTTGAATTCTGAAAAATCTTCCATATCAGTCAGCATAACCATGCATTTAACTAAGTCTGAGGATTGATAGCCATAGCTTAGTAACGTTTTATTGATATTATCTAAAGCTTGCTCTGTCTCTTTTTTAACGCCGCCCTCAACCAGCTTACCGTCTTTCATACCCAGCTCACCAGATAGATATAAGGTGTTGCCCGCTCTTACTGCTTTCGAAAAAGGCAATGCGCCATCTGTGCCATAAAAGATAGGAGTAGTTTTAGATTGAGCTGCAGCCACAGAAGTAGAAGCTTGTTTTACAGGTTGTTCCGCCTGTTTTTGCTCAGCACCTTGCTCAGCCTGTGCAACAGAAGCACCCATTAAGCCAATACCTAGAATAAGTGAACTTGCCATCATTGGTAGTTTCATAATATTTTCCTTGTTATGTATGTTGTATAACTAAAATTCCTCAAAAAAAAGCAGGCTATAAGCCATAAATGCTCATAACCTGCCTTCATACTATCAAGAATAACTACCGAGCTGAGCTGAAAAATGTATAAAATACTTTAATCAGCTCAGATTTGGTTATTAATTTTCCTGTACACCAGTCATGTCCACCGGAGTATCTGGAGTATTGCTTATCACTTCGATACCATTGGCTTTGGCTTTGTCGTTACGCTGCTCTTGTAAGTAGTTTAGGTAATCTTCAGTGATAGTACCTGTGATGTACTTACCGTCAAATACGGCGCAATCAAACCCTTCTACTTTGCTATGCTTGGTATCTTGTACTGCATCAATTAAATCATCTAAATCTTGGAAAATTAGACGATCAGCACCGATGATTTGGCGTACTTCTTCTACCGTGTTTCCTGAAGCGATTAGCTCCGAGCGCACAGGCATATCGATGCCATAGACGTTAGGATACTTAACCGGTGGCGCAGCACTGGCGAAGAATACTTTATTGGCCCCTGCATCACGTGCCATTTGAATAATCTCATGACAAGTGGTACCACGTACAATCGAATCATCTACCAAGAGTACGTTTTTGTTTTTAAACTCTAAAGGAACCGCATTTAGCTTCTGGCGTACAGATTTTTTGCGCTGCTGCTGACCTGGCATAATGAAAGTACGGCCGATATAGCGGTTTTTCATAAAGCCTTCACGGTACTTAACATTTAAGTTAAGCGCAAGCTCCATCGCTGAAGTACGTGAGGTATCTGGAATAGGAATAACCACATCAATATCGTGCTCTTCCCCCCACTCATCACGAATCTTCTCGGCCAACTTCTCACCCATACGCAAACGGGCTTTATAAACTGAGATGTTGTCCATGATTGAGTCAGGACGGGCAAAATATACATACTCAAACATACAAGGAGTGTATTCTTTTGGCTCAGTACACTGGTGGGTATGAAGCTTGTGATTTAAGTCAATGAAGATGGCTTCACCTGGCTTAACATCACGAACTACTTTAAAGCCAGAACCGGTTAATGCCACAGATTCTGAAGCCACCATGTATTCAGTGTGACCATCAGCAGAAACACGCTCACCATAAATTAGCGGGCGAATACCATTGGGGTCTCTAAAAGCGATCAAGCCTTGGCCTGTAATTAAGGCCACAACACCATAAGCCCCTTCAATACGCTTATACATTGAGCTGATAGCTTCAAAAATGTCATCAGGAGTTGGCTGGGTTTTGCCTAATGCTTGAATTTCATGTGCCAATACGTTTAACAGAACTTCTGAATCTGAGTTGGTATTTAGATGACGTAAATCATCTTGGTAAAGCTCTTTTGCCAATTTCTCAGCATTGGTTAAATTACCATTATGGGCTAGTGTGATACCATAAGGAGAGTTCACATAAAACGGTTGCGCCTCTGCACTACTTGATGTTCCAGCAGTCGGGTATCTTACATGCCCTACGCCAAACTCACCAATTAGTCGCATCATATGACGTGTCATAAACACATCACGAACCATACCATTGTCTTTACGCAAATAGAAGCGCCCATCTTTCATGGTCACGATACCAGCGGCATCTTGACCACGGTGTTGAAGCACAGTTAATGCGTCATACAACACTTGGTTGACTGGTTCATGTGCTGCAACACCTACAACTCCACACATACTCTATCCTTTTAAAATAGTCTTTACAGGTTAAAAGATTCATTTAGTAGTGGCTAAATTACACTTATTCACTGATTACTCAGCTTTTTACTTACCAATAGCCTCTTGGTCCGTCTGTTGCGAACTAGGCACGTCAATTTGTTGCCATGCCTCACCTAATACTTTTGTTGCAAATTCCTTAGCAAAAGGAGCATAAGGAAGTAGTTCTGGAGCTATTACAGAAGACTGCCATAAAGCCGTATTAACAATAACTGGGGCCGATACACTTAACATTACTAGCACTACCAGTACATTCTTTGCAGCTCCCAAAACGCCACCAGCCAGCTGATCAACAAAGCCTAACTTCAGCCCTTTTACAATGCCAGATACCAGTAACGTCAATATTTGGATAACAATTAAGACGATTAGCACAATGGCTAAGAAGCCAGCCCCGATCTGCAGGACAGGAGAACTAACAAAACCAGCCATATAAGGGGCAACGTCATCTGCCAGTCGTGTGGCGGCCAAAAGGGCAATAAACCATCCGACCAGTGAAATAGAGCTACGGATAAAACCTGAGCTAAATCCTCGCCACAATCCCACCAATACTATGACAGCAATAATGATGTCTAAAAACCCCATGCAATAACCCTAGTTCTTATTCATTAGAAAGTTAATAAATTAAGCCTATCTCTTCACTTTTCAAGTTTTATACTTTCAAGCTTTTTACCGTATTAGCCAAAAATCCAATCGGTAAAAGTTCAGTGGTTAGTTCAAAAACTCACTCAATACTTAGGATATATCTGCTAAACAGCTCTACTCTACAAACAGAGTGTCACGGTGGCTGGTAATCGCTTCCACACACTGCTGGACTAACTTGGGCCCTTTATAAATCATGCCGCTATAAAGCTGAACCATGGAGGCACCGGCATGTATCTTCTGTACCGCTTTGTCGCCACTGTCGATACCACCGACCCCAATAATGGGCAGTTTACCTTCTAAGCGCTCATGAAACTGTTTAATAATCTGAGTACTTAAATGACCCACAGGACGACCCGATAAGCCACCCGCCTCATTGCCATGTGGTAAATCTTCTACTCCAGTTCTGCTTAAAGTGGTATTGGTGGCAATAAGACCATCAATTTCAAACTCTATAAGCTGCTTTGAAATATAGTCGACTTGATCTTCAGTTAAGTCAGGCGCCACTTTTAAAACCATAGGCACATAAAAACCGTAGTCTGTAGCCAACTGATTATGACGATTTTTAATACTATCTAGTAACTCAGTTAACGCGTCCCCGCTTTGTAAGTCACGCAAATTCTTGGTATTGGGAGACGAGATATTCACTGTAATATAAGAGGCGTGAGGGTAAACACGGTCCAGGCAATATATGTAGTCATCAGCTGCATTTTCAACAGGGGTTACCGCATTTTTTCCGATATTAATGCCAATATTGCCTTGGTATTTACAGTTTTTTACGTTTTGGACTAACTTATCTACGCCAAGATTATTAAAGCCCATACGGTTAATAATGGCATCGGCCTCTTTAATTCTAAACAATCTAGGCTTCTCATTACCTTGTTGGGGGCGCGGCGTCACAGTGCCCACCTCGATAAAACCAAAACCAAGCTCGGCTAAAGCATCAATATAACGGCCATTTTTGTCTAAACCTGCGGCCAGACCAACTGGGTTTGAAAACTGCAGACCCATACACTCGGTCGGCAAAGACTGCTGTGAGTAAATAAAACCTAAAGTATGTGTCTTATACGCTTTTTCTAGAAGCTGAAGGGTTAAATCGTGAGCATGCTCAGGGTCTAAATTAAATAAGAAAGGACGTAATAAGGCGTAGGACATAACGCTAGATAACCTGTTATGAAGTAAGTAAATTGAGAGAATTGCTATGGGTCACACTCTTAGATAAAGAAGCTCTTATCATTCAAGATCGAGTTGTGCTCTACTCAGAAGCTGTTGATTATACCAGTATAATCACAGCAAATCATCGATTAGTATGAACTAAAAACGACTGTCGCAACTCCCCCACCTATCATTGCACCGGTCTTTTATCTGTTAAAGCAATCCAACCTTTGACGATACGATAAATTTGCCAAATAAATGAAAATAGAAAAATAAGCCCACCTAATGCAGCCAGTCCTGTAGAGCTTAGTGCCACGTTTGAGCTGTCTGAAAACACCCCAAGACCTAGTCCACCAAGGCCTATCACCGCCATTACAATACCGATAACTGCAAACACGATGCTGTACCAGAAGGTTTTAATCTGCCAATCAAAGTGTGTGGCAAGCCAAGTATGCTCCGCTTGTTGACGGCGGGCATAGTTCATGATGATGGGCACTATCCACAGCAAGCCTGCGGTAAAGTAGCTTAATACATACAACAAGTAAGTGATATGGTTATAGCGAATCAAAGCTTCTTCTTGCTGTTTACTAATAACAGGTTGAGACTGACCCTTGCCTGTTGTCATCAGCTGGGAGTGCTGCAGACGACTGCTATCCATACCAGACACAGGTATCTTTAAATCTGGCTCTTGAAGCTTTGAAGTTTGGCGGATATCACGATTATTATCCATAACACTCCCCTTTTATTATTAACAATGACCCAGCTATTTTTTCGACCAGCTTATAGTTCTAGCTTAGCCATTACGAGTATTGCTTTGGCACATAACGCTCAAATTCACTGCCCATATCAGCAGCAATAAAGTCAGCATCAAACACACGTGCTTCTGCTAACTGATAAGGCTCTGGTGTATCTGCAGTCAGTAGCGCTGCCATTTTTGCCACAATCGGCATATGACACACTACCACCACACACTCCCCTTCTACATCCATCAAGGAGTGCAAAGCAGGCATAGCGTTATCATCTGGCGTGATGTCTGAATGCACCTTTACTGGCACATCAGGCTTAAGAGCCGTTAGAGCCTGCAAGGTTTGCTGCGCTCTTACATAAGGACTAACCACAAAGACATCCGGATTATAGTTGTCTACAATATATTGGGCCGTCTCAGCGGCTTGTTGCTGCCCAAGCTTAGTGAGTGTACGTTTTGAGTCTTGCTGAGTTTGATACTCAGCTTCTCCATGACGCATTAAAATAACTTTCATAATTTTATCCGTCATCCGTCCTATTGGTCCGGCATGCCGGCTGTCATTTGTGCATTTAATGCTTCATTGCTGTATTCATGAGGCATAACGAACTCAACATCACTTCTAAAGCCAGACTCCATTAGGTTTAACGCCACACCTAAGGCAGCTTGATCATCAAATATGACCGCGTGTAGTGCATGAGTAATGGGCATATAAATACCTAGCTTCATCGCTTTTTCGTGCACTTGCTGAATGGTATTAACCCCTTCGGCAGTTTGACCTAGTTTCTTAATGGCCGCCTCTAAGCTTAAGCCTTTACCCAGCATATTACCGATACGGTAGTTACGGCTTAGCTCTGAGCTACAGGTCGCGTATAAATCACCAACACCTGATAAGCCTAAGAAGGTCAGCGGATTAGCACCAGAGGCAACCCCAAAGCGGCTCATCTCTGCTAAAGCACGAGTTAACAACATCGCCTTGGTGTTCTCACCCACATTGTAAGAGGCCGCCATACCCATTGCGATGGCATAAATATTCTTCAGCGCACCGCCCAGCTCAACGCCTTTGATATCATCAGAAGCAAAGATTCTAAAGAAGGCACTGTGTAGTGCAGATTGGACAGCATGACGCAGTAGCTCTGAGTCACTGGCAATGACTGAAGCAGAAGGCATATTCTGCATAATCTCAACAGCTAAGTTAGGGCCAGACATTACCCCAAAGTTCACTCCCGGCAGCTCTTGCTCGATGATGTCGCTCATCAAGCTAAACGTATCCTTCTCCATGCCTTTGGTTAAAGACACAATAGACTGACCACTTAAATAAGGGCGAATATTTTTTAGCGTCTCTCTAAAAGCAGAGCTAGGAACTGCCACAAAGATAATGTCCTTATCTTGAACAGCGCTCTTTAAATCATGCTCAAAGTTTAAGCGCTCATCTAAAGTATAGCCTGGTAAATACTTCTTATTAACCCGGTTCTTTTGCAAAGACCTCACAGTACGCTTATTACGAACCCATAAGGTTGAATCACATCCATTACGAGCAGCTAAGTTGGACATAGCCGTACCAAAGCTACCGCCCCCTAAAAAGGCCAAACGCAGCTGATGCGGTGCATTAGAACCTTTTGGCTTACTCATGTTATCGCGTACGGTTTTCTCAATCTCTTCAGGATTAATTGCTGATTGATCCTGCTTAGCTTTCACCCCTACTTTGGTCGCTTTGTCAAAGAGGCTAGCTAAGATACCAGAGTTAAATACAGACCTCTCTTCACCTGACTCAGTGTCAGTAGCTTCTGTATCGTTAGCCGTCTGTGCTTGATCCACTTCCTTATCTTCAACTTCATTGTTTTTTTTGTCAGCTGACATAATCTTACTCTCTATTTTTAACAGGTTTGAGTTTTTAAATATTTTTATTATAAGCGGTTAATGATGCGGTTCAGTCTCTGATTTATTCTGCGTCGTAGGCTATAAAGGCAGTCGTATCAATCTCACCTCGGCCTGGCATCTGGCAGTGAGTACTTCCTACATATACAAAAGCAGTGACACAATCTTCAGAACCGACATTGAAATAGCCCTTTATAGCCGGCTCGTTAGCCAAAGGTCCTGTGCGCCAAACTGTACTAAATCCTTGGGCTTTTAAAGCCAATATTAGATTTTGCACCGCAGCACCTGTACTTAGTAGCTGCTCAAAAGGTGGCACCTTTTCGTGATACTGCATACGCGTGACTACAGTGATAATCATTGGCGCTCTTAGCGGCATCTTTAACGTTTTCTCAACGGTACGTTCATCCAGCTCTTGTCCTTCACGCTGTGCCTTGGCTTGTGCTGCTGCTAGTAGTGCCCGACCAAAATCATGTCTCTTTTGACCTTCCGTGACAATAAACCGCCAAGGTTGTAGCTTTTTATGGTCAGGGGCCGTCATCGCACAAGCGATAGCCGCTTCAATTTGATCCCTCTTTGGAGCAGGTATGGTTAAATTCCCAATACTACGACGAGATTTTATCCAATTAATAACTTGCTCATCTGTGACTTTGGCCGACTGAGCATTATCTTCAGTACTGCCTGCCCTACTCTCTGTATTTTTCACTAAATCATTATCAAAATTTTGGTCGGTCATAATAGCCTCTATTTATAATTATTCCCTTAAGTGTATTAACTACTAAATGTATAAGTGTGGTAACGATGAGCCAAGTTATTTAAGCTAATTCATTTATAAGCTGAATCATTTATTTGTCTTTATCGAGTTCATTACTAACTATATTGGTACTTATCTGATTTTTTACAATATTTATTACCAAACTGCTACTTATCTGACAGTTTGAAAAAGGACAGGGAGTATTGACCTACTCCCACCACCAAACCTAGCGGTTATGGTTGGGGAATCTTTGCGACCCGTAGCAACCTAAGTTGCCACCTTTCGCCATGCCACCTACGCTGATAGGTATAGGCATGGGGGAACTCTTTACACAGTAGCAAGTCCTGCTACATCAGCTAACGCCTGTTGGCGTATATTATTGCTTGCATTGATATCACGGTCATGCTGTGTTTGACAGCTAGGACAC
>ERZ808037.1380-NODE-1380-length-16061-cov-4.024587_pt1 | contig 16061 bp, 16 predicted proteins | sample MGYA00380190_ERZ808037 | MGnify/ENA primary metagenome ERZ808037 (study PRJEB31490, sample SAMN06133399) | mouse gut metagenome | isolation source: J9 | host: mice | place: China: Chengdu | collected 2015-05 ... | reverse complement strand
TCTCCTTTCAGGCTTTTCGCTTCCGGCGAATGTCCGCTGGGATTTTGCCCCCGCAGGCTTCTACCCTCCGCAAGATTCACCTCTCCGACATCTTGCCCGCCATGCCGCTTCCCGTCCCTGTATTCCAGGAAATCTCATTTGTAAACTGATCTTATAACCTGCAATCACATTCTTTTTTACACCCTCAAACATGATTTTGACAAAAACCATGCTGCCCGCCCTGAGCGTTGCATTTAGAGGCTTTTCCACTATTGTCATACTATCTGCCAGGATTCCAGGCTATCATTTTCATGTGTATTCCACAGGCAGTTTCTATGCTCTCATAGAATATCTCTGTGTCCTGAAGCCTTCCGCCTTCTACGCCGTTATGGATTTAATTTTTTCCATCAGCATAAGGGCTTCCTCCGCGCTGTGGGATGCCACGAAGATCGTGTCGTCTCCCGCTATACAGCCTACCACCTCCGGAAATTTCAGGGCATCCAGCGCGGTGGCTGCCGCCATGGCCATACCCGAGACCGTCTTCACCACCAGAAGGTTCTGGGCGGCTTCCACGGAAGAGAAAGCGTCATGGAGCACCCGCGTGAACCGGTCGCCCTGGTGCTCCGCGTCCTGTTCTGTCACCACATATTTCTGCCCCCCGTCCGCTGTTGGCACTTTGGAAAACTTCAGCTCCCTGATATCTCTGGACACCGTGGCCTGGGTCACGGAAAAGCCCTCTTCCCTGAGCTTCTCCGCCAGTTCCTCCTGAGTCCCGATATCATACTTCTGAATGAGTTCGACCATCCTTTTCTGCCTGTTCTCCTTCATTTTCCTTTCCTTCCTGTCCGTCATCCTTTCTCGTCTGAACCGCCGCGAAGGCCATTCCTTTCTCTGCCATGCCCAGAACAGAATCGCTCAAATATCACGAAACATTGCGTAAAGCGGAACCTGTCGACTCCGCTGAATGTCTGCAGACAGATATATTCCAAGTCCCGCACTACTACGGGGCGCATCCACCAGGAATCCCCGCCACAGGCCATCGCAAAGCACATCCACAGTGAATCTCTATCACACGACACCGCAGAGCGCATCCACAGTGAATCTCCATCACATGACACCGCAGCCCTCCAAAGCCCATCCACCCGCACCTCAATCGCAAAACACATGCCCCAAAACTCTACGTAAAACTCCCGGACGGTTTCAGGAAGACGTCCGCATCTTCCTGTGCAGCACCTCCAGAAAGCTTACCTGATTCAGCTTCAGGAATTCTGTAGTCTCCTCCGAGCGGACGATTCTCAGCCTGTCCCCTGTCCGCAGAGGCATCACATGGCTTCCGTCAAAGCTGGCTTCCACTGTCTGCACTCTGCCCTCCCTGCACCTGGGTATCTCAATCTCTATCACATCCTCACAGGAAAGGATGATGCTCCGCTGGTTCAGGGAATGGGGGCAGATGGGAGTCAGCATGATCAGCTGCGCCCCGGGCTCTACCAGAGGGCCCCCCGCGGAGAGATTGTAGCCGGTGGAGCCTGTGGGCGTGGTCACGATTACGCCGTCCGCGCTGTAGTCATTCAGGAACTGCCCGTTTACGAAGATATTGAATTTGATGATCTGCAGTGAGCCGCTTCTGGAAATCACGATGTCGTTCAGCGCCCAGTCTTCCCGGACGCTCCCGTCCAGAAAGGTTATTCTGCCGTTCAGCATCATTCGGCTTTCCTGTAAATAATCTCCGGAAATCAGCCTTTCCAGAGACTCCTCCAGGGCGGATGTCTCAATCTCCGTCATATAACCCAAGGTTCCCAGGTTCACGCCGATGATTGGGATATGCTGCCTTTTCGTGAGCCTGGCCGCCTGGAGCACCGTGCCGTCCCCGCCCAGCACAATCATGCAGTCCGCCTCCTCAAGCGCTTCCCCAGAGACCCCCTGGCTTCCAGATTCATAGCCATCGGTTTCCTCCCGGCTGCCAGATCTATAGTCCGCTCTTTCCCCCTGACCGCCTCGGGATTCACCTCCGTTGCTTTCTCCCTCCCCGTCCGCCATGACGGTGACGCGCTTACCTTTCAGCCGGAGGAAATCGCTGACCCGCTTCGTAGTGGTAAGGTTTAAATCCTTATGCCTGTTCGTATATATCAGAAAATTCTGAAAAAAAGCTTCCCTCATCCGCTTTCCCCTATCCCGAAACCTTAGCCGGAACACACTGCCCCTCCAAAAACATAAAAATCAGGGACTATATAAGAGACAATTCCTTATGAGCTATGGAAAAAACTACCGTCATTTCTTTCGATTACAGGGCAACACCTGTGTGTATATCCAAACTGCCAGGTCCCTTAGGAACTGTCAAGTTCCTTAAGACAGGCACCTATGGGAAGCGCTCACCGTCTCTGCAATCAGCTTCTCCCACTGGGGCGCATGGGACAGCCCCGTCCCGCTTTCCACCAGACCCTTAAGCCTGTCCTCGGCCTCCCGCTCCGACAGCGCTTCCACCTCGCCGGGCACTTCCTGTTCTTTTTGCAGATGCACCAGATACTCGATATTCCCCTCCGGCCCCCTGACAGGGGAATAGTCCAGATCCAGCGGAACAAATCCAATCATATCCGCATAATCCACGATTTTCCCAATGACCTCTTCATGGATTTCCGGCTCCCTGACCACGCCCTTCTTCCCCACCTTGCCTTTGCCGGCTTCGAACTGGGGCTTGATCAGGCAGACCATCTCCCCGCCCGGACGCAGCAGCTTCCTGGCCGGAATCAGTACCTTCGTCAAAGAGATGAAGGACACGTCCACGCTGGCGAAATCCAGGTCATCCTGGATATCCTCCCTGACCGTATACCGGAAGTTGGTCTGTTCCATGCAGACTACTCTCTTATCTTCCCGCAGCTTCCAGGCCAGCTGTCCGCGCCCCACGTCCACCGCATACACCTTGGCAGCCCCGTTCTGCAGCATACAGTCCGTAAAGCCCCCTGTGGAAGCCCCGATGTCCATGCACACCTTGCCGTCCAGCCGCAGATTCCATTTTTCCATGGCCTTCTCCAGCTTCAGGCCGCCCCTGCTCACATAGCGCAGGGCGCTCTCCCTTACCTCCAGCGAAATCTTCGCCTCGTCAAAGAAGGTGCCCGCCTTGTCCTCTTTCTGGCCGTTCACATAGACATTTCCGGCCATGATGACCGCCCTGGCCTTCTCCCGGGAGGGCGCATGCCCCTGATTGACCAATATGACATCCAAACGCTCTTTCATCTATCTGCCAACACCTCACAGATTCTTCCCACTATGCTCTCCGGGTCAAGGCCGATCTCCTTTTTCAGCAGCTCCACATTCCCATGCTCCACGAACGCGTCAGGGATGCTGATATTCAGGAACCGGTTCCCCAGGCCCTTTCTGTTCATGCAATCCAGCACCTTCTCGCCGTAGCCGCCGCAGGACACGTTCTCCTCCATGGAGACAATCAGCTTGTGATCCCCGCAGGCGCTCTCCACTGCCTCCTGGTCAATAGGCTTCACGAACCTGGCGTTCACCAGGCTCACCGCATGCCCCTGGCTTTTCAGTATCTCCCGCACAGCCTCCCCGGTCTTCACCATGCTGCCTACCGCGAACAGCGCGATTTCACCCTCTCTGTAGATCCACTCCGCCTTTCCCAGCTCCACAGGCGCACGATAATCCTTCAGTCCCGCGTAAGCCGTCCCCCTGGGATAGCGGACTGCGATGGGAGCCCCCAGGGCCACCGCGAATTTCAGCATGTCGGACAATTCCCACTTATTCTTCGGCGCGCAGACATGCATGTTCGGAATGCCGGAAAGGTATGTAAAATCGAAGATGCCCTGATGGGTCTCTCCGTCGCTGCCCACCAGCCCCGCACGGTCTATGGCGAAGACCACCGGCAGGTTCTGGATGCAGACATCGTGCAGGATCTGGTCATAGGCCCTCTGCAGAAAGGAAGAGTACACCGCCACGATGGGCTTCATGCCGCCCACCGCCAGGCCAGCCGCAAAGGTCACCGCATGCTCCTCCGCTATCCCCACGTCAAAGAAACGGTCAGGATACATGTTGTGGAATCGTTTCAGTCCTGTCCCGTCCGGCATGGCCGCCGTGATGGCCACGATTTTTTCGTCCCGCTGCCCCAGCTTGCACATCACGGTGGAAAAGATATCCGTATAGTTGGCCACCGTCCTGGGGCGGGAGGGGATGCCCGTCTCGATGTCGAAGGGCTCCGTCCCGTGGAATCTGGCCGGGTGGCGCTCCGCGGGCCGGTATCCCTTCCCTTTCTGGGTCAGGGCGTGGATCATCACCGGGCCCTCCACCCGCTTGGCCGCCTGGATCATGGTCACCAGGGCCTGGATATCATGACCGTCCACAGGCCCCAGGTAGGTGATTCCCATGTCCTCGAACAGCATGCCGGGAATGACCAGCTGCTTGAAGCTGCTTTTCACCTGGCGGATTCTGCTGATGGTGCTGTCTCCCCTCTTGGTGCCCTGGAGCGCGTTGTAGATTCCTTTTTTGAGATCCAGGTAGCTGGTAGCTGTGCGGATATTGTTCAGATATTTGGATACGCCGCCCACATTCTCGGAGATGGACATATTGTTGTCGTTTAAGATGATGATGAAGTTCGTCTCCAGTTTGGCGGCGTTGTTCAGCGCTTCGTAGGCCATGCCGCCGGTGAGGGAGCCGTCGCCGATCACGGACACTATGGTCTGTCTCCCGCCGGTGATCTCCCTGGCTTTCACAAGGCCCAGCCCCGCTGAGAGGGACGTGGAGCTGTGCCCCGTGTCGAAGACATCGCATTCGCTTTCCTTCCGCTTGGGAAAGCCGCTTAAGCCCCCGAACTGGCGCAGGGAATCGAAGGCATCCTTCCGCCCGGTGAGAATCTTGTGGGTGTAGGACTGGTGCCCTACGTCCCATATGATTTTGTCCTCCGGCAGATTCAAGGCCAGGTGCAGCGCCATGGTCAGCTCCACGGCTCCCAGGTTGGAGCCCAGGTGCCCTCCCGTCACGCTGATCTTCCGAATCAGGAAATCCCGGATTTCCTGAGCCAGCGCCCCCAGATCCTCTTTCTTTATCTTTTTGATGTCGTTCACCTGTCCTATGGTCTCCAGCAGCATATCCGCACCTCGCCTTTCCCACTTCACGTCATGCCGTTACAAACGGTACGCATTGTTGTATGATGGCGTTGCTATTTTCTCCGGTGTATCAACGTCAGAATCAATTGCTTCAGAAAATCATGCCCGCCCGAAAAGCCTTCCAGAATCGCCGCAGCTTCCCGGGACAGGGACTCTACATCCGCAGCGGACTGCTCCAGGCCTTTCCAGGTGACGTAGGTCTGCTTCCTGTTCTGGGCATCGCTGCCTGTGGGCTTGCCCAGCTCCGCGCTGTCCCCCACCACGTCCAGGATATCGTCCTGTATCTGGAAAGCTATGCCGATATTGTAGGCACATCTTTCAATGTCTTTCACCTGCTGTTCGGAAGCGCCCGCAAGGATGGCTCCCACCATCATGGCAGCCTCTATCAATGCCGCAGTCTTGTGGGCATGGATGAAAAGCAGTCTGCGTCCGGTATCCTCGGCGCTTTCCTCAACCGCGCCCGAAGCCCCGCAGCCTCCCCCTGGCAAGTCCTCCGGCCTCCTCTGGGCCAGTCCCTTCTCCTCCATGACATCCACCACCTGGCCGCCAATCATGCCATAGATTCCGGCTTTCCCGGACAGCACCGCAAAAGCCCGGGCAGCTCTCTCCATCCTGACCAGGCGCTCTGCGTCAGAAAGCACTCCGGCAGCCTGGCCCGTCCAATCTGATTCCCCTCCGTCAGCACCCTCGCAGGAGCCCCTTCTGCCGGCAGCGCAGTCCCGGAAAGCCCTTGCCGCCGTCTCAAAGGCATAGTTCAGCAGCCCGTCCCCGGCCAGGATGCCCATGGCATCTCCGTAAACGTACCAGGTGGTCTCCCTCCCCCTGCGGTAACGGTCATTGTCCATGGCCGGAAGGTCGTCATGCACCAGGGAATAGGTGTGGATCATCTCGATGGCCGCCATGAAATGCTCAATGGCCGCACAGGGCTCCCCGCCGCACATCCTGTAGGTCTCCCACATCAGGATGGGCCGCAGCCGTTTGCCCCCGGCCATCAGGCTGTAGTTCATGGCCTCCATGATTTTCTTCTGCATCCCCTCTTCTTTGGGGAGATGGTCTTTTAACACTCTCTCCGCAAAAGCGGTCTTCTCCCGAAGTTCCTTTTCAAATGCTGATGCTTCCATTTCCAAATTCCTCCAACTGTCCCTCCTGGGTGAGCTTAAGCACCTGCTTCTCCACCCTGTCGATCTGGTCGTTGCACTGCTTCACAAGCGCCATGCCCGCGCTGTAAGCCTGGAATGCCTCCTCCAGGGGGATGTCGTCCCTGTCCAGCTGTCCAATCAGCTCGTCCAGCCTGGCAAAATTTTCCTCCAGGCCCGGCTGTCTCGTCTCCTCCGCCATTTGTCGTCCCTTTCCTCGTCCCGATTTCCTTTTCTGTTTTTAATCATGTCGCCCCATACCGGATGCTTTCATGCGCAGGGATTTCAGCACAACTCCCCTCGCTGTCCCGGCAGCGGCAGTATCCTGGTGGTCTTCGCCTGAATCCGCCCGTCCTTCACCCGGATGACGATGTCCTGGCCTTCCCGCACCTGCCTGACGGAACGGATATTTCTGCCTGCCCCATCCTCCACATAGGAGTATCCGCTGCTCAGCTTCTCCAGCGGGGACAATCCTTTCATCCGCTCAATGTAGATGGCCAGCTCATGGCGGCGCCTGTCCAGGATCCGCCGCATCCGCTCCTGAAGCCTCTCCTCTGCCGACAGGGCTGTCATCTTCTTCTCCCGGATCCGGCTGGCTGGACTGGCCGCTTTCAGTTTCAGTTCCCTTTGGCGGAGCCTCATGCGCTTTTCCTGAATCCTGCGCTGCATCAGCCGGTTCAGAGCTTCTTTAAAACCCTCCAGCTCTCCCAGGATCTCCCGGATATCCGTCACCGCCAGCTCCGCGGCGGCAGAGGGAGTGGGGGCCCGCAAATCCGACACGAAATCGATGATCGTGGTATCCGTCTCATGGCCCACTGCCGAGATAATGGGCACGGAACAGTCGAACACCGCCTGGGCCACCTCTCTCTCGTTGAAGGCCCACAGATCCTCTATGGAACCTCCTCCGCGCCCCACGATCATCACGTCCACCCCCAGCCTCTCCAAAGCCCGGATGCCCCTGACGATGCTGGGCACCGCGGCCTCCCCCTGTACGATGGCGGGATACAGGATAATCTGTACATAAGGATTCCTTCTGCCCGCAATCTGGATGATGTCCCGGACAGCCGCTCCGGTATCCGCGGTCACCACCCCCAAAGTCCTGATGAACCTCGGGATAGGCCGCTTGTATTCCCGGGCGAACATGCCGGATTCCTCCAGCTCCCGTTTCAGCATCTCGAACCGCTCATATAAAAGCCCGCTTCCGTCCAGCATGATCTGCTTCGCGTACAGCTGGTACTTTCCGTCCCTCTCGTACACGTCCACAGTGCCGCCCACGATGACCTGCTGGCCTTCGGACATACGAAAAGAGAGGCCCGCACGGCTGCCCGCGAACATCACGCAGCTTATGGTCCCCCTGGAATCCTTCAACGTAAAATAAATATGCCCCGAGGAATGGTATTTACAGTTGCTGACCTCGCCTTTTACGAAGACCCTCTGCAGCAGATAGTCCTGGGTGAACATATTCTTGATATAAGAGTTCAATTGTCCTACAGTATATACATTCCGAATCTCCATCACCTGTTTTTCTAGCTTCCCAGCTTTACGATTTTAGCCAGGATGGCGTTCACGAAGCCGCCGGCGTTCTCCTGGCCGTACTGTTTCGCCAGCTCCACCGCCTCATCAATCGCCACGCCGGCGGGAATATCTTCGTCAAAGCGCAGCTCATACACTGCCAGACGGAGCACCGCCAGTTCCACCTTGCCCATCCGGCTGGTGTCCCATCCCACCGTATTCTGATCAATCAGCCTGTCTATCTCGGAAAGCTCCTGATAGACAGCCTGACAGCGCGCTTCAATATAGTCGGCATCCCGTGCGGAAGTAATTGCTTCATTGTCTTCCACAAACAGCCGCATCTGCCTGGGCATGTCTTCGGCCGGATGGAACTCTGCCTGGAACAAAAGCCTGAAGACCTGCTCCCTCTGTTCATGCCTTCCCATTGTGACTAACTCCTCACTCTCACTCCGGCAATCCGGATGTTCACATCGGTACATTTCAGACCGGTCATATTCTCTATGGCCGCTTTCACCTTCGCCTGCACCTGATGACAGGTGGCCGGGATGTTATAGCCGTATTCCATCGTGACGGCCAGATCCACTCTCACGCTGCGGCCCGTCACCACCACGCGCACGCCTTTGGTCAGCTTTTTCATGCCCACTTTGCTCATGAGCTCATTGGTGATGTTTCCCGCCATGGCGCTGATTCCGTCCACCTCTGTAGCTGCCAGGGAAGCGATCATCGCCACCACGTCATCGGCAATCTGCACCACTCCTACGTTCTCCTCGGCTTTCAATACGACTGTGCTCTTGTCCGTTTCTTTCTCCATGAAAGATGCCCTCCTGAAAAAGTGATTTCACATTATTATAGCATAACTTCTATTCATTTGTCACCCAAAATGTCAGCGACAGCTGCTTATCATTTTGCGCGTAGGCGACTCCGCTCTCACGATTCTCCACATAGTTGAAGATTTCCTGATTGTCTATGAGCGCCGTCATGATTTCCCCATAGCAGGCGGCGTCCGCGCATTTGATGGTCAGATCCTTCTGTCCGTTTTCAATGGCCCTCTGGAACAGAGCCGCCATCTGCTCCCTGTCGTAGGATACGAACAGGGAACCCTCCCGCACGTAATAGTTGGCCGCCGTGGCCGTGCACACCGGCATGGGCACCTGGCCGCCGATGATATGGGTCCGCAGCAGCTCCTCGGATGTCACGTTCAGATAATCATAATTGATCTCCGGCATGACCGTCTGGGCGCCCTCCTGGGAAGCGGATTCTTCTGTCTGATAGGAGACGTCTCCCCAGGTAGTGTCTACATAGTAGTAGTCTCCGTCCACTTTCACCAGGTTCCAGGCATGTCCCTCTCCCGTCTCCACGGTTCCCAGCACCAGCGTGCACTCGATACCCAGTCTGTTCAGCAGGTACTGGGTGGCCTTGGCGTAGCCCTGGCAGACGGACAGATGATGGACGAACACGGAATAAATATTCTGGTTGTCCGCCGCGTTCAAGTCATAGTCTGTATTCCGGATCAAAGTCTCGTATACATATTTTACCTTGTCATAGTCGGAAGCATCGCTCCCTATCCCGGCCAGTATGGCATCCGCGGCGGACTGAATCTCCTCCTGCCGCTTTTCAGCAGTCTCCAGATCCACGCTGTAGGTGCCGGAGAACTCCACGGACACAAGCACATTCCCTCTGGTATATTTCGTATAGGAATACCCCTCCACATAGAACAGTTCCGGATGGTCGTTCAGGACGCACTGAAAGATCTTGTCGATATTCTCCTCGTTCAGCCCGGCCCTAAGGCCTTCCGAACGCAATGTCCCCGTCTCCCTGAAGCTTCCCAGAATCTCTTCTATGTCATGGTACCAGATCTGCTCCGCCTCGCTCAGGCTGTCGTAGGCATAGGGAAAGGCTTCCTCCATCAGGAAATCCACGGAGGGCGCCTCGTCCAGAGGGAGTATGGTGACCTCTAAGGGCTCGCCCTGCAGCTCTTCCTCTATCCCGGCTCCATCTTCTTTGGAGCCGACTCCGTCTTCTTTGGAGCCTGCCCCCTGGCCTTCCCCGGGAACGCTTTCGGACACCTTGTCCGACAGGGCGTAGTCTTTGGGGATTTCATCCAGAATATCCCCTGCTGCACAGCCTGTGCTGACCACGCCCCCAATGCTGAGCATGCCCAAAAGCAGCAGCCGGGGCATAAGCGATGCGATATGCGCTTTCTTTCCACCCATCTTTTCGTTCTCCTTTAATCAACCGGCATCAGTTTCTGCTGAACTCCGCCAGCACCAGGCCTTTATTCCGGTCAAGGGTCATGCCGATGCTCCAGGAATTCACGAACAGAAGCAGCGGATTGCCCTTCATGTCCTTCACCTTCTTCATGTCGGAAGTTCCCGTCAGCTTCTCGATGTCCACCTCTTCCTTATTTTCAATCCAGCGGATATGCTCATAGGGCAGATTCTCCAGCCGGATCTCCACATTGTACTCATTCTCCAGTCGATATTTCAGCACATCGAACTGCAGCACGCCCACCACGCCCACGATGATCTCCTCCAGGCCCGTGTTGAATTCCTGGAAAATCTGGATGGCGCCCTCCTGGGCGATCTGCTGGATGCCCTTGACGAACTGCTTGCGCTTCATGGTGTCCATCTGGCGCACCCTGGCGAAATGCTCCGGGGCGAAGGTGGGGATGCCCTCATACTGGAACTTCTCCTTGGGGCTGCACAGGGTGTCCCCGATGGAGAAGATGCCGGGGTCGAACACGCCGATGATGTCCCCCGCGTAGGCCTCGCTCAGGATTTTCCTGTCGTCCGCCATGATCTGCTGGGGCTGGGAAAGGCGCATGACCTTGCCCCCCTGCACATGGCGCACCTCCATCTGGGCGTCGAACCTGCCGGAGCAGATGCGCATGAACGCGATGCGGTCTCTGTGGGCTTTGTTCATGTTCGCCTGGATTTTGAACACAAAGGCGCTGAACTCGTGCTCCGCAGGGTCTATGAGCCCTATGTCCGACTTTCTGGGCAGAGGGGTGGTCGCCATCTTCAGGAAGTGCTTCAGGAAGATCTCCACGCCGAAGTTCGTCAGCGCAGACCCGAAGCACACCGGAGTAAGGTCGCCGGCCCGCACCGCGTCCAGGTCGAACTCTGCCCCGGCTCCGTCCAAAAGGTCGATTTCCTCCAGAAGCTTGTCCGCCGCTTTATCGCCAATCAGTTCCCGCAGGCGCGCCTCCTCCCGGACAGGCACTTCCGTGGCCGTCCCTTCTTTGGTGCCCTTCTCCGTATCGGAATAGGATATCACGCACTGTTTCTCCCTGTCGTAGACGCCCTTGAATTCCTTTCCGGAGCCGATGGGCCAGTTCACCGGGCAGGTAGCTATGCCCAATTCCTTCTCGATATCGTCCAGCAGGTCAAAGGTGTCGTTGGCATCCCGGTCCATCTTATTGATGAAGGTGAAAATGGGGATTTTGCGCATGACACAGACCTTGAACAGCTTCCTGGTCTGGGCCTCCACGCCCTTGGATGCGTCTATCACCATCACGGCGGAGTCCGCGGCCATCAGGGTGCGGTAGGTGTCCTCCGAGAAATCCTGGTGTCCCGGCGTATCCAGTATATTGATGCAATAGCCGTCGTATTCGAACTGCAGCACGGAGGAGGTGACAGAGATACCTCTCTCCTTCTCTATCTCCATCCAGTCGGAGACGGCATGCCGGGCTGTGGCCTTTCCTTTGACGCTCCCGGCCAGGTTGATGGCGCCGCCGTACAACAGGAACTTCTCCGTGAGGGTGGTCTTTCCCGCGTCCGGGTGGGAAATGATTGCAAAAGTGCGGCGGCGGCTGATTTCTTCCGTATAATGATTCATTTGTCTGTAAACCTCCGTTTTTCATGTGGCGGCTGCCACGGATCAGTGATGCGTTCTGCCATGTTTTCCGAAAAGCCGCCTAGGGGGGCGTCATGACACGGAAGGTATATTGTTTTTTGTCCATAGATATAGTGTCTCCTTTATTGACGGGCCTGATACTGCAATATTGTAACACATGCCCAGGTATCTGCAAAGCTTTTCTTCCTGTGTCCGTCTCTGCAGGTCTATCCGGACATTTTCTGGCTGGCCAAATGGGCGTAAGGACAGCTGCCCTCCGGCACCAGTCCCTCCACCCACTTGACTCCGGCATTTATGGCCATCCGGCCTCTTTCTGCCACGAATAAGGTCATTATGCCATGAACCAAGCAACGCTCATGGCATTTATGGCCATCCGGCCTCTTTCTGCCACGAATAAGGTCATTATACCATAAACCCTATGTAAAACAAACTGTTTTTTCATTCTTATGGTGGTTCTGATTGTACTTTTGCCCTTTGCGGCTTCTCTCCGGCTTTTTCACGGCATTGTTCACTGCACTACAGTGCTGATGATGATGTTCTCGGCGGAGACTTCCGTCTTGCGCTTTACGATGTCCTCGATCTGCGCCCGCATGATATCGTCCAGGGCCGGGGCATTGACCACCACGTCCACCGCGTCTCCGTTGATGCTGACCACCACATCCTTGAAGCCTTTCGCTTCCAGAAGGATTTCCGCCGCGGCTTCCTTCTCCGCGATGGCGGTCATCTCTACCATGCTGTCCACAGCTGCCTGCTTCTGTTCGTCCGTGAGCCCTTCGCTGCCTATGATCTCCATCAACGTCTCCTTATTCCTGGCCCTGGTCTGTTCTTTCAGCAGCTTCGCATCCGACAGTACGGTAGTACCCGAGGTGGAAGTGAACACCGCTTCCCCCGGGATTTCCCCTTCTTCCGGCGTATTCCCTGCCACCTCTCCTTCCGCGGCTCCCGACGCGTCCACCACCTCCATGTCCGCGTCCAGATAATCGTCCACGATCACTCCGCCGTCGGTGTCAAGGCTTTCGATATCCGTATTTCCCGCAAGCAGATCCTCCTCCGACAGATCCAGCAGCCCATCCAACGTGTAGTTCTCGGTTATGACGCCCTCTGAATCCACGGGGCTGGCATTCCCTGTCTCCACCTTGTTGTCGTCCGTTGTAAGAGATTCCTCCAATCCGTTCCCCGCGAACTGCAGATAACCTGCAATTGCAATCATGATCGCCAGGGCTGTTATCATAAGCTGATTTTTTTTGATTAGACTTTTCACGTTCATTCCCCTCTTCGTGTTTTAATACTTCATTGTATGAGCCTGCCGGACAATATATGCACCCGTGCAAAAAACTTCTCAGGGCAGCCTTTGACTGGCCGGCTGCCACTTGCTGTATGGCTTCAGCCGCCGGAATGGCTGACCATTTTTACTACTTTCACCTTATGCGCCTCTATGTCAAAAAGTGCCTGGGCTATCTCCACGATCGTCCGGTTGACCGTGCCGTTCCCGGCCCCTTCCGCCACCACCAGAACACCCTCTATCTGCGGGGACAGGGTCTTGACTACATAGGGCTCGCTCAGGTTCCCCTCTGTGCGGTACACGGTATTCTCGTTCGAGTCCATCTCACTGACCACCCGGCTCCCTCCCGCGGAATCGCTTTCATTGGTGGAGCTGCGTGCGATGGGCTGCTCTTTCTCCACCACAAGCTCCCGGGAGGCTTTCAGGGTGATCATGACCTTCACCTTACCCACATCCGCCATCTGGGACAGGCTCTCCGTCAGACGGTCTTCCAGATAAGCCGCATAGGCTTCGTCCGTATCCGTCCACTGGGCCTCCTCCTGGGCCGTCCCCTCCGGGCTCTGGCTGACTTCCCTTTGGAAAACGGCTCCGGTATCTTCCCCCGGCCCGACCGTCTCCGGAACCGGCCCTGTGTTCCCCTCTCCGCTCTTCTCAGTGGGCAGCGCTATGATGACCAGCAATATCCCTGTGAGGACAAGTATCAGGAAGTTGTCCTTGCGGAACCATTTCTGTATCCCCTTGTCTTCCGCCCATTTTTTCCAGTCTCTTCCCATAGTCACCCCACCTTTCGCATCCTATACTGACATTCGCTGAAATCTGCCATGAACGCTTTCCTTCACTGTGAACACTCTCCTTCACTGTGAACGCTTTCCTTCACTGCGAACGCTCTTCTTCACTGTGGATGTCCTCCTTCACTGTGGCAGATTTCATTGTTCATGAGCATAATCCGCAGACTCCTCCTTCGGAATCGTCACCTCAATGATTATGGGCTCTACCGTGCCCACTCCTACTTCTTCCCTGCCAGGCTCTGCCACGTCCGCTCCGGTTTCCCCCTCCCTGCCAGGCTCTTCCATGCCTGCTCCGGTTTCCCCCTCCTCCCCGCCAGGTTCTCCCGGCCCGGCGGAGCCCTCTTCCGGACTGGCTTCCCCGGGATTCCCCTCAGAGCTGCTCTCTTTCTGGGCTTCCAGACGGCTTCGCACCTCCTCCAGGGTCATCTTCTCCAAAAGGGCATCTGCGGCAGCGGCATTTTCCTCCGCCTGGGCCATGCTCTGCTCCAGATCCTGCCGGAACTGTTCCAGGGCCTGCGCTGCCTCCTGTCTGCCTTTTCCCAGCAGAAAGCCCCCTATGGGCAGAAAAATCTGTATCAGGACCATGACACTGACCAGCAGCTTGAGATATTTGTCATAGACCTCCTTCGGTCTGAAATGTATCATCGCCTGGGCGCATATCATGAAAATCCCCATCCGACAGATTGCCTGAAACAAAGTTTTCTGCATTCCGTCCCTCCATTTCCGCCAGTTTTTCCCTGGCCTTGACGCAACAATCTCATTTGCTCACGGTCTCCCCCGCCCCCCCGAAACAGTCCCGCTTCCTGTCCGACAGGGACTTCCGGATTCTCCCATAATCCCGGCTGCGCAGCCACCGTCCCGGTTATGCGGCCACCGCCACGGCTATCACGAACAGCAGCATGGCCGTTCCCGTCAGGCGCAGCAGCAACAGGCTGGCGTCCCCGATTCGGTTCGCACAGGCAGTAATCCTTCTGTCGCTGACGATTCCCATAAAAGCAGCCGCGCATTTCAGCATGACCGCGATCACCGCAATCTTCAAAAGGGGCACCGCACAGAGCAACAGCAGCAATAAGAGCAGCACCACGCCTATGCTGTTGCGGATGACCACGGCGGAACCCACCACCAGCTCCGCCACCCCTCCCGCGGCAGTGCCGATTCCCGGTATGGCGGAAATCAGCCGGTTCAGAGCCGAATTTCTGGCAGAGTCCACCACAGGGCCGATCAGCCTCTGGAAAACCCCGATTCCCGTCATGGCACCCAGCGCACCCTTCAGCACCCAGCCCACTGCTTTTCCCACCAAATCGATCAGAAAAGTGAGCTTCTCCTCTGCCCAGATGCCGTTCACCACGGACAGCATGCTGAAGCTGCAGACCAGGGGGAGAAGTCCCTCCGCCAGGATATATTCCACTCCGTACACGGCGAACAGCATCATCTGGTATGCTGCCCCCGCCGTGACCGTGCCTGTGGAGACGCCCACCGCCAGCAGGTAGGTGGGCACCAGCAGCTTCACGAACAGGATGATGTTCTCCACGGCATGTCCCGCTATATCCGCCGCCTGGAAAAAGCATTTCAGCAGCACTGTGGTGAACAGCAGGTACATGAAATAAAACCCCATATCCGCCACCTGGTGCCTGTCGAATATCTCCACGAAATGGGTCATCAGGGAGGACACGATGCCCAGCACCAGCAGCCAGACGAATATGTTCTTCATGCCGGCGGCCTGGGCGAGGAAGTCGGATATCCCTCCTTTGAACAGAGCCGCCAGCGCCCCGAAGATGTCCCCTGTCATCACCTGTCCGAGTAGCTCCTCCAGGTTCAGCTGCCGCTCCGGGAAAAGGTGCGCGATTCCTTCCTGCAGCTCGTCCAGTCCGTAATCCTGCCAAATCAGGTTCCACTCCATAACCACACCTCTCCCCTCTTATTCCGGTAATACTCTCTCGGAATTTCCAAGACAGCTTACCATGCGGTTTATCAGAAATTTATATAAAGCTCTGTATCTGCTCTATCACGGCGAACAGGATGGGCAGCCCCGCGAACATCACCGTCAGCTTCCCCAGCACCTCAATCTGCCCCGCCACGGCCTGGTACCCCGCGTCCCGGCAGATATCGGAGCTGAATTCGCATATGTACGTAATCCCGATTACTTTCAGCAGAATGGCAAGATACCCTTCCGCGCCGTTCAGATAGGACTTTATCTTCGCGAACTGCTCTGTGACGATTTCCACCTGCCGCATGGAAAAGCAGAAGATGATGATGCTGATAGCCAGTCCAATGTAAGTGGCATATTCCGGCTTGTCCGCCCGAAACTGTATAGCCAGCAGTACGCCCGCAATCCCCAGAAACCCCACCTTGATAAGTTCCGCCATACTCCCTCCGCCTGTTGACAATGCAACTTATGATC
>ERZ808037.1379-NODE-1379-length-16066-cov-3.881731_pt1 | contig 16066 bp, 13 predicted proteins | sample MGYA00380190_ERZ808037 | MGnify/ENA primary metagenome ERZ808037 (study PRJEB31490, sample SAMN06133399) | mouse gut metagenome | isolation source: J9 | host: mice | place: China: Chengdu | collected 2015-05 ... | reverse complement strand
TCTCAGTCCCAATGTGGCCGTCCACCCTCTCAGGCCGGCTACTGATCGTCGCCTTGGTGGGCCGCTGCCCCGCCAACAAGCTAATCAGACGCGGGCCCATCGCATACCACCGGAGTTTTTCACACCGAGCCATGCGGCTCTGTGCGCTTATGCGGTATTAGCACCTATTTCTAAGTGTTATCCCCCGGTATGCGGCAGGTTGCCCACGCGTTACTCACCCGTCCGCCACTGGGATAAGATTCACTAGGTTTCCTCTTATCCCCGTTCGACTTGCATGTGTTAAGCACGCCGCCAGCGTTCATCCTGAGCCAGGATCAAACTCTCATATAAATTGTTTTTTCCTGTCAGATTTTCATCTGGCTTTCTTTTTTCTGGGATCCTTTTTTCAAAGGACCTGTTCTCTGAATTATTCTCGGCGCCCTTTTCAGGGCACCCTTTTGGAATTTTTCAGGGTTGCATTACTGTTCGGTTGTCAAGGTGCTGCTGCCTGATCCGGTTCGGTGTTTTTGTTCCTCATCCGTTGTCCTCAGCGACAGCTTACTTAGAATATCATAAGTCTTTTATGGTGTCAACACCTTTTTTGAAATTTTTTCAAAATTTTTTTAAAACGTTTGTACAGGCACTCCCAAAGGCCGAAACGCCCGATCTGAAACAGGCCGCCTGCCAAATTCCTGCCTTATTAACACCGCTCTTTCTTCCGCCTCATATGACCGGCACAGCCGAATCATTTTAAAACAACATTAATTTTCCCACAACACCCAAGGGAGACGGCTGGGATCTCCGATAATCCTTTCGATGCCTACGGCTATCATATTGTGATTGTAGATCCAGTCCAATATCCGGCTGTCCCTCGTAAAATCACATATAATGTCTGCCACCACGCTCATGTTGCCCGTGGCCGGATTTCCTATCAATATGAAAGTATAAATCGTCCAAAGAATCAATACTACTTCAAAAACACCAAAGACCGCTCCCAGCAGCTTATCGGCAAAATGGATTACCGGAAGTTTTGTTATGACTTTCGCGGAGAAAAATACCACACTCAATAAATGATGCACAATCCCGATCAGAGATAACAAAACAACGGCGACAATGACTCCGCCCACGCTTCCGTTCATATATCCCTTCGCGCCAAGAGCTATCAACCCTGCCACCATACATAACACAATCATGGAAATCAATGAAATAATTTCTTTCACCATTCCCTTTTTAAAACCGTCCATCAGCTTAAGCAAAGCCAGAATCACAACAATAATCAATAATATATTCATATTTCCTCTCATTCTGCCGTTATACGGCGTTGTAATCAGAGGGAATCCTGTGCATCGACACAAATTCCGGATTGAAGAATTATTCGTTCAACCTTTTCTCTTTTGTTTTTGCCGCTGTCAACACCGGCTGAAATATGGTATCTCTTTTACTTCAGCTGAATGGTATCCACAGAAGAATCCGTTACAATCATATACCTATATGCGTTATTTGCAGGAACCATAAGCCGCACTGTCTTCGTAAAATTCCCGTTAAACTTCTCGATTCCCGACAGCGTCATAATGACACATTCCGTTTCATTGTATGCCACAAAATTATCCTGCCCGAAGAAAATATCCGTATAGTTTATGTCAAAGAAGTAACTACCTATTTTACCGGAATCGGCGACGTATACATCCATGCGGTATTTCTTGTCCCCATCATCAGGGAACACCAAACCAATATATTTATCATTATAAAAAACAGACCTGATTTCCTCATCCAGCAAAGTTTCTGCAAGTGAAATCGGCTTCTGGCCGTCTCCTCCGTATATCATCAGACGACTGTCTCCCACCGCAAATGCAGTTCTGTCATCAATAAATTTAATAATGGGCACCAGCATATCCGTATAGGAATAAGCGCTTACTATAAAGTCGCTGTTATTCTCTCCCACACGGCCAAAATTGTAAAACACAACATTGGTCTTCAGCACGCCCGCATCCACATATGCATACGCCACACCCAGCAGTTCGCCGCCGGGGGACAGGCTGACTGCCGTGGGATACCCCGATTCATTCATGCGCGTCCGTCCGGTGTAAATATCATCACTGCCGGCAGGATATGTATTGATCCACGTAATATCGGTATCCGCCAGCACTGCCGTAACGGTTCCGTCTGCCGCCACTGAAATGTCTCTGATCGGCAGATTGGTCGTAATTTCGGTAATCCCCTTTTCCGAGTTCAGTACATATATGCTTCTTCCGTTATAACTGGCAATAGCTGCGGTATTTCCGCAGACGGCCGTCTTGATATCCTGTATCTCATAAGTTTGATTCCAAATCACATTTCCCTTGGCATCGGTACAATGAGCACCGTCTTTGCTGTATGTGAGGATAGTATTACCAAGTCTGACGTCAACCGTACCCGCTATTGTTTCTCTCGGGACGGAATGAATTGTGTCATAATCGGTATATACATGGCGCTTATACTGCACTGCAATCAATACGATCAGCGCAATAGCGATTACCGTAATGAGGAGAATCCGGTATACGGATGTGAGCTTATGTTTGCGGATTTTTTTCTTGTAATCCAGCTGCTGCCGTTCCCGCTTTTCTCTTTCCTTCATGTAATTTTTAATATCTGCCATGGCACCCCCGCATCCTATTATTTATCAATGTATTGTATAAGTATACCACAGATGTCATACTATGGTAAGAGAATTTTCTGCCCCACCTTAATATCGTCGGGGTCTTCAATCCCGTTAAAGCTGCACACTTCCCGCACTTTTGCATCGCTTCCGTAAACATTGATGCAGATACCAATCAAAGTGTCCCCCCGTTTGATCACATATGCCGTGGGTTCCGAGGAAGGTTCCGGTGTAGGCTCCGGCGTAGGCTCGGGTGTGGGCTCCGGCGTAGGTTCCGGTGTAGGCTCGGGTGTGGGTTCCGGCGTAGGCTCCGGTGTGGGTTCGGGTGAAGGCTCCGCAACCGCATCGTTTTCTATCCTGATGGCTTCCGCCAGCCTGTCCTCCGCTACAATGGTTCCTGCCTCCGCAGAGAAATTGGATACTTCCATTGCATCGGGAATCTGCTGCTGTGAAATTCCGTTTATCAATTGCCTTGCCGCCGTCTGAAGCTCACGCAGTCCGTCTCCGTTATTTAATGTAGTCAGCCCTGTTACACACAAAACGGCAAAGACAGCCGCGGCGGAAAATTTCATTCTGCGCAAGGTGCTTCCTGCCTGTCTCTCCCTTGCGTATCTGCCCTTGTTTTCGCCTCGTCCCTTTTCCGCTTCCGCCTGAAGGCGCCTTTCTTCCTGCCGCCTCTTCACCATATCGTATTTTTCCTGTTCCACCTGTTCCGGAACCGCTTCCTCCTGACGTTCTTCCAGCATATATTGCAGCATACTGTCATTTTTTTCATAAAATTGCGCATAGCCCGATATGTATCTGCATACTCCGTGTTCGCATATCTGGAAGCCTTCTATCATTTCCCCGTTCAATATCTTATATCCCAGAAAACTGTATTCCTTGAAATATCGCTGCCGCAGCTTTTCCGTCTCCTGTTGTACCGCCTGTGATAAATGTCTGCTCTCACGCTGCAGGAAATTAAGTTTGCCTGCTCCGTATACGAAAAGATAGCTGATACCCGCCTCTTCTTTTCGCTTTCCATACAGCGCAACCGCCAGATTTTTATCTCCTGCCACTCTGTTCAATTGTTTTAGATAGGAGACAACATAATCTTCCGCATAAATTTTACAGGATTTATCCGACTCCCCGATCTGTGTAATATTTTTGGGCAATTCCATAAAAACACCTCCCACACCGTTTTTGTTAATCATAGCATTCGGTATGCGAGGTATTTTAGCATTCTTTGTCGTGATGACCTAAAAACTACTCGACATTATTTTTAATATTCAAATTTATAAATCGTTTCGGAGCAATATTCTTTTCCCTCACCGAATACGCAGGAAGGGAATTCGGAATGATGGACGGAATCCGGAAAATACTGCGTTTCCAGACAGAGTCCCCCGCGGGCGCCGTAGTACGCCCCTTCTTTTCCCTTCTGTCCGTCAATAAAATTGCCTGCGTAAAACTGCACTCCGGGAAGTGTGGTAAATGCTTTCATTATTCTGCCGCTCTTTGGCGCTCTTACGGTGGCAAAGCAGCGCAGCGAACCGTCCCAATCATCTATCACCCAATTATGGTCGTAACCGCCGGTCAGCTCCAGCTGCTCAAAGTCCACACGAATATCCCTCCCCACCGTTTTCGGCGTGGTGAAATCCATGGGTGTTCCCTCCACCGCCGCAATTTCTCCCGTGGGAATGGCGCCCGGTGCCACAGGGGTATAGCGGGACGCTCCCAGCCATAGCTCATGCTCCTCCATGCTGCCGCTGTCATGTCCGTCCAAATTGAAATATGTATGGTTGGTGAAATTGAGTATGGTTTTGCTGTCACTGTCTCCGTGATAGCGGAGTATCAGTTCATTGTCGTCTGTCAAGGCATAGCATACCTTCGCCGTTTTCTTTCCGGGAAATCCCATGCTGCCGTTATCCTCCAGCATAAAGGCCACACCGTCTTCCTGTACCTCTGCCTTCCAGATACGTTTATGGTAACCCTCTGTTCTATGGCTGTGCAAGTTATTTTCACCGTCATTGACATCTATCCGATATGTACAACCGTCTATCTCAAAAGAAGCGCCTGCGATTCTGTTCGCGCTGGGACCGATTACTACCCCGAAAAAGCTAGGGTTATCCAGATAATCCTCTGCTCTGTCAAACCCAAGCACCACATCCGCAGCCACACCGTTTTTGTCCGGCACAAGCGCCTTTACCAGTGCCGCACCTAAATCGGTAACGGAGATACTCATTCCGTTTCTGTTGGTTATTGTGTAAAGCTTTACTTTTGTTCCGTCAGAATATGTTCCAAACTCTTTTTCCTCAATCACCATAATTTGTCCTTTCTATTCCAGTTCCGCCCCTTCTCTCCCGTGCCCCTCTTTCTGGAAGGGCTGTTCAGCCGCATTCGCGTCTGAAATCCCTTCCGGGCACTTCCGTTTCGGGGCTGTTTATCCGGTTCCGCCCCTTCTCTCCCGTGCCCCTCTTCTTTTTACCTCACAGCTCGGTTCGGCCTTCCAGTGCTCTCAGAAGGGTTACTTCATCAATATATTCCAAATCGCCGCCCACGGGTACGCCGCTGGCAATCCGCGTCACTTTGATGCCGGTGGGTTTGATCATTTTACCGATGTACATAGCGGTGGTCTCCCCCTCCAAGCTGGAATTTGTGGCAATAATGACTTCCTCCACTTCTCCTTGAAGGCGCTGGATTAATTCTTTCAGCTTGATATCTCCGGGACCGATGCCCAGCATGGGAGAGATGGCTCCGTGAAGAACGTGATAAACACCCTCATATTTTCCGGTCTTTTCGTAAGCCGCCAAGTCTCTGGTATTCTCCACCACCATAATCAATCCGTGATTACGGTTCCTATTTGCGCAGACAGGACAGACGTCACGGTCCGTCAAAGTATAGCATTCCTTGCAGTAACGGACATTCTCCTTAGCCTCCACAATGGTACTTGCAAGACGCTGCACCCTGTCATTAGGCATGTTAATCAGGTGAAACGCAAGACGCTGGGCGGACTTATTTCCGATACCGGGCAAGGCTGCCAGTTCCTCTATTAATTTATTGATATGCCCGCTGTATAGATCCATCAGAAAGGAAATCCTCCGCCCAGTCCGCCTGTCATCCTGCCCATCATCTCCGCATTGGCTTCCTCCGCCTTGCGCAGCGCTTCATTGGCAGCCGCCATAATCAAATCCTGCAGCATCTCGATATCGTCCGGATCCACGACCTCCTGAGACAATTTTACCCCCAGAATCTCCTTCTTACCGTTCACCGTAACTTCCACGGCTCCGCCTCCCGCCGATGCCGTAAATTCTTTCACTTCAAGTTCTTTCTGTCCTTCTTCCATCTGCCGCTGCATTCTCTGCGCCTGCTTCATCAGATTACTCATATTTCCGGGCATTCCCCCTCCGGGAAATCCTCCTCGCTTTGCCATTTCGTTTTCCTCCTAAACACTTTCTATTTGTCATTTCCGGTACGCACAGAAAACATATTTTCTGCGCTCCGGCTTTTACTCTTCGTCTTCTTCCTCAATCTCCATATTGACAAGCCGGGAAAGATCCACATAGCTCTCTTCAAATTCCTGCTGTCCTTTTATCGTCTGAATATTTACTTCAATCTCTTTTCCGGAAAAGTCGGAGAGCAATGCTTCCAGCTGCTTTTTATTTTCGGTGTGCTGTGTAAAGTAATCCGACGGCATGCCGTCCTCCAGCACAATCATCAATCTGTTATCACCGCCAAGACTGAGTTTTGCCCCCTTCAGATATGTTTTCATAGGATTATCAACACTTCCTACGATAACAGGCCACTTTGCCACAATCTGCTGTACATCCTCGGGAATGGCCTTGGGGATCTGCGGTTTCGTCTTTGAAGCGTTTCCCGCCGTCTGAGCCGCTGCGCTTGCCGGTGCCGCAATTACGGCACCGTTCTCCACCTTGTCTTCCACCTGACGGATGCGGTCCAGAATCGCCTCTTGATCCGTCTCCATCTCCGGCTTGCAAAGTTTTATCAATGCAATTTCCACCAATATCCGTTTCTGTGCCGCATAACGTATCTGCCCTGACAGTTCCGAAAAAATCCTGATATAACGGATAATCCTGTCCATATCTGCCAGTTGAGACTCTTCCTTGAGGCGGTTTAAATTATCCGTGGACATATCAATTACATCCTCCAGATGATCCGATGCCTGCACCAGCATCAGGTTCCGCAGATACCATGTAAAGTCCGTCACAAACTGCGTCAGCTCCCGCCCCTGAATCACAATTTCTTCCAGCAGCTCCACACATCCCAATACATTCCTGTCCAGAACGCACCGCAGCAGCCTGCTGAACACCTCCGTGTCCACCGCTCCCAGCACATCCAGAACCTTATCATAGGTCAGCTCCTGCCCCAGATGAAACGCAATACACTGATCCAGCAGACTCAGGGCATCACGCATGGAGCCGTCGGCGGTCTTCGCAATATAGCGCAGCGCTTTTTCCTCCACCCGAACGCTCTCGGCATCAATTAGCTCTTTCATTCTGTCGGTGATTGTATCGATGGAAATCCTTTTGAAATCGTATCTCTGGCATCTGGACAAAATAGTGATCGGCAGCTTATGTACCTCTGTCGTCGCCAGAATAAAGATTACATAGGAAGGCGGTTCCTCCAGCGTCTTTAACAATGCGTTAAAGGCTCCTATGGAGAGCATATGCACCTCGTCTATTATATAAACCTTGTACCTGCCCTCCGCAGGAGAATAAGATACCTCCTCCACGATTTCACGGATATTGTCCACGCCGTTGTTGGATGCGGCATCAATCTCGATTACATTCATACTCGCCCCCACGGCGATTGCCTTACAGATGCGGCATTCCCCGCAAGGGCCGTCCTCGGAAGGATTCTCACAGTTCACACTGCGGGCAAAAATTTTTGCCACGGTGGTTTTACCGGTTCCTCTCGTTCCGGTAAACAAATAAGCATGTCCGATGCGGTTTGCTTTCAACTGATTTTTCAGGGTGGTTACTATGTGGTCCTGCCCTTTTACATCCGAAAATGTGTCCGGACGAAATTTCCGGTATAATGCTGTATATGACATTCTCGTCACCTTTCTGTCCTATTAATCGCCAAAAGAAATGCCCAGCAGCTTTGCCTCCTGCACAATGGTAGCATCCGGCTCGATCATCTTCAGTTTACCGGCCACATCCTCCAGAGGAACACGGACAATCTCACGGTTTTTATAGCCTACCATAAAGCCATATTGATTATCCAGAATCAATTTGCCTGCCTCGGCGCCAAGACGGCTTGCAAATACTCTGTCATAAGGGCAGGGGCTCCCGCCTCTCTGGGTGTGGCCGGGAACCGTTACACGAACCTCTCTGCCCGTCTTCTTTTGAATGGCTGCCGCCACCTCATAAGACACGGAAGGATAGGTTCTCTTTTCCAGCTTCTTCTTATAATCTTTCTTGGAAAGCTTTGCGTCACTCTTGGAGATCGCACCTTCCGCCACTGCTATAATGGTAAAGCTGCTGCCCCTCTGATCCCGTTCCTCGATTTTCTCTATCACCTTGTCGATATCATAGGGAATCTCGGGAAGCAGAATGATATCCGCGCCTCCTGCCATGCCGGCATTTAAAGTCAGCCAGCCAACCTTATGCCCCATAACCTCCACAATAAACACACGTCCGTGGGAAGCCGCCGTGGTATGAATGCAGTCGATGGCATCCGTAGCGATATTTACCGCACTCTGGAAGCCGAAAGTCATATCCGTCCCCCAGAGGTCATTGTCAATCGTCTTGGGCAGAGTAATAATATTCAGCCCTTCCTGTCTCAGCAGGTTCGCCGTCTTATGAGTACCGTTTCCGCCCAGTATTACCAGACAATCCAGCTGCAGTTTATAATAATTCTGCTTCATTGCTTCCACTTTATCCAGACCGTTCTCATCCGGATCCTGTATGGTCTTAAAAGGTGTACGGGAAGTTCCCAGAATCGTGCCTCCCTTGGTCAAAATGCCTGAAAAATCCCTGCCCGTCAGCATCCGGAACTTTCCGTAGATCAATCCCTTATACCCGTCCAGAAACCCATATATCTCAACATCATCCTTACTGTAGTGCAGCGTTTTAACGACACCGCGCATAGCCGCATTCAGAGCCTGACAGTCCCCACCGCTGGTCAACATACCGATTCGTTTCATACTTATTTCCTCCTCTATTTCAGTTTCTTACTACACTATTGTTACCGTTTTGCAGCATTACCCTACATAAAATTTTACCCTTTCCCGAATAAATTTGCAACTGTTACAAGAGTTCATATGAAAAAAAGAATTACTTTTCGGTTTTTGTTCACTTCGTTCACAGTAACACAAAAAAGACTGAAACCTGAGAAAAAATAGATTCAGCCCTTGCAAAAATTGCGACAATATTATAAAATAAATCCAGTTGTTCCGTATTTGCCGTTAAAAAGCGCCCCAAGGCAGATTGCGGCGTGTATAGAGCCGCCTTCGGACAGCGCAATGGAGATGTACCCAAGTGGCTGAAGGGTCCGGATTCGAAATCCGGTAGGTCGGTTTTACCGGCGCATGGGTTCAAATCCCATCATCTCCGCTTAAATGCAATACAAGAAAAACGGTTTCGGGATACAAATCCTGAAACCGTTTTTCCTATAGCCTGAAACACTCATAATGAGCATACTGTAATCGCGAAGATATGCATATTTTCACAATTGGGCAGTTTAATTTCCGAAACATTTTCATTCGGTACATTTATCGTGTTAAAAAAGATATATCCTTTTTCCTGTTCACTCACACGATTAAAATATACTCTATCCGCTACATATGCTAAACTTTCACCTAGTTCACATTTTCCAAAACGCCATTCCCCGAACCCCAATATAGCTTTCTGTGAATGTTCCTCCTGAAAGCTCAGTTCAAATTCACCAAAAAAAGCTCCTGATTCACAAGCTCCTAAAAAGCAAATTTGCCTTACCCCGCACAGATCAACCTTCAACGATTGTCCTAAGCATTTTATATTATCATTTTCCCCCATTTGTATTCGGAATGTAATCTTTCTTCCTAAAACCACTTCGGATTCTTTCATATCCTTTAGCAAATAGTAATTACCCAATCCGTCAAAATCGGCTTTTTCGCTGCTCAATCCGGTAGAGAAAGCTTTGTTGTTGAAAAAATGACGTATATCCGGATACTGGTATTGAATATTTGTTTCATCGTCCGGTATCATGTGGCTAATTTTATTTGCGTATCCGTTGGAAGTAATTGAGGCGGCAAGTTTATCGGCTAACTTCTTTTCCTCTTCTATTATATCCAACACATTATTTGAAACACGTAAGTTTAAGTTATCATAATTCTTTGCATAATAACTTTTCACTAAAACAGAAACTATCAACTGCCATTTTGACCACAACATCTTAAATTCGTTACTAAGATTATCTAAATCAGCATTTTTATAGGTATCAGCCATATATTTTAAGCTAAGTGAATAGAGCGCTCTCATCCGGCCAACGTCAATGATATCGGCCACCATTATAATCCAATTAGGCGTTGCAAGGTTTCTTCCTTGCTTTATAGTATAATCAATTTCCTGTTGAAAATTTAAAGTCTCCTTTATTTTTCCGGCGTATTGAGCCATTTGCTCAAACATACCGTCTGTTTTAAAAAGATAATTTTCAGTCAGATCAATATGCTCTTTTATATCAAACTCATCTGTACTATGTTTCTTCCTAAAAGCATCCGTCTTTATTTTGTCAACTGTACCGGCATATTCCAAAAAATTTGAAAAAGGCAATGACTCATTTTGTTGAGAGCCATGTATATCTATACACTTTAACGTATCCTGATCATATCTCCAGAGCAAAATATTCCCCGTATATCGCAAGGGAACCTTCTTCCGCACCTCTTTTGCCCAAGGTAAATATGCTTGGTCAAACCCCATATTTATTGGCATTTCCTGATCTAAATGCGATAGCAGAAAATCGAGACATTCCTGTTGTCCGCTAATATCCTTTGTTAAAGTCTCCACACCATGAAATTTGCTTAAATTTTCAGCAAATCGGTTCTCCCCGACACTTATATTTCCTCCTATGACACTACTGTCAGCTCCGCTGTAATTAAATTTCCAAGCATCTGCAAACATCAATTCAAAATCTCTGTGAAAGCAGCGTGCTACAGAAGCCTTTGCCATATCGTTACATTTCATTCCTGCTGCATTAATAAGTTCAACATTACTGAGCATACTGCACTCCTCATCTTATTTCTTATCTCGTGTCTGAAACGTCACTTATCTAAAATACGTTCACATATTTTATAAAGATCCTGCTTTTGCTTTTCATTCACTTCCTTATATCGCCGCCGGCCGTTTCTAATATAAGTATTTCTTATGTCATCATCTAATATTTGATAGATTCTGTTCTGTATCTCTTGAATGTCGTAAGGATTAAAGTAACATGCTGCATCTTGGCAGACCTCTATAATTGAGGTAGCCGTCGAGCATAAACACGCAGTATTATGTTTCATACTCTCAATAGGGGGATAGCCATACCCTTCGTTTAGGGAAGGATAGACAAATGCAAATGCCTTTTTATACAATTCTTGTAAAAATGCATCGTCCACATATCCTTCCAAAACAAACTTCTCTTTATTTTTAATTTTATTAACGAATTTACATTTATCTGTAATTCCAAGTAATACAACTTTATAGTCATTTAACAATGAATTCTCGCTATATAATAGATCGAATGCTTTTACTGCCCGATATGTATTTTTTATCCAACGGTTACAGCTGACTAATAAAAAATATTTTTTTTCAGTGATGCCCAGACGGCTAATGTCTTCACTATTTTCAGTATCGCAGTCTACACTGCCCATGCGGATCCCGGTAGGCGCATGATACACCTTAATATCCGCAGCCTTAACATTTTTGCACATATGCAGAATAGAATATTTTGAATGATTAGATGCTGTTATTATGCAGCGATTACTGGTCACAGAAATTAATCTTTCAATCCTATTAATATATTCTTTTGCATTTTTCTTACTAAAAATAAATTTCTTAATATAATTAACCAAATTCAGCAAATTTATGTTATCATAGTACAACATATATCTGTCAAAAGGTTTTTCAGTAATTCGTAATCCATGTATCGCATACACAAACTTTGTATTTGGGGGCAAAACAATATCGCAATAATCATATGCTAAGGCAGAAAAAAATGCACTGTACTTATTTGTAGATAATATTTCACTTATATCACTGTGTGAATGAATCTTTAAATATTTGATTTCTAATTTCGATGCTGCTATTGTCTTACAAGTATCTAAAATGCTGTCTTTGCTATATATGCAGTCTAACTTTATATCTCCAAAGCAATTTGTAAGACACCAAAAAATATTTTTTGCATATTCTGCCGCACCATGAAATTTTGAACCTGTTGCATTAGGTTCCATTGCCGTTATATCAAACAATATATTTTTATTATCATTCGTATAATCGTCATTCATTTCATTAACCCCTCAAGTTCCAGCAATATTTTTTCCACATCACATTCAATATCCCCAAATGTCGTTCTGAGTCTTGCTATTTCTTCCTCGTTTGGATCTGATTTACTTTGAATATCATTTCCATAGAGAATTACTACTCCTTGCAAAACATTATCCTTTTTTATCATTATATATACAGTCTTACCGAATCCATATCCACTCAGATAGTTTGATATTACATTTTCTTTCTCTGAAATGATGCAGATATCTTTATCAAAATCCACATCATTTAATAGTTCTAAGTTTATATCTTGTATAGAATAATCATCTTCTAAAATATGCTCCTTTTGCTTATGCTGCTCATAAACCTTGGCCATTTGCATCCGCTTTTTGATTTCATAATAATAACAGCTATATACAATTGCACTTTCCGCGCCAAAGGCGTTCATCACATTGGATAAATCAGAATCCAATTTCTTATATTGTTCTGCTATCTTTTTTCTATATCTTAAATATAAATCAACTTGCGCTCTTCTCAATTCATAAATTTCATGTACATTTAATATACTAAAATCGGGCGCTTCTTTATTTTTCCTGCAAAAAACAGTATCATTCACATTGTCTATAAGATCAATAAATCCCTGTTCAGCCAAATAGTTAACGATAGAATATGTCAAATATTGTTTCCCCAAAAAACTATACGCTTCCAATGTCTCAATATTATTGTGCTTCAAAAACACAAAGACATTGTTCAAACTTTGCATTCTCAAAAAACGGGTTCTTGCCTGCAAATTCAGGTTGTTATCATAGTCATCTATAATAATAACCCCCTCATTCACCACATGATTAAAATAACGCTTAAAATCTCTGTCAAGCGCCCCGTCCGCATCAATAAAAAGGGTTCCAATCCTATCGGCCCACTCTTCTTTACTATGATCAAATGGTATGAACTCTATTGGGGGATTCAGTCCAAAGCATTGTAAATTGTCTTTTATGACATTTATATTCTTGTCCATATCATCGGGATATTTCAGTGCTGCCGAACCATAAAATTTATCAATACTGACAATGTGATCAATGTGTTCATTTTCCGACATAGCCAGTGCAAAACATATCGTGCTGGCTCCCTGTGCCGGACCGATCTCAAGTATAATTCCGTCTTTATCATTTTCCTTGGCATAATGATATATCTTCTCATAGGTAGATGCATCTAAATATCCTGATGTTTTCTCTTTCACTTTTTCAAACTCAATCATACTTTTCTCCTTTTTTATTATTTATAAAAATTGTATCTCACATTTTTCAAAAAACTGCAAAATCCATTTCCCAATCCAAATACAAAGCCCCTCCTGAAAAAAGTTGCAGTGTATCTTCTTATTATTTCAGCTGATACTTTTGAAATCATCAGCCGCTATGTGATTGAATATTTCGCTATACTCAGAATCCCATTAACATTTTATCATTCTTTAAATATCCAACAACAGCATATTTATATTACACTATTTTATTTTCTATGTCAATATACCTTAATCAGCGCAGCATTTCATTAATAATTGAGTAATATGAACTTAAGAATTTTTCCGTTTCCCCTCCGGATATTTTATGATATACTTTGACCTAAATTAAGAAAATACTCTCTGGCATCTGCCAAACGGATACCTTTATATCCGTCGGACCTACTGTCCGGAGGAATCTATGAACTGAAAATAGATTCGTGTGAAAAGGCTCCGTAGGATTGTGAGCCTCCAAAGGGGGCATGGGGATTTTTATGAAAAAGAGAATCGCAAAGTTAATACCTTTCAAACTATTTTGGGCAGGATCGTTCTTTCTGGTACTCACGGCCTGCGGGAAAACAGAGCCGCTGCCTCCGGAAGAAGCCCCTTCCTCTCCGGCGGCATTAGAAGTCCTTCCCTCAAATACCGACTCGCAGGATGAACTTTCTTCCTCGCAGTCTGACATTGCCCGCAGTAAACAGCAGGATTCCGATTCTCCGGATGCCTCTCCGGAAATCACTCTGGTTATGGCAGGAGATATTTTGCTCCATACCCCCGTGGCGGAAAGCGGCCTGCGGGAGGACGGCAGCTACGATTTTTCCGCTGTTTTTGCCCACATGCAGGAAGAGATTTCCGCCGCCGATCTGGCTTTGGTTAACCAAGAGGTAATCTTAGGCGGGACGGAGCTTGGCATATCGGGTTATCCCGCTTTCAATGCACCCTATGAGCTGGGGGACGCTTTGGAGGAAGCGGGATTTGATGTGGTGCTCCACGCCACAAACCATGCTCTGGATAAGGGGGCAAAGGGAGTCACAAACTGTCTGAACTATTGGGAAAGCAGCCATCCTGACATGGAGATTCTAGGCATTCATGGCAGTGTAGAAGATCAGAATGAATTGTACATTTATGAGCAGGACGGGATGAAAATTGCCTTCTTGAACTATACCTACGGCACCAACGGAATTCCTTTGCCGAAAGATATGGAGTATGCCGTGGATCTGCTGACCGATCCGGACCGGATTGCAAGGGATCTGCAACGGGCGGAAGAACTGGCAGACTTTACCATCGTGTGCCCCCATTGGGGAACCGAATACCGTCTGACACAGGATGCAGGCCAAGACTCTCTGGCACGGTTCTTTTGGGAGAACGGCGCCGATCTGGTGCTGGGTACGCATCCTCACGTCATAGAGCCCGTGGCATGGTTCACGGAGGAAGGCATCCTGACCTGTGATCTGACGGAGCAAGATACGGAGCAAGGCACTTTCCTCACGGGCACCCAAATACCGGACGGAATGCTGGTTTATTATTCGCTGGGGAATTTCGTGAACTGGACCTCCGGCATCGGCGAAGGCGTGGCAAACCGCATGGTCGGCGGCTTGGCAAAGGTTACGCTGGGGCTTAACGACGATGGGACGGTTTCCGTCAAAGAATACGGCGTTGAACCCATCGTCTGCCATGTGGAAGAAGGCAGGGACGGCGTCACCGTATATCCCCTTACCGATTACACGGAAGAGTTGGCGGAAAAAAATGCCATCCGGTTACAGGACGGCAATTTTTCGTTGGAATATTGTCAGACGTTGGCAGAACAGGTATGGTAAGCTACAATGATTACAATTCCTCTTTTTTCCGGATAAACATCAGACCGAAAGTCCCTATGCCGCAATTGCTGGAAACGGTGGCGGATGCCTTTTGCAAGATTACCGTTTCAAACTTCACATACTGTTTGACTTCTTCCAGAATTTCATCGGTCTGCCGCACGGTGCATCCCGCATAAGTGAGAAACAGGATGCGGCTGTCGATTTGTTTGGGATGGCGGAACAGTTTTTTCACATACCGCTTTATCACCTGCCGCATATTTCCCCTCTCAATCTTCCAGAGCTTCAATTTGTTCTTGGACATCGCCAGAACAGGATGCAGGTCAAGAACCCGGCAAAGTCTGTTTACCAAACCGCTGACTTTGCCGTTGCGGGCCAAAGTCTGTGTGCTGGGCACCAGAAAATTGGAAAACACACAGTCCTTAAATTCTTCCAATGCTTTACGGATTTCCTCCACACCCTTCCCCTTCTCTGCCAGAGCAGCCGCCTGAGCACAGCCGTCGGTCTTCTCGATATCGCCCGCCACCAGGACGCCGGGGATCAGAACCTCGCCCACCATGTTCCACTTGAGCAGAGCCGCAGTGCGCTCCAGGGGAATGCGGACGCCATCCATCACATCCATCTCGTGCGCCTCGCAGCAGACGATCATGGCGCACTCTTTGCCCGCATAATCCTTTCCGCCTACTACCAAGGAATACAGGCGGTCGATGACACCCTTAATTTGGGCGGGGATGGAGTACCAGTAGACGGGCGTGGTAAAGACCACAGCGTCGGCTTCCAGAAGGGCAGGAGCGATGGTGTTGAAGTCGTCATCGAAGGAGCAGGCCTTGCCGGTTTTGTAGCAGGTCTCGCAGGCGTTACAGCCGCCAATCTTCATCATAGCGGCGTCAAAGCGGGTGACAGTATGGCCCTTGGCCTGAGC